>MDTB01056850.1_pt1 | contig 10912 bp, 9 predicted proteins | sample 811161 | NCBI WGS metagenome assembly MDTB01 (sample SAMN05326650, study PRJNA326480) | marine metagenome | isolation source: seawater | place: Mediterranean Sea | collected 2009 | reverse complement strand
TGTTGGGTGCACCTTCGGTGGTGGACACGGAACAATTACGGGAATTGGGTCTTCGCTTGGCCCCAAAAGATAAAGAATAAACCAAACATCAGGTCAGACTTGGAGGTCTTCATGATACCCAACACCATTCTTTTTGACGCTTATGGCACCCTTTTGGATGTTTCTGGTCCCGGACGCAGGCTCGCAGAAAAATACGGTGATATTGCCAACGATATTGGCGCTAGGGTTCGAATCCTCCAGATAACTTATTCTTGGCACAGCAGCATGATGGGGCGTTATGCACCATTTTTTGACCTAACGCGTCATGCGGTTAATGTCGCCATGGCTGAGCATGGGTTCCAGCATGAGGCATTTTTGGATGAATTTATGGAAGGCTTTGCGCAGATTGAAGCTTTTCCAGATGTTGCAGAAACCTTGGTGTTGCTCAAAGAGCAAGGAATAAATCCTGTTATTCTGTCCAATGGAGAAAAACGCTATCTTGAGCGTGCGTTCTCCCATGCAGGCCTGATGGAGCAACTTTCAGATATCATCACGGTGGAAGAAATTCGCATATTTAAACCAACCATGGACGTTTACCGCCATGCCCAGGAAAAGTGCTTGGTCAGGGGTTTCGTCTCATCTAACCCATGGGATGTGACAGGCGCTTCTACCTTTGGCTTTCGGACCTTTTGGCTCAACCGCCAAAATCGGGTGTTTGACGGCCTTGCAAAACCTGATGATTACAGCATGATTAGATCCTTAAAGGATATTTTGCATCACATGGCAAACAGCTAACAAAAAAGGGGGCCATCGGCCCCCTTAATTATTTGTTATTTGTGGTTTCTTACGAACAACCGCTGGTTGAGCCGCATGTGTCACATTTGAGGCAGGTGCCATTACGCACAAGGGTAAAGTTTCCACATTCGTGACAGCTATCGCCCTCATAACCTTGCATGCGGGCTTTGGCGATCATGGCCGCTTTGTCCTCTTCAGGCTGCATATCCTCAGCCTGACCAACTTGCAATTCTTCCTGAACAACCTCTCCGGTTTTGAGCGCTGTGGCGCCTTGGCTTGCAAATTCCACCACCTTGAGGCTTGTCAAACTATTGCGGGTGAAGCCTTTGGAGATATGTTTGGTCACCGCCATGGCATCAGCCTTGGCTTGGCCACCTTCGAGACCGTCACTGTAGATGGTGCTTGGATCCACATGGGCCAAGTCATTTCGGCTCAGGTAACTAACAGCCAATTCACGGAAAACATAATCAAGGATGGAGGTTGCATTCTTGATGGTTTCATTGCCCTGAACCATGCCTGCCGGCTCAAAACGCGTGAAGGTAAACGCATCCACAAACTCTTCCAAAGGGACGCCATATTGGAGGCCGAGGGAAACGGAGATGGCAAAGTTGTTCATCAATGACCGGAAGGCAGCACCTTCTTTATGCATATCAATGAAGATTTCACCAAGCTGACCGCTTTCATATTCCCCGGTACGAAGATAGACCTTATGACCCCCCACCACAGCTTTCTGGGTATATCCCTTACGGCGATGTGGCAGTTTTTCACGTTGATGGCGAACAGCTTCAACCATTTTTTCTGCCACGATCATGGCCTTCTCTGCCGCGGGCTTATTGCTGGTTACGGCCTCTTCGATTTCTCCATCTTCATCCAACTCCGCCAGAACCTGTGAACTAAGCGGTTGGCTCAATTTGGAACCATCACGATAAAGCGCGTTGGCCTTGATGCCCTTACGCCATGAACGTAGGTAGGCTTGCTTGCATTCCTCAGCAGTTGCTGAGGCGGGCATGTTGATGGTTTTTGAAATAGCGCCTGAGATAAATGATTGGGCAGCAGCCATCATATCAATATGGCTGTCAGCATTGAGGAACCTTTTGCCAATACGTCCGCATGGGTTGGCACAATCAAAAATCGGCAAATGTGCTTCATCAAGACCAGGCGCACCTTCAAGGGTCATCGTGCCACAAACATAGGCGTTTGCTTCTTCGATATCCTGCTTACTGAAGCCCAAATGCGACAACAGATCAAATTTATGATCATCCATCTGCGCATCACTGACACCAAGTTGCTTCATCACGTCATCGCCGAGGGTCCAACGGTTAAAGACAAAGCGAATGTCAAAGGCACCTTTTAAGCCGCCTTCAACCTTATCAATGGTCTCTTTGGATAAGCCACGCTCCATAAGCTGACCGTGATTGATCACGTGGCAACCTTCCAAGGTGCCATGGCCAACAGCATATCGTTCGATCGAGGCAATGGCATTCTCACCATAACCAAGCTTGCGCAGGGCCATGGGCACAGAACGGTTGATAATCTTAAAGTAACCACCGCCTGCAAGTTTTTTGAACTTTACCAAAGCAAAATCTGGTTCGATACCAGTGGTGTCACAATCCATCACCAAACCAATGGTGCCAGTAGGGGCCACAACAGACACTTGAGCATTGCGGTAGCCATGTTGTTCGCCAAGCTCCAATGCCTTGTCCCAAGCTTTCTGTGCCGCCTTAACCAGGCTTTGGTGGGGCACATTGGCCAGATCAAGTGCTACGGGTTTGGTGTTCAAATGCTCGTAACCGGATGTCTCACCATAGACTGCACGACGGTGGTTACGTATCACGCGGAGCATATGCTCGCTGTTGCGTTCATAGCCAGGGAAAGCACCAACTTCGGAAGCAATTTCGGCGGAAGTCGCATAAGAAACGCCGGTCAACAATGCAGTGATGGCACCGCAATAGGCACGACCCTCGTCAGAATCATAACCCAAGGCACTTTGCATCAACAAACCACCAAGGTTTGCATAGCCGAGGCCCAAGGTGCGGAATTCATAGGAACGCTTAGCGATTTGTTTTGATGGAAACTGGGCCATCAAGACAGAAATTTCCAAAGCCAATGTCCAAAGACGTACCGTGTGGTTGAAGCCTTCCACGTCGAATGCGCCATCGGTCTGCAAATATTTGTCTAGATTAACCGAGGCCAAATTGCAGGCAGTGTCATCAAGGAACATATATTCAGAGCAAGGGTTTGAAGCCCGAATTTGACCATCATTAGGGCAGGTATGCCAATCATTGATGGTGGTATGGAATTGGATGCCTGGATCGGCACAGGCCCATGCTGCGCGACCAACCTGATCCCACAATTTTCGTGCATCAACTTCCTTCACAACTTTGTCGTTGGTGCGTCCACGAAGGGCCCAACTTCCACCTTCCTCCACTGCATGAAGGAATTCATCGGTTACGCGGATGGAATTGTTGGAATTTTGACCCGATACCGTGCCATAGGCTTCAGAATCCCAATCGGTGTTGTAGGTGCGAAACTCAATATCCCGGAAGCCCTGACGTGCCAGCTCCACAATGCGCATGATGTAAGCTTCGGGGATAAGGCTTTTGCGTGCGTCGCGGGCTGCTTGCTTGAGGCGCGGATTCTTTTTGAGGTCAAAGCAATCATCGCCATCTGCCTCACAATTAATGCAGGCGTGGAACACCGGCTTGAGTTTTTCAGCCATGATCCTGGAGCCAGTAACCAATGCGGCCACTTTCTCTTCTTCAATCACCTTCCAATCAATGAATGCTTCAATGTCGGGATGGTCGATGTCGACCACCACCATCTTGGCTGCGCGACGTGTCGTGCCGCCTGACTTAATGGCACCGGCTGCGCGGTCGCCGATGCGCAGAAAGCTCATCAAGCCAGAGGAGCGGCCGCCGCCAGACAATGGTTCGCTCTCACCCCTCAAGTCAGAGAAGTTTGAACCAGTCCCGGAACCATATTTGAAAAGGCGCGCCTCACGGGTCCAAAGATCCATGATGCCACCTTCATTCACCAGGTCATCACTGACCGATTGAATGAAGCAAGCATGGGGTTGGGGATGCTCATAGGCTGACTTTGATTTGGTGAGCTTGCCTGTTTCAAAATCAACATAATGGTGGCCCTGACCAGGCCCATCAATACCATAGGCCCAATGGAGACCAGTATTGAACCATTGTGGTGAGTTGGGGGCCACACGCTGGGTCGCAAGCATGTAACGCATTTCATCAAAATAGGTCTGGGCATCTTCTTCGCTTGTGAAATACCCACCTTTCCAGCCCCAATAAGTCCAGGTGCCGGCAAGACGATCAAACACCTGCTTTGCGCTCATTTCCGAACCATAACGATCATCTTCTGAAAGCTTTTCCAACGCCTTTTCATCTGACTTAGAACGCCATAACCAACTAGGGGTGGCGTTTTCTTCTATCTTGACCAATTTGGCCGGCACACCAGCTTTGCGGAAATATTTTTGGGCAATAATGTCGCCAGCAACTTGAGACCAGGATGCGGGAACCTCAATGTCCTTGAGTTGAAAAACGATGGACCCATCGGGGTTGCGGATTTCACTGGTGGTTTTGCGAAACTCTATGCTTGCATAGGGATCCCGACCCGCCTGGGTATAACGCCTTTCGAACTTCATGTTTCACCTCGTCAAACTTGTTATGGGCCGCGGTTGCGACAGAAAATATTTTGCATTGGCCAAGAATTCTGCCAGAATTTTTTGCAGACGACTCTTATAACACAATATTCCGCGCCAATCAACATCTAGTGTATGACAACATGATGGATAAACAACATGTTGTGTTGTCGAGAATCATGGCCATGAACCAAAAAATCCGCTAACAATCAGTATTATAGATAACGATGGACCCGAAAATGTCGCAGAATCCTCTTTCATTAATTTTTACATGGTGGAATGGCGCAACCGTGGGCACATGGTGGTTTACCCGTCGCCATGGTGAAGAAGTTGGGCATGATGACCAGGGAAATACTTATTACCTGGATCGTTCTCGGGATCGTCGTTGGGTTATTTATAACGGGCTTAGTGAGGCAAGCCGTGTTCCTGCCGATTGGCATGCCTGGCTGCATGGTTTGGTTGATGATTTGCCAAGTGATTCACCATTATCGCGCCAGGATTGGGAAAAAGATCATCTTCCGAATCTCACTGGAACCCCAGAGGCATATCACCCACAGGGTTCTCTATATGGCGATCATCAGCCCAAAACACGTCCTGTTTATGAGGCCTGGAGGCCTGAGTAATGAAATATTCTGTTGTTGAAGTGGTTGTTGGTTTTGTTGTGATTTTGGCGGCGGCTCTGTTTGTCTATGAAGCAAGCTCATCGGTCGATAGGGTTGCTGGCAACAGAATCTCCCTCACCGCAAAGGTTATTGATGCTGGTGCCATCCGTGCAGGCACCGACGTTCGCATGGCGGGTGTTAAGGTGGGTTATGTCACATCTGTTGCCCTGGATCCAAAAACCTATTTTGCGGAAATCAAGATGGACATGACCGACACATTGGTTATTCCGTCAGATTCCACGCTCAAAATAGCTTCAGAGGGTTTGCTTGGTGGTAATTTCTTGACCATCGAGGTTGGTGGATCAGAAGAACAGCTTCGTTCAGGTGATGAATTTGAATACACCCAAGGTGCAGTTGATCTGATGAGTTTGATTGGTCAGGCCGTGTTTTCTGGCAAGGAATAACGCACACTCTTATCAGAAATGGATTCCAAATCAGGTTCCACCAAGGTTTCTGTAATGGCGCTGATGAGTTCATCTGGCTTGATGAATAAGGCATCTGCCAGTCTCTTTTTGTAGTCATCTTGGTGGACGCCTATTTGGCCAAATCGGATCAGGTGATCCGTGGTCGTTTGGGTGTCCAAAAGGTGATATCCTGCAGCACGCATGCCAAGCACAAGGTGAACCAGTGCGATTTTCGATGCTTCTGGTTTCAGGCTTACCATGCTCTCACCAAAAAATGCGCCACCCAACGACACCCCGAATAACCCGCCGACAAGATCATCCCCGTAAAAAACTTCTACGGAGAGGCCATGGCCCATTTCGCGCAAAATGTCATATGCATTTTGAAGGCGTAAGGATATCCAGGTTCCATCCTCCCTGGCAGCGCAATGATCCAGCAGGTTGGAAAACTGGCTGTTGAGGCCAATACGATATTCGCCTTTTCTGATGGTCTTGCGAAGGCTCTTTGGGCAGTAAAATCCGTCCAATGGAATGACGCCGCGCCGCTCGCAGGTAAACCAATCATATTCTTTGGAATCCCGGGCCTCTGCCATGGGAAAAATGCCCTGGCGGTAGGCCGTAAGCATGTCAAATGCATCCCTGGTGGCTTGGCCCGAGGTCATGAAAGACGCACACCCCGCTCTTCAAGAAATTTGGTGAGCCAATGAATGTCATATTGGCCATTTTGAAAGTCTTGATCCTTTAGGATTTCATCAAAAAGGGCGATGTTGGTGCTGATGCCAGAAACAACAAATTCATGAAGGCATCGGTTAAGCCTAAGCAGGCATTCATTTCGGCTTTTGCCATGCACGATGAGTTTTGCAATCAGGCTGTCATAATATGGCGGCACATCATAGCCGCTGAATAGGGCCGAATCCACGCGTACCCCATAACCGCCTGCGGGGTGGAAACCGTCAACATGACCTGGGGAAGGGGTAAGGTTGAAGGGGTCCTCGGCATTAATGCGACATTCAATGGCATGGCCTGACATGGTTAACTCATCTTGGGTAAAGCTGATGCCAAGACCTGCCGCGATTCTTATCTGCTCTTTCACCAAATCAATGTTGAAAATAGCTTCGGTTACAGGATGCTCCACCTGCAGCCTCGTGTTCATTTCGATGAAGAAAAACGAGCCATCTTCATACAAAAATTCAATCGTGCCGACCCCGCGATATTTCAATTCCCCAATGGCTTTGGCGCAAATAGCACCAATTTCGTCGCGCTGGTTGTTGTTGAGGCAAACCGAAGGAGCTTCTTCGAGAATTTTTTGGTGACGCCGTTGGAGCGAGCAATCACGCTCACCAAGATGAAGACCCGAACCAAGGCCGTCACCAATAACTTGTATTTCAATATGGCGAGGTTTTTGGAGGTAACGCTCCATGTAAACTGCACCATTGCCAAATGCCATTTGTGCTTCACGACGCGCTGTGTTGAAAGCTTCTTCGAGATCTTTCTTGTCAGACACGACCTTCATGCCCCGGCCGCCACCACCTGCGGCGGCCTTGATGATCAAAGGGAATCCAATTCGTTCTGCTTCAGATCTGGCAAAATCCAAATCCATCACCTCACCATCTGAACCAGGAACCGTGGGGATTCCCAATTTTTCTGCAGTGATTTTGGCAGTAATCTTGTCACCCATTAATCCAATATGCTCCGCAGTCGGACCAATAAATGAAATCCCGTGGGCTTCAACGATATGGGCGAATTTTTGGTTTTCTGAGAGGAATCCATAGCCTGGATGAACGGCTTCAGCGCCGGTAATCTCACAGGCGGCAATGATGTTGGGAATATTGAGATAGCTATTTGTTGGTGATGGCCCACCAATGCAAACGCTTTCATCGGCGAGGCGCACATGCATGGCATGTTCGTCGGCCGTGGAATGCACGGCAACCGTCTGGATGCCCATTTCACGACATGCCCGCAAAATTCTGAGGGCAATTTCACCACGATTGGCGATGAGAATTTTCTCAAACATTCAGCAACCACCTAATCATTCGATATCAAGAAGTGGGGTGCCAAATTCCACTGGCTGGTTATCACTGACATGAATGGCAGCAACAGTACCTGCGCGCGTTGCGGTGATCGGGTTCATGACCTTCATGGCCTCAACAATAAGTAATGTTTGCCCAATAGTAACCCTGTCGCCAACAGAAACAAAATTTGCGGCACCTGGTTCAGGGGCGAGATACACCGTGCCCACGATGGGAGAGTTGACGGTGTTTTCTGAGGATTGCGGTGCGGAATTTGTTGAGGCACTTGTGGCGGCAACAGTCATTTGTGGTGTGGAGGATGTTGGGGCAGGCTGGGCGGCAACGACATGGCGCTCACGGGCAACCCTGACACGAATTTCTGTATCTTCAACCTCGATTTCGCTTAAGTCACGCGCATCCAGCACATCGGCAAGCATGTCCAATAGGTTTTTTGTCTTTTTGTCTGACATGTTATGTCCTGTCCTTTTGTTGAATTTTGGTCAAAAGACCCTCGAAGGCCATCTGGTAGCTCATGGCCCCGAAACCTGAAACAAGACCCACACAGGCGGGAGCGATCATGGAATGATGCCTAAATTCCTCGCGCTGATGAACATGGGACAAATGAAGTTCCACGGCAGGCAAGCAGGAAGCTTTGATGGCATCATGCAGCGCGATGGAGGTGTGGGTTAAAGCGCCAGCATTGATAAGCAAACCCGTGACGTCTTCATCTGTCCAAGCGTGTATTTTGTCCACAAGAAAACCTTCACTGGAGGATTGGTAATCCAACAACACAATTTCTTTGCTGCGGGCATGATCCCGAAGCATGTCCAAAATATCAGCCAATGTCTGTTGGCCGTAGATGCCTGGTTCCCGTTTGCCGAGACGATCCAGATTAGGCCCATTCATGACGCCAATCTTCATCATGCCGCTCCGATCAAAACCCGTGGCTGATGATTCATCCACGGTCTAACGAACTAATAATATCTTGCATGCGTGCATGCCAAGGGTCACCGGGTTGCAAGCTTTGATTAGCTCTTTTGGCAAACCAAAGGGCATCGTCTTTTTTCCCCTGGCGAAGGCGCAATTCAGCGGTAACCGCCTCAGCTCGGCCCTGATTTCCCAATTCGTCATAGGTGCGTGCAAGTAAGGTCCAATAGCTAACCAAGTCGCTCAGGTTGGGTTCAAAACGCAACAGCAAGGTAACGGCAGCTTGTTTTTCTTCACCGCTGGCCTTTGCAAGGCATTTTGCTTGGCCCAGCGCAATGATGGGGTTTTGGGGTCTTGCCTTATGGGCCTGGGCATAGGTTGCACATGAACGTTGCAGCTCGCCTGATGTGTAATAAAGCTCTGCGGCGAGGTCCAAATTATACGGATTATTGGGGTCTTTTTGGTCGAGCTGCTTGAGCATGGCGTCGCGATCCTGGCTGCGCCCAAGCCTATTATAGGCAATAGCCTTACCCATCAGAGCAGGAATGTCCGTTTCATTGGCATAGGAGCGCAACACCGCATTAGGATCCATCAAAAAACCTTTTAATTTTGCCTGAACACGACGATGGGTATGCATTAATTTGGTGTTGTCGGAATCCACAAGCCCACTTGGGTCGGGGGTGCTCTCCAGCATGGAAATTCGGTCCGGGGTCATGGGATGTGTGGAGATATATTGCAGGATGTCACTTCTGTTCCGTCCGCTTTGTCGGTCAAGCATGTCCAGAAACATGGATAACCCCTTGGGATCCTCACCAATTTGGGTCAAAAACTTACGACCAGCTTGGTCGGCAGCGGCCTCATGGGCGCGGGAAAAGGCCAAATTTGCTGAGGCTTGTAGCCCCATGCCTGTCATCACACCGGAACCCACAACATCACCGGAGCCAGCCAATCCACCCGCTGCGCCAAGTAATGCGCCGGCAATGGACAAAAAGCGTGTGTCGCGCTGAAACTCTAGTCTGCGGGCAACATGCCCTGCGGCTATGTGGCCAATTTCGTGGGCAAGAACACCGCGCAAGACATTGGGCCCAGGTGCGGCCATGATTAACCCCGCATTCATATGCACGATGCGGCCAGCCATCACGAAGGCATTCCAGTTGGTTCTGCCATTCACTTCAACTTTTCCATCGGCAACGCCAGCGACCTCAAAAAGGGGCGCAGCAAGCTCACGGAAATAGCCATCCATCTCCGCATCCCGGATGGCGCTATTGGCCAGCATGGGGATAGCTATTAGGAAGAACACAAAAGTCAGGGTGATCTTTTTCATCACATCCTCCGCCCTTGGGCCGTCAATTAAGGAATTACGATGCCTTACCCTAGCATACCTGAATCGTTCCGCGCGATGGATGTTCTCAGAAATGCCAATTTGTTAGAGCAAATGGGCAAAAGGATTTGCCATTTGGAAGTGGGACAACCAAGGTATCCCATGCCTCCAATATTGCTCCAAGAACTAGCCAGCAGACAGCATGATTTGGATATTCATGGCTACACGTCAGCCTGGGGTCGTGACGAATTCAAAAAAGCAATAGGATCGCTTTACCAATCAGAATTTGGTCTTGACATTTCCCATGACAAAATTGCTGCCACAACAGGTTCATCGGCGGCGTTTCAAATGTTGTTTCAATGGGGGGCATGTCTTGGCAAGTGCTTGGCTCTTACCAACCCTGGCTATCCAGCATACCGAAACATTGCCCAAGCTGTTGGGTTATCCACCACACCGATAACGCTCCAAGAGGATCAGTTTGAACTGCGTCTTAAAGAGGTTGAGGAAGCTTTTTCCCAACAGCCTTTCGACATGTTGCTCGTCGCCAACCCGTCAAATCCAACAGGTGGCTTCACCAGCTATGTGGAAATGAAGAGGATCAGCAATTTTTGTGCCTCTCATGGTATCTTGCTGATTTCAGACGAAATTTATGGAAGTCTTGTTCATGATGGGCAAGCCTTTACCCTTGCTGGTGATGGTGATCATGTGGTGGTCGTCAACAGTTTTTCCAAATCTTTTGGCATGCCCGGTTGGCGTATAGGATGGTTGTTGGCGCCTTCATTTATGTTGGCATCGCTGGAGCCTTTTGCGCAGAATTTTCATATTTGCCCCCCCACAATTTCTCAAATTGCCGGAGAATTGGCCGTGGCACATCGGGATCAATTTGCTGGTTTAATTGGGCATATGGCCCGCAACCGAGAGATCATGTTGCGGGGTTTGCGGGCATGTCCTCAGATATTTTTCTGCCCGCCATCGGGGGCGTTTTATGTCTATGCCCGTTTGTTGGACCATCCCCTTGCAAATGACAGCATGGCGCTATCAAAAGCCCTGTTGGAACAGGTTGGTGTTGCCCTAACACCAGGAATAGATTTTGACCCAATTCGTGGGCAACAATGGTTTCGCATGTCTTACGCTGGAAACATAAATGATGTGGAGGAGGGGGT
>MDTB01237259.1_pt1 | contig 10913 bp, 7 predicted proteins | sample 811161 | NCBI WGS metagenome assembly MDTB01 (sample SAMN05326650, study PRJNA326480) | marine metagenome | isolation source: seawater | place: Mediterranean Sea | collected 2009 | reverse complement strand
ATATAGGCACTTTTAAGAAGTTCTAAGTCTTCTTGAGCCTTATTTATTTTAACCTCAATTAATTTTTTAAACTCATCTAATTCTGCATCAGAGTATCGAGCTTTTGCGTCTGTTGCCATTTTAAATTTTTTTAATGATTATTCTTGTTTTAATATCGTCAAAAAAAACTTCGGTTCCAGATTCCATTTTTTTAACAAAACTAATCTTTTCACAAAGGGTTTCTGAACAAATATATTTAATATTATTATTAATTTTTTCCTTTAAATTTCTATCTTCTAAAAAACATATATTAATCCTATCTGTTATTTCAAGCCCAATGTCTTTTCTAATATTTTGGATTCTGTTTACAAGTTCTCTTGCTATTCCCTCGTTAAGTAAATCTTCAGTTAAACAAACATCAAGCGCCACTGTTAATCCATTTCCATGGGCAACTAGCCACCCTTCAATATCCTTGGAGGAAATTTCTACTTCACTGAGCTCTAAAATAATATTTTTTTCATTAAGCTTAATGCTAATTTCACCTTCATCCTCAAGAGTTTTAATTTCAGTAGCAGAAAAGGCTTTGATTATGGAAATCACACTAGACAGATTCCTACCATATTTTGGCCCTAAAGTTTTAAAATTTGGTTTAATCTCTTTGACAAGAATATCACTTTCATCATTTATGAATTCAATTTTTTTGACATTTACTTCGGAGGCAACCTGTGATTTAATCTTTTCTATCTCCTCTTTTTCATCTATTCTATTTACAGCTATCATAAGAGTTTCAAGTGGCTGCCTGACCTTTATTTGCACTTTTTTTCTGAGCGATAGGGCTAATGAAGTGATATTTCTAGCGCTGTTGATTTGACTTTCCAAACGAATATTTATAAACTCTTTTCTGGAAGAAGGAAAATCTGAAAGGTGAACTGACTCAAATTTTTCTGACAAAGTATTTTCGGTTAAATTTTTGTAAAGATAGTCTCCGAAAAATGGAGCAATTGGAGCTATTAATTTTGAAACGATCAATAGGCACTCGAATAGTGTCTGATAGGCGGCGATTTTATCTTTTTCATAATTCCCTTTCCAAAACCTTCTTCTGCTTAACCTTACATACCAGTTACTAAGCTTCTCTTGAACGAAGTCTGATATTGACCTTGCTGCTTTTGTAGGTTCATAGTCTTTATAAAAACTATCTACCATCCCGATTAAACTATTTAGTTCAGATAAAATCCACTGGTCTAGTTCACTTCGCTCAATTAGAGAAATTGGGGTTTCTTCATTTTTAAAACCATCAATATTTGCATAAAGACTTAAAAATGAATAGGTGTTGAAGAGGGTTCCAAAAAATTTTCTTTGAACCTCTTCCACCCCTTCAAGATCAAACTTTAAATTATCCCAAGGGTTAGAATTTGAAATCATATACCAACGGGTTGCATCAGCACCATATTTATCGATCGCTTGAAAAGGATCAACGGCATTACCAAGTCGCTTTGACATTTTTTGTCCGTTTTTATCCAATACTAGTCCATTTGAAATCACATTTTTATAGACAATATTATCAAAGACTAATGCTCCTATTACGTGAAGCGTATAAAACCATCCTCTTGTTTGATCTACTCCCTCGGCAATGTAATCAGCGGGAAAGTCAGTACGCTTATCAATTTTGTCTTTGTTTTCAAATGGATAATGCCATTGCGCATATGGCATTGAACCGGAATCAAACCAAACATCTATTAAGTCCTTTTCTCTAAACAAAGGTGTCCCATCTGGACTTGATAGTACTATTTTATCTACAACATGTTTGTGAAGATCTATTTTATCATAATTACCATCACTCATTTCTCCAACTTCAAAGTCAAATAAGGGATTAGACTTCATCAATCCTTTATGAACAGATTTTTCAATTTCACTATACAATTCTGCAACTGAACCAACTACTATTTCATTTTGACCGTCCTCACTTCTCCAAATAGGTATGGGAATTCCCCAAAATCGTGAACGAGACAGATTCCAGTCGTTGGCATTAGCTAACCAGTTAGCAAACCTCTTTTCTCCAGTGGCTTTTGGTTTCCAATTGATTTTTTGATTTAAAGCCGTTAAGCGATCTTTAACTTTATTGACCTTTATAAACCATGAATCCATGGGATAATATAAAATTGGCTTATCTGTTCTCCAGCAGTTAGGGTAGGAGTGGACATATTTTTCGACTTTAAATGCAGAATTTTCATGTTTTAATTGCACAGCAATCTGAACATCTACAGATTTTTCTGGCGCATTTCCTTCTGTGTAATATTCATTTTTGACATATTGACCGGATAACTGACCCAATTTAGATCTGAACTTACCTTGTAAATCTACTAATGGAACTTTATTCTTATTTTCATCATAAATAAGTAATGGAGGAACTTCTGGAGAGGCTTCTTTTGCAACTTTTGCATCGTCAGCACCAAAAGTGGGAGCAGTGTGAACAATACCTGTACCATCATCTGTAGTAACAAAATCACCAACAATAATACGATAGGCATTTTCAGGATGATCAACTGGTTTTGGAGTCTCGCGCCAAATTTTCTCATAGCGAATACCCTCTAAACTTTTACCAATGACAGTTTTTTCGACTAAATAAGGGATCTTCTTGCTTTCGCTATTATAGGTTTTTAATTCAGCAAGAGTCTCTACTGAAAAATACTTTCCACTGAATTGTTTATTTATTAAAGCATTGGCTAAAACTACACGAATGGGCTTAAAAGTATATTGGTTGTAAGTTTGAATGATGACATAATCAATTTTAGGGCCTACTGTCAGTGCTGTATTAGAGGGTAATGTCCAAGGGGTTGTAGTCCATGCAAGTATGTATAGGGGGACGTCATTTTTTAATTCATTTGGAAGGGATTCTTTAAGAGTTTTAAACTGAGCAGTAATTGAGGTGTCGCTAACATCTTTATAAGTTCCGGGCTGATTTAATTCGTGAGAACTAAGACCAGTTCCAGCTTTTGGGGAATATGGTTGAATCGTGTGACCTTTATACAATAGGCCTTTTTTGTAGATTTGTTTTATAATCCACCAAACGCTTTCAATGTATTTTGATTTGTAAGTTATATAAGGGGTTTCCATATCCACCCAATAACCCATTTTTTCAGTTAGTTGATTCCAAAGGGCGGTATATTTCATTACTGCCTTTCGACAAGCATTATTGTATTCTTCAACCGTAATAGTTTTACCAATGGAGTCTTTGTTAATCCCGAGCTCTTTTTCTACCCCAAGCTCAACAGGTAAACCATGTGTATCCCATCCGGCTTTTCTTTTAACTAGAAAGCCCTTTTGTGTTTTGTATCGACAAAAAATATCTTTAATGGTCCGAGCCATTACATGGTGAATCCCAGGAATTCCATTTGCAGATGGGGGACCCTCATAAAATATAAATTTTGGAGCATCTGCTCTTTGATCGATACTTTTTTTGAAGATTTTATTTTCTTGCCATTGGGCAAGGATATCAGATGAAAATCCCGGTAAATCAAGTCCTTTGTATTCTTTAAAAACCATATCAGGTTTATATAGCTAATTTGCGAAATTAAGGATTTTAGCCTAGAAAAATAGATTTTAGAATTTAACCTTTACCCCAAACTGAAAACTCCTCCCTTCAGAAGAAATTCCTGAGGCAAATGTTCTATAGTGAATATCAAAAATGTTATTAAGACCTAATGTTAATTTAATACTCTCTTTCAGATAGTATTGGGTTAATAAAGAGAGAATATTCCATGATGGGATACCGTAAAAACGATCAATTTCCAAAGGTTCATTAAGAGCTACGATCGGAGTTTCATTTAGACCATCCTCACCTCCCCAGCTGTAGTCCAAAGGTTTCTTTGAGCCACTAAATTTCCAAATCAAGAAATTACTCCACTTTCGGTATTGACTTGAAAATGTAAAAGTTCCAAAAAAAGGAGCTATGGAGGGCATTGGACCATAATCGGAGTTTTTATCAGAGGAAGTAAAGTTGACCCCTCCATAGAGCTTCATTAAGTTTCCAAGTGATAATTTCCCCTCAAGGCAAAGGCCATATATGAATCTGTTGCCTAGATTTTTGTTAGCTTGGGTAAGAACCTCATCACCATTATAAATTATGGTATTTAGATTTTCAGTTGAGGTGTCTGAAAAAACAATAAAATCAGATCTCACTATATGCCTTGATACTAGAGTGCTAAAACCTCTTAAGTCGAAATAACTTTTTTGGTCGTTGGAACGGATCTTAATTCCAGACTCAAATGTATATGCGTACTCTGGTTTTAAAAATGAGTTCGGGACTAACAGAATGCCATTACTTTCTCTTATTTTTCCTATATCATCAATATTAGGATTTCTAAAACCACTTGATAGAAGGGTATTAATTTGTAATTTATTATTAGGTCTGTGGGTAACAGCTAATGTGTATGTTAAAGCCTCTGAATCTAACTCTACTGATGAAAGAAGTTTATCTACCGAAGCAATTTTATTCCAATTACCCTTTAAGCTTGAACTTGTAAAGCGTAAACCAGCATTTAAGCTTGTAATTTTATTAAGCTCATAAATCCAGTTTAGATAGACAGCAAAACTATAAGCAGAACTGCCGTTATTTGGATAACGGGAGGGGATAGGTCTTTTGTTACTAAAGCCTGTAATACTTTCAAAATCTAATTCTAGATCAAAAGCATGTGCCTCTGAATTGATTTTATTATGTGTCCACTCCAGTCCATAAGAGTAGCTATGGCCGCCTTTCAAATAACCAAAAAAATCAGTATTTAAACTTAAAACATCTACAGATTCTAATTTATTTGAGCGAATTATTTCACCAAACTTCCTATTAACTCTAGATTCATCAACTTTTTGATAGGCAAAAGTCATTGTACCCTTTTTCATCCATTTTTTTCCAAGGAAAAACTTAAATTGGGGTGAAACAAACAATCGTTTTTGCGGCCCATAATACCATTCACTAAATCTAAGACTTCCGTTCTTTTGCTCTACCAACTTATCATATCGGTTAATATTCGAAGATTCTGAATATTGAATATTCATCTTTAATATTTGGTCTTTAGGCAACTTTAAAGTAAATTTTTGAAAGAGATCAAATTGATCGTAAGCTGTATTTTTTTGAATATTAGGGTTAGAGTTTTTTGTTGGGAATTCTCTATACCTATCTCCGCTGTTAAATGAGAAGTATTGGTTTAGCCCCCAATCATCAAAACCATGCTTTCTGTTTTTACCCATTTTGATATCACCAAATTTAGAGTAGCTTAAACTGGTGAGACTGCCCCAATTCTTAAAACTTAAAGATGTAGTTGTGTTATTTACAATTGCCGAGTTAGCTGAGTTTAATGCAGTCGAAAATGACGATTTCACTTTTTCTTCATTATTAAACTCTGGTGATTTGGTATAATAATGAATCACACCACCAAGCGCATCAGAACCATATCCAACCGAAGAAGATCCAAAGGTAACCTCAACTCTATCTATATTATTGGGATCAATTGTTATCGCATTTTGTAGGTGTCCAGAACGATAAATTGCATTATTCATTCTTACACCATCCACAACAATTAAAACCCTATTGGCTTCAAACCCTCTTAAAACAGGGCTACCCCCTCCTCCTTGCGACTTTTGAACTCTTACATTGGGATTAATCTCTAGTATATCGGCAGAAGTACCGACGATTTGGCTCTCAATTTCATTTTGATCGATTATGCCTACCTGTTCAGCAATTTTTTCACGAGAAGCCTGAGATCTTGCTACGGAAAGTACTACTTCCTCTAAGACTTCATCCTCAGAGGACATTTTAATAACAAGCCTTCGCTTGATTTCAACTATTGGCAATAAAATGCTTTGATAACCAAGTAAGTTAAAATTGACCATAGAATTTGACGAAAAATCTTTCAAATTCACTTTTCCTAAATTATCTGTTATTTTATTAGTGCCGCTCTCCTCGTTAAAGATCAATACCCCTTCCAGTGGTTCACCAGTATTTCTGTCTTCCACCCATATTTCTTGTGATTGAAGACTAAAAGCAATTAAGGTAAAAATTATAAAGGCTATAAAATGACAATTAATGGAAAATCTCATGGAGTATAGCTATGGATTTTATATTCCCAAATCTTGGTAAATGTATATTAAAATAATCGATTAAAAAGTCTAAAACTTTATTTCTAAGGGTGTTTGAAATTTTTATTTGGACTATATCATCAAAATTAACACCTAATAATTCTTTAAACACCCTGATTGTTTCTCCTCCTGAAGTATATTTCGAATTTGAATTTTCACAAAAGCATCCACTCTCAATATTGAAAAATTCTTTCTCTTGACACGTAAGATTTGGATAAAACCCCAGCTGATGGCTAAGTAGTGTTAAGAACTTAAGATGAAAAACGGGCGAAAATTCATTTTTTTCAAGTCTTACAATACTATTTTCTAAAAAGCTGAAGAGATCGACATTAGGATTGCCCTCTTCATAAATTACTCTAGAAATAACCTCTGAAATAAAAAGTGCGATTGCATTTTTTTTTATGTTTAAGGGAATTTCCTTAAAATGCATCATTAAACTTCCTTCACGAATAAAATTGAGTCTTTGATTGCCCTGATTTTTGATTTGGGTAGAAATATTAATCAAATTTAAGGGCTGAAAAAGCGATTTTTTAAGCTCCCCTTTTTTAGAGGTTAAAATTCCCTTTAACATAAATGATTTTAAACCTAATTCCCTACAATAGCATCGAGCGATTAAACTTGAGTCGCCATATTTGACAGTACTGATAACAATAGCATTTGTTCTAACCAGCATAGGAAAAAGTTATTTAGACCACTCCCTGGGCGAGCATTGCATCTGCCACTTTAACAAATCCAGCAATATTTGCTCCTTTCACATAATTAACGTAATTTTTTTCTTTTCCAAAATCAAGGCAGGATTGGTGAATATCACCCATAATAGACTTTAGTTTATCATCCACCTCTTTCCTTGTCCAATTATAGCGAAGAGAGTTTTGTGCCATTTCTAATCCCGATACTGCAACACCACCGGCATTAGAAGCTTTTCCTGGTGCATAAAGAATTTTATGCATGGTGAATCTATTAATAGCTTGTGGAGAGGAGGGCATGTTTGCCCCCTCTCCTATACACATACAATTGTTCTTTATAAGTAAATTAGCATCTTTTTCTTCTAATTCATTCTGGGTAGCACAGGGAAGGGCAATATCGCAAGGAATCTCCCAAGGTTTTCTATTCTCAAAAAACTCAGCTTTGGGATACTTTTTTAAATAAACATTTACTCGTGCTCTTTGCTTATTTTTCAATTCCATTATATGTGATAATTTTTCCTCATCTATTCCACCTTTATCGTAAATATAACCAGAAGAATCGGAAAGGGTCAAGACTGTTCCCCCTAGCTGAATAACTTTTTCAGCTGCGTATTGCGCAACATTCCCTGATCCAGAGATAACCACTTTTTTCCCTTTAAATCCTTCTCCTTGATGTTCCAACATTTTTTGGGTGAAATATACCACCCCATATCCAGTTGCCTCAGGTCTAATTAATGAACCTCCCCAGCTAATCCCTTTGCCAGTTAGAACTCCAGTAAATTCGTTTTTCAGTCGTTTATACTGACCAAAAAGGTATCCAATTTCTCTACTTCCTACTCCTATATCACCTGCTGGAATGTCTCGATTAGGTCCAATATGTCTAAAAAGTTCCGTCATAAAACTTTGACAAAATCGCATCACTTCAGTATCTGTTTTTCCTTTAGGGTTAAAATCAGAACCTCCCTTACCCCCACCCATTGGTAGGGTTGTCAGACTATTTTTAAAAATTTGCTCAAAGGCTAAAAACTTTAATATACTAAGATTAACACTGGGATGAAATCGCAAGCCCCCTTTGTATGGTCCAATCGCAGAATTCATCTCAATGCGATAGCCTCTGTTTACTTCAATTTCTTCTTTATCATTAATCCAAGCCACTCTAAAAGAAACTACACGTTCTGGTTCTACCATTCTTAGAAGAATGTTTTGGCCATAATAAATGTCTTTTTTAACTATGTATGGTATAACAGTTTCAGCCACTTCTGTAACTGCCTGCATAAACTCAGGTTCATTTTTATTCCTTTGATTGACTTCGGCTAAAAATTGTTTGATTATTTTATCCATAGGATTAATATTTACTTAATAAAGTTAGGTCTTTCTGGGGAGAAAAAACTCAATTTTTTAGCCAAAAAGATGCAAAACCAAGTCCTGAATCTTTGAAATTGGGATAACTTTTAATGGATGATTTAGGTTGTCAATTTTAGAAAATTTTGAGATGAAGACACTTTTATAGCCTAATTTGGCAGCCTCCTGAATTCTTTGTTCTACTTTAGGGACTGGTCTAATCTCCCCTGATAAACCTATTTCTGCAGCAAAACAATGTTTCTCGGAGACCTCAATATCGTGAAAACTTGATAAAATGGAAACTATTACAGCTAAATCTATCGCGGGATCATCTACTGAAATCCCCCCTGTTACATTAATAAAAACGTCTTTTGAACCAAGAGTAAAACCTGCTCTTTTTTCCAAGACAGCCAAGAGCATGTTTAGTCTTTTGGTATTGTAACCTGTACTGGACCTTTGAGGAGTTCCATATACAGCTGAACTAACTAATGCTTGTATTTCAATCATCAAAGGGCGAACTCCTTCAATTGTAGCAGCAATTGCATGACCACTTAGTTTTTCGTCTTTTTCAGAGATCAATAATTCACTTGGATTATTGACTGCCCTTAGACCTTGGGATTGCATTTCATAGATTCCAATTTCTGAAGTAGCTCCATAACGATTTTTTTTTGTTCTTAAGATGCGGTAAATGTGATTTTTATCTCCCTCAAAATGAAGAACTACATCAACCATATGCTCCAAAATTTTAGGTCCTGCAATTTGACCATCTTTGGTGATGTGTCCAACTAAAAAACAGGAACATTGGTCTCTTTGGCATAACGGATAAACTCTGCTGTACATTCTTTAATTTGGGATATACTTCCCGGGCTATTTTCGATATAATCTGTAGATAGGGTCTGAACAGAATCAATAATTACCAAATCAGGATTTAAAGTCTCTATTTGAGAGAATATGTTTTGGGTTTTTGTTTCACTTAGTATGTAGCACTCATTGGATGATTCATTGATACGATTAGATCGGATTTTGATTTGTTTTTGACTCTCCTCTCCAGAAACATATAATACTTTTGCATTTATTCGCATTGCAATTTGAAGTAGAAGTGTAGACTTTCCTATTCCTGGTTCTCCTCCAAGAAGCATCAAAGCTCCTGGAATTATTCCCCCGCCTAACACCCTATTTAGTTCTTGATCACTGGTATTGATTCGCGATTCTTGTTTAGTATCGATTTGATCAATTTTGAGTGGTTTGATCACTCCGTTAATTTTTTGTGACGATTTCCAAACTTTTTCTGCAGATTTTTCAATTACCTCTTCCGACAATGTATTCCATTCCTTACAAGAATTACACTGACCTTGCCACTTTGCATGCTGGGTGCCACAACTTTGGCAAAAAAAAGAAGTTTTTACTTTATTCATTAGCAGCTAATAAGTTACTATCGTTGGCGATTAATCAAAGGTAACGCAAAAAAAGCGATGGCACCAAAAGCAAGTATCATCAGTGTCTGGCAACTCCAGACAATCCAGCCAAAAGCCAAACTGGAATCTTTACTTATACCAAATGAAATTAAAACTAATGAAACAGTGTAAGGATAAATACCAATGCCTCCATTTGTTATAGAGATTGACAAACCACCTATTACGAATGCTGGAATTAAAGCATTCAATCCTAAATAGGCTGTTTCAGGAATAGAGTATTTGATGACGCCAAACATGAGTATATACATTAACCAAATAAATAGGGTATGAAAGATGAAGGCCCCTTTTTTTTTAATTTTCTTAATTGAAAGAAACCCCTGCCAAATCTCAGTTAGGAAAAATTTAATTTTTTTTGCAAAAGGATGTTTGTGATCAATTAAAAATTTTATTCCCAAACCTAAAGTAGTTAGAATCAATAAAAAATACATTAGATTATAAAGTTTAAAATCTAAAATGTGAATGATCATTTCAAATTGTAATAATAATGCTATAAAAACAAATATGAATAGTAAAATAAGATCAATTACCCTCTCTGCAATTATAGTCCCAAAACCTTTTTGAAATGGAATATTATCATAGCGATCCATAATTGTCGCTCTAAGTAGTTCTCCTGAGCGAGGAATACCAAGGTTAGATATATATCCTATTAAAACCGCAAGAATAGAATTAGCTAATCGTGGCTTATAACCCAAAGGGACTAAAAGATATGACCATCGAATAGCTCTTGAAACATGACTAAGTAAACCAAAAATAGAAGAAATAATTATAAAATGATAGTCTGCATTTCTTATGTATTTGATTACGTTTTCACGGTCATCAACAGAGGTATTTTGATAGCTTAAATAGATAAAGAATAAGCCGATAAAAAGTGGGATTAAATTCTTTGAAAGCTGGATTACCTTATTCAATGGACTAGGTTAACCGATTGGTTTCTTCATCAGGAAAAATAATTGATGGCACGAATGATTTAGCCTCTTCTAAATCCATTTGAGCATAGCTAATGATGATTACAACGTCTCCTTTTTGAACTTTTCGTGCCGCTGGTCCATTTAAGGTAACTTCACCGCTTGACTTTTTCCCTTCGATCACATATGTTTCCAATCGCTCCCCATTATTAACATTGACAACTTGAACTTTTTCGCCAACGATTAGATCAGCCGCCTCAATCAATTCTCGATCAATGGTAATACTACCAACATAATTTAAATCAGCATCAGTAACTTTTACCCGGTGAATTTTTGACTTTATTATTTCTATTAACACAGCACAAATGTAATGATTTAAGACATATTGATATTGT
>MDTB01219330.1_pt1 | contig 10913 bp, 6 predicted proteins | sample 811161 | NCBI WGS metagenome assembly MDTB01 (sample SAMN05326650, study PRJNA326480) | marine metagenome | isolation source: seawater | place: Mediterranean Sea | collected 2009 | reverse complement strand
ATACTTGCCAAGTGCGGTGTCAGAGAACTCTTCAATCAACCTAGGTATAATATAACGCTCTTCGTTGGCTAAGTCAAGCAGAATATTATCGTGAATCGTGAATGCAATGAAAGACTTCTTATCACGCAGCATATCATGAATCTTAATAACTTGACGAAGCACCAAATCTGCTGTTGTGCTCTGAATAATGTAGTTTAGGGCGGTTCTCTGCTCGGCTTCAATCTCGCGACCAAACATAGTCTTTACAATTTGTCCATCAAAGTAAATTTCACGCACCTTGTCTCGGTCATAGACCTTGGATAGATTCGGGTTATTCTTCTTCTCGTCATACAACCACGAGAAGAAGTCTAGCTTGGCCTTCTCGCGTGTCGTACCCGCATTAAAGAGGTTACGGGCGTTCCAGTTGTGAATGTCCTCCTGCGGCGTCACAGAGCCTCCCAGAGCCATAAGTGTTCGGATCTCTGCGGCGTTGAAATCAAGCTCAATGAACCAGTCGTTGGTCGGTTTCACAATAGAGCGAAAATCTTTGTCCATTGTCATGACGGGAAACGAGTTTCTTTGAGATGTTAGGCGGCCGGTCTTTGTGCCGTTGATAACATAGCGACAATATGGATCGATATGGGTAAACTTCCGCATTGCCTGACGGAACTTAGGCAAATGCGCCTTGTCCGATAAGCCAGATACATCAATATTAAGTTTTTGGTGCTTAATGCGAGTCAAAACCTTGGTCAAATCAACCATAAAGTCATAATTTGTTGGCTTTTCATAGTTTTCAAAGACATATTGCGTGATTTTGTTGCGAATTTCGCAATATTCAAGCAAAAATGGCTTTGGAACGAGGTCAAAAAAGCAATTCTCGTCCATGCTGACCTTTGCCAACACAAACGAGCGATAATAAGCCTTTAATTTGGCCTCAACTGCCTCCCAATCGTCAATTAAGGCATTTGGGCAAGCGTCATCAAGGCTCCGATTTCCACACCAAATACTAGCGTACTCAATGTCGCTTTCTTGAAGAAATTCCGCATACTTCCACGTTCTTTTGAGACCTTCCGGGAGGTCTCCGAGATAGAGTTTTCCATCCTTATATACTCCTACACATTCGCCCTTATCGTCGAGCGTTTGAAAATACAATTCTAACCCCTATTAGAATAGTTCGAACTTGTCGTTGATTACTTCTCTACGAACTTCATCCAATATATCACTGTTGGATGCATCTGTCAAGTTTTTTAATCGACGTTTTTTTGACTCATACATTAGTGAGCCTTCTACGGCTATAATGTTGAATGTTTTTCTCTGGATGTATCGAGAGGCCTCTTGGGCACCCTTCTGTTTGTTAATTTGCAGGGCGTTGTTTATCACAAAATTCTTTGTGGCCTCGTCCACCTCTAATCCGCTTTCGGCAAACCTTATTTCTCCGTAGAATGGTAGCCAGTAATCATCATTATATTTTTCCCTCAATCGTCTCACGTTTCCTGCGCTGGCGGCGGAGGAGTCTCTAAGGACGAGTTTTGTGCAAGACTCTTCGCCATATGCCCCCATCTCTGTTATTCGATAATAGGGGTTTTTGGTTACAAAATCAGCATAAAAATTAATTATTTCATTTTTCAAGAAATCTATATCACTGACTGAGATTTCCTCGTAGGCAGTGGAAAATGTACCGTTCAACAAATAGCGACCTGCTACACTTTTATCTAGATACTTCTTCATCTGTGGCGAACCCAAATCGGCAGTGAGAATCCAAGGAACGTTCTTGTCAATGAGAAAACCATACGCGATAGCACTGCTCCTAAAGAATTCAAAGTTAGGGGACTTGTAAAACTCATCTATTTTTGGCTGGTCCACAGAGGCATTCTTTGTGGTGAGCATAACAGACAAGCCGGTGCAAAGAGCAGGTGTCGAGAGAGATAAAACAAACTGTGATCGAGTGAGCGGGGCGCGAGGCATTGATGGTAGAACAAATTTCTTAAATTCGTGAACATAATCTTCAAAAGAAGTTATTTTGTTTTCTAGTTTTCTGAGATTTATGTATTTGCCGAAAGAATAAAGAAAACGTCCGATATTTCTTGTGTAAAGAGAATCTAGGTCAACGTATCCCCCTGCCAAAGCTGGGTTTGAAAGATATGGTTCGTTCCTCTTTATCTTCTGATATGTCCTAGCCGCACTATAGTTGGCCAACATGTCGTCAAGGGCCATGGCCACAAAATCAAACATATAAAAATCATCTCGCAACACCAACAATTCTTTTTTTGGCTTCAAAACATAAGAAGACCCAAACGGATATTTTCCATAAAATATATTTGAGTATTGGTTGAAGTCCCTAATCCCCGTTTCTTTAATGACGGGTATTTTAGAATCAGGATTTAGGGCGTAGCCTTTGTAAAGCTGCCTATATATGAATAGGTCGCGAGCATTAAGGTTGTTGTCACCTCTAAAGTTTGATGCCATCACTCATCCTCCTCACACTTAGCCTTCACTAGTTCATTATCAACCGCATTAAGGCGTCGGGCTATCTCTCCTCCGCCTGTCTCCCACCTTGCCGTAACAACGGTCTCGAATCTTCCGGACTCTATATAAGATTTAACCCCTGTAACTATGTGATATCCGCCCAACCCAAGCATTTGGGCTGGGTCTCCGGGCCGGTCGGGCCTCCCAAGGCCATAGCTGTTGTTTCCCGGTGAATACGGCTCTGCCGAGATGCTTGTTGGATCGAAATATATTCGTTTACCCGGTATCCATATGTTGTTTCCAATCATGGTAAACTCAACATCATACACATTAGATAGCTGCGCTAGCGGATTATAATCCTCTGAGGTTTGCTGCGAGAACCTAGCCTCTCTCAAAAACTGTTGATTTGTTTTTCTAAATGAGGCGTTTTTTAATAGCCCACACTCTCTTCCTAGTTGCATATGATAAATTCCGTTTGCTTCGTCTTTGGCCCTGTTGCCAGTGAAGTTGGATCTAGTTGCAGTATTTTCCATATAAAACATAATATAATGATAATGATCTGTGGATGTGGTTTCGCCCATCCTTAATTTGGAAGCGACGGCTGTTGGACTATAATATGTCCGCTTAGGGCGTTGAGCAGCATCGCCGTCCAACTCAAAAGTTCTAATTTCATTTTCTTCTATGCTTAAAGTTTCTTCAAGTCCTTGTTTTTGCCGGCGAAGATCGATCGGCGTGATGATGTCATTTTCTGGTATTTCGTCAATCTGAGCTTCGAGGTCTGCTATTTCCTGCTTGGCCAGTTCATGCCTCTCGTTCAAGGGGCTTCGGCTAATTCTCCCGCCGGATGCCAAAAAAGGCTCCTGCCCATCGTTGTCGGCGGAACTAAAATAAGTTTTACGAACCTTGATTCTTTGCGTCAAGAGACCTTCAAAACAGTTAGAACCCAGGGCGGCGGCGATGAGATTAGTCATGACATCGTTAATGAAAGACATAAATGGGTACTCTTCTCTTTCGGAGTCAATAACGTTGTCCTTCATCCAGTCGGTAAATAGTGCCAAAGAAATCGGTATATCAGAAATGTTTATTGTCTTAAAGTCTGCGGTTGGCCCAAAGCTGTACATAAGGGTTCCCAAAACAACCCTAATTTTTGAAACCGCCTTATCAAACTCTACACCCCTCCAAGCGTTCGAGTTACTGAAGGCCCAAACTTCTGGTTTCAAAACTCTCTCGGTTATAATTTCTATCAGATCGCCCAAATAAAAATATGAAAAAGTAACACTATCTTGCTCAAAGTCTTGGTATAGCCCCTTTAAGGCTGTATCATACGTAAGGTTGTTCGTCACCGCTTCAAATGTCGCCTCGACATCCCGCGTCAACCAAGCGGGTAGAACGTTTTCCTCTCGGACGACCCGGGCCGAGGGAGCATTGGGACTCTGACCTTCCATGCCTGCGACAGCGCGATCAATTCCAGCTTGCTGCGTATCTGAAGGCGTTTTGGCGACTGTAAAAGGTATGTCGTCAACCACTGCAAAAGACAAATATCTCCCACCGTTCAGGGCGTTAATTACTCGAAAATATTCCGTGTGTGGCATAGATATTGTAGCAATGTAGTTCTTTTTATACATCTCCTTCAAGATGCCAGAAACCAGTTTTCTTCTTTGGCTTTTCATCGCTAAGCCCACTTCTTTCTTTGCCGCGGCGAGGGCTTCTGAGTCGCAGTTAATTTCGCTGATCTTTGCCTTAAGATTGTTGATTCTATTCATAAGGTTTAAACCTTCTTGCCCGGGATCTATAAAAACGTTTGCTCGGGGGTCAGACGTAAGGCCAACCATTCTTCCCATATAGTTGGCCTGTAAATTAAATGTTCCATCCTGATTTATGTTAAAATTATGATCTACCAACGTGAGCCATAAAGTAGTTTTTGAAGCTTCTATCCCGTTTAAGACTTGTTCCGCATTTGGAAGGGTTTTTACATAACTTGCGCCCTCAGGGGCTGCCCACCCTAGAACTAACTTTATTTCATGGCATTCCGGGTAAAACTCTCTTGTGTAGATGCCTCGTGGGTCTTGTTGTGGGGGGTCTTCAGGGCGCTGCTCAAATTTGTCCGGGTCCTCCCTGTCTCTACAGTCGGCCATCAAAATAAGATCTAAATATCGGTATGAGTGGCCGGCTGGATCGATACGAGGGCGATTTAATTCTTCAAAATTTTGAAAAAAGAAATTTAAGTTAACCTGTATGCTGCGGGATGAGGTATAGGGGTCAGAACCATCAAAGGTCCAGTCTATAGATTTAAGTCCAACCCCCTTTCCTCTGTTTGGGCGCCCTTCAAATATAAGTTCCTCTTCGCGAACCGCGTTTTCAAACACCATCTCGGCAACCGATTCCGTTGGCTTTCGAACAGTCTTATAGATCCGGACATACGGAACCAGTTCGGCCAATATTTCTGGGCAAATGTTTGAGAACTCAAGCTCGTTTGGTCGCTTTGTAAGCTGGTTGACCAATAGATCGGGGTCTATGTTGGTATCCAGATGCAACATTTTATCATTATAGTCAAGATAATTGTTTTTCTCCGAGACCCTTTTTAGCAAACCAGTTAACATACACTGCTGAGCCAGCCTGATCTTGTCTGGCTGTTCCTCGGCAACTCGATCGGCCTCTGCCTTAAGCACTTCTTCATAGGCTCTTGCGGCCTCGGCTTCGGCTTCGGCCTCAATCTGAGCAGACTCCTCGGAGGAAATTTCTTGTCCGTCGGAAAGTATTTCTTCTTTTCTTTCGTTTAATTGAAGCTGGCGTGCATAATCTGCTAATAATATTACTTCAGGACCAGCTTCGTCGCGGACAAGCTCAACCCATCCTTCAAAGGCAGTTTGAGAGATTTCTTCTGTATATGGCGCAGCTGCGCCGACTTGGGCGTTATCGAAAACAGTTAAAGTCCATTTCTGAGGTTCATATAACCCATCTTTACCGAAGATACTTGACCAAAAGCCTTCTGGCTCTGGTCGAAACAACCCCTTTTCTTCTGCTCTCGCGAAGAACGGTGGCTCGCCCGCAAAGCCCGCGGGCTTTAAGGAATATAAGAATTCTCCTTTGGAATCCTGTATCTCTTGTGTGCGAAGTGTTTGGATCTCATCTGCCATATCAATAACCTGCCAATTCTAACACTTTGTTCAGCGGCTTTGGTATTAGCAAAACGTCTCCCACACGCAACGAGGCTTCAGTTGGCTTTTGGTTATACCACGCTATAACCCACCAATATTTTGAATTACCATAGTGTTTAGCGGCTAGGTTCCAGAGCCTCATGCCTTGCTTCCAAACAACCTTAGAATGACGCAATTGTCTTCTTTGCCGGAGAGTTGGGTGTTTGATAACAGGGGTGCGAAAATGCCTTACAATGTTTAAGTCTCGATCTTCTAAAAAGGACTCATAAAGCTCGTTGTCGTTCCTAACAATTTGTCTATTTTTATATCTTGAAGCCATCAGCCATTTACCTCATACTCAGCATCTTCAGACACTGCCTCTACCTCGCCCTCAGGCGGGCTGGGTGACGTGAACAGGTGATCGCGCGTCTCTGTGATAGAGCCTTCGTTAATTGGAGTGCATATATCTCGCCAGCCACCATATGGGAAATTGTCCACCGGCGTGCCGCCCCACAACTCTCGATCAAGAACACCAAACTCCTCAGCGTACTGGGCTTCCCCGGGCGAGAGTGCCGAGTCCGACGACCCAAAGCGACCTTGCTCATGAATTGGGTCAAAAGCCAATTGCATATCGATAAAATTTGGGTATATAAGCGGATCGGCGTCGGGGGCCATTGATGAAAATCCATGCTCTATTTTCGGCGTCATTGATAAGCTAGAAATGGCCCCCAAAATACCACCTTCCTTTGCTGTGCCGGGGGCGAACTTCACCGATCTTGCGATTAAGTTGGCAAATTTTATTCTTACAAGGGGCGCCTGCGAAATGGTAAGGGCGTTCCCGCCACCGGAATATTTTGGATACAAGAATTGAAAGAACTTATTAATTTTATCCATCGTACATGCTATCTCGCGATTCCCTTCGGAGTTTGCCCGGGACGCAACATTTGGGATTGTAAAAGACAACCCCATAGTTCTCTGGGTATTCTGAAATGTGTAGATTGGGTCCATGCGTCCATAAACCGATTCTTTGTTCCAGTTGGAATTGAACGAGTCGTTGTAACTTGTTAAGAACGCCCTGAATTCGATCTCTTGGTCCATAATATAACTATAAAACTTTAATACGGCGCCGTCCTTTTCAGCTTTACTTATAAGGTTTTCTAGCCCGGTGCCGTCTATTTCTGGTACACTATCAAACATCTATAGAGCCTCCTTATGCATATCGTCTAACTAGTTTGGTTCCAATGGTTTTATTGGATGCTCTGTCGGTTTCTCTAGCAAGCTCTCTACCATCAAGCTCCAACACAACTGGCCCTTGACGACTAGACGCTGAAGCGACGGTGGTTGCCATGGCTGACGCAGCAGGCATTCCCGTTGCGGCCGTTGTGCCTGCGATTCCGTTCTGCTGCACAGTATTCATATCTTTGGTCGCTGCTGTCACTTCCATAGTGCTAATTTTCATTGCTTTGAAGGTATCTTTACCTGATGGCGAAAAACCCTCCTCCCACCACTGAGAGATCAGAACAAGACCGCCCACTATTGCCATGATTGCGGCGCCGATAGGATTCAGCGCTCCCAGTAGGCCGGCGATCCCGGCTATAGCTCCACCAATACCAATCAAATATGGGATGGCAGGCTGTATGATATTCATCATATCTTTCAGGAAACCAACGGTCGGCCCAAGAGCAATTGCAAATCCCATCATTATCTGCCTGAACTCATCAGCGATCGTATTAAATTCTGCTGTTCTTGCAGCCATCTTTTCTATGTCTTCGGCTGACTTCTCCCCACCGGGCAATAAATCTTCTCTGCCTCGCAAAACCAAAGCTAGCTCTGAGGCGTTATTAAGACCCATGGCCTCCGCCAATGCCTTGCGCTGGAACTTGGACATCGTATCAAAGCTTAGTCCTGCTTGATCAACAGAGTTCTTGAGCATTCTCATTCTTTCTGCTGGGTCTTCCTCCATAACCATATCCATCGTGTTGAGGAATGGCCCGCCCAGCATTGCATTTAGTTTTCCGACAGACTGTGCCGCTTGGTCGAATGTATCAAACCTTGATGTAATACCATAAAGTCGGTTCATATCAATGCCTGTAGCCTTGGCCTCTCTCTGGAGGTTTTTGAATGCTTGAACCCCGTCTGTTCCCAGTTCTGTAATCATTGGCGCCATTCTAGAAAAATCAGCCGACAATTGGGCTGTAGAAACTCCCAGCTCTTTGGCGAAGGTCGCCAAATCTCTTACGAGATATTCAGCCTGTACAACCGACATGCCCAAAGCCTTTGTGGCTAATTGAATATTGGCCGCTGTGCTTCTCGAAGAGACGCCCAACTCATTTAAGATGGATGTCGTCTTTGCGAGGGTCATTTGTTCTTTTTCTGTCATTAAGGTAAAATCAGAAACATTTACAAATAAGTCCTGATAGGCTTTTCCTGCCTCGGCGGCTGTAACGCCAGAAAAACGCAAGTCAACATTTGTTTGCCTTATTTGGGCGTCAAACTCGCCGGAGGCGCCAGTGGCTCTGTTAAATTGCACAACAGCAGCATCTTGCTCGATGGCCATAGCAACCGTTGACTCAACAACCTTGTCTAATGTGGAGGTTACAATTGAAGTGGCACTTATAAGGCCCTTCATACCTCCCACTGTGCCCGCCATGTATGCCTTGGGGTTTTGACCGATCTTGCCAAGTAAGCTGGTGGGAGTCTTGGTTATGCCGGTCATGCGCTTTAGGGTGCCTTCGGCGTCGGCAGCACCCTGCTTTCTTATTCTAAGCTCTTCTTGAGCGCGAAGATTAGCATTTATAGCAGCCGCGTCTATTTCTTTGGCTTTTGCAAGTTGCGCTGCTTGAAGCTCTAATTTGGCCTCTTCTTTTTTTAATTGCTCATCGTATATGCTGCCGAGCTTAACCCCGGCGACTTTTTGCGCCTCTAGGGACGCAACTATTTCTTCAATTGTTTCCTTCTGCTGCTTTAGGCGCTTTAATTTCCTCTCTTCTGACTCTAACTCTTCACCCCTTAAGGAGATGAGGGCTTCAAGCTCCCGCTTCTCCTCGGCGGCGAGGGACTTGCGCGTGCGCGCCAATTCGATACGCTTGGCGTCTAGCTCGTTGAGTCTTTTTTGTTCTTCTAGGGTTAATCTAGCCATTTACGGGGTTTCCTATTTAAAAGGCCACTTTATGCCTGTTTCTCTCTGGAAGTTCTTAGCAGCAGCGTCGAGTTGCGCTTTGCTTCGATAAGTAGAAGGGTGATCGAGGCCATACCTCTTGGCCACATCAATGTATCTTTTTTCGCTCCCAATGGCAGCGGCAAAGGACTGTACCTCTCTGTCAGTTCCACGAATAGAAACTGGTATATTAAGCTCGCCAAACATAGCTTTTAAAATATGCTCAACCCAGCCACCAAACATAGCCAGAAAGCTTTCGTTTATTTCTTTTTTTCTTAGTCGTTTAAAGTCAATAACTATCTCGACCAGCTTGCCTTCGCTCAGCGTTGAGGGACTTTCGCTGGCAGGAACTTCAGTATCAGCATCTGACGTGGTGGCAGAAACTTCAGTATCATCATCTGGCGCGGAAGATTGTTCGGTTGTTTTATACATTAGGGTAAACGCCTCCATTAAAGTATTGGCCAACTTAATAGTTAGTCTTGCAAAAGTTTTATAGTTTTTTGTTAGATTTTTGGCTTGTTTGGACGCTTTCATGTTTTTCTTGTTGTCATCTTTAAGCCGTCCAAGCTCAGTCGACAGTTTTCTTTCCACCTCCTCAAAAGCTTGACGAAGAGTCTTGTCCTGATCAACGGCGCTATTAAATACTTCTGCAACTGCAAGTTTATTTTTGTCGAACAAATCCTGAGCAAATTCGCTCGCGAGAGTGTCAATATTAGAGTCGCTGCCGTCTTCTTCCGAGATCCTTGTCCCAATTTTGCCTCGCAACAAAAAATCCATGGCATAATTCTTAACAAGCCCAGCATATAATTCTGGGGCGTCGTCCGTCATTGGAAAATTTTTACTATCTTCAAAAAATTGTACAACTTTCTTATCCGTTGGGTCTCCAATTGTCTTGGTTTGTCCCATAAACTTGTAAGCACCAATGTCCCCAAGAGTCAACTCCGGACTAATGCGGACTAGCGGCTCAGTCGCGGTGGTGGATGAGTCGGTTGCAGAGGCCGAATCCGCACCTGTAGTTGTTGCAGAGGCCGAATCCGCACCTGTGGTTCCCGAGAACCACTCATCAGTGTCATCATAATCAGTATCTGTCGGCAGCCCAGTGGTTCCAAGCCAGTCGGAAAAGGATTCTGGTGGTTCGGGGTCTGGATCACCCACTTCTGGTGGTATGGGGATAACACTAAGATCGCCGGTGTCGTCCTTGTTACGCCACGTATAACCGTCCATAGGTTTGTACTCGAAAGAGCCGTCGGGGGAGTACACCCGCTCAAGGAACCGAGTGTCCAGTTCGTCTTGGGCGGCCGGTCCGGCTGGTGCGGCTGGTTCAACTTCGCGGGGCTGAGTAGAGATAGGGACCTCGACCCTATCGCCACCAACTTGTGTTGTGATAGTCTGGTCGCGGGGGCCAAAGGCGTCGAAGTCAAACTCGCCCGAGACGCGTTTGGGTCGATCATAATCGAGTCCGAGGCCATCCCTCTGGTCTGGGGCGAGGGTGGCACGGTCCACTTTTTTGCCTGATCGATCATAAAATTCAACACCCTGCTCTTGAAGAGCGGCTATGATCTCTCTAGTTGCCTCTATGGCATCCTTCTCATCCATGCGAGTCATAGCTTTTACGAAGTCTCCCTCAAAGGTGAGCTTTTCAATGGCCTCACGGATTTCAACTTTTTCAATATCTAGATGCTTTCTAATTATTTTTTCGGCCTTGCCTCTATCAAACCCTTTATACTTCCGCTTGATTATAGCTAAAAGTCTTTTAAGTCTTTTTTTATTGAAGGCCTTCTGCTCCTCCAAAAAGATGCCATCTTCTCTTAAAGACTCAAAAAGCATAAAGTCTATATTTTCGCTAAACAAGTCCATGAACACCCGCTCCTAGTGTAGAAATGAAGAATAACTTTAAATGTTCGTCTTGTGGCCACGAGCAGGAGGTAGATATCCCCTTGACGGTGGACTTTTTTTGGTCTAACCGATGAATATGCCGTTAGCATCTACGAAGAGTTTTTCTTACTAAAGTATTATGGCGGCTGGTCCTTTACAGAGGCCTATAATCTTCCAACAGTTATTCGTAGGTGGTTTCTGGAGCGCCTAGCTCAAGAGAAAAAGAAAGAACAAGAGGCGTATGAAAAGTCTAAGCCGAAAGGCAGATAGGCCGGGGTTAAAGCCTCGGCTTTTATTTT
>MDTB01090959.1_pt1 | contig 10913 bp, 14 predicted proteins | sample 811161 | NCBI WGS metagenome assembly MDTB01 (sample SAMN05326650, study PRJNA326480) | marine metagenome | isolation source: seawater | place: Mediterranean Sea | collected 2009 | reverse complement strand
ATAAAGGATGGAATAATAAATTAAATGAACAAGAGAATCTTGAAAATTTAAAAACTCATTTTGGTTGGTCCGATCCTATAACACAAAAATCTACACAAAAACCTCCTATATTAGGATATATTGTATTTTTTAATTTTAAAGGTGATTTAGAAAAATCATATATAGATTTTGAAATAAGATATTTAAAATTATTAAGTTTAGTTCCACAAGACTGGAAAAATAAAATAGTGGCAGTTGATACACGATTAAGAAATAAGCCATTTAAACCAGTATCAGAATTTATGTCATCAAATATTTTGTAATATTTATAATATGTTATTATATTATATGGTAAATATTAGAGTAAAGCAGGATCATAAAAAAAAATTTACATTTAGTGAAAAACTATTTAACCTAGTATATGAATCTTTATTAAATAATGAAACTGTTATGGATTTAGAAGGCCAAACTTTGCGAATAAGTTCTTTATCAGCATTAGAAAAAATAAGTGTGTCAGAATATGTTATTGATGAAATTTATTTAGATAGTACAAAATTGTTCAATTTATCTAATGAAACTACTACTTTAGTTACAACATTAAATAATAATTTTAATAGAAAAATATCAAATAATAAATTATTAGATATTTCATGTGGTATAGTACTACATAGATATAATTTATTTCCAAGTTCACAACATTATCCTCCAAATAAACCAGATATTATCGAATGTAATGCAAGAGATGCGTTGGATATAGATTATACAAATAATAAATTAGTTAATCCAGAACATCAAAGTCGGGTATGTCCTCCATATTGGAGATCTATGCCTTCATGGGTTAAAGGTTTTGAGCCAGAATATAAAGAAGTTCCTATTGGAGAAAAAATAGGTTATTGGCGTGATATATGCCCTTCTGACCAGACCAGCAGCACATGCCCCGGTTGGAATCCACAAAATGGTTTAGTAATATCTTTTTCATATGTTCATAAAATGTTATATGATTTTCCTGGTACTGATAATTATGATTTTAATAATATAACATATGATGGAGGTTCAAATACGCAGTGTATAATATTAGATAATACTAATACTTCATTTAATTATAATAAATTAAAGAAAGAACATTATATGTGTTTATTTGGTGGAAATGGATATACAAGTAGTAGAGGAGTTTCTGAAGACGAACCTTTAGGATGTAAAGCATTAAAGCATGACTTAGATAGTGATGGTAATAAACTTGACACATATCCTATTGTATATGATAATCCTGATTCAGAAAAAGAATTTTATAATTGGATTAATAAGTATATAAATGATTGGACTAAATCAAATGGTAAACCACCAGAAAGAATGTATAATGAAATATTGATTAAATCTTGGAATAAATTAGATTCTGGTCCTAAAAATAAAGGATATGATAAAACAAAAAGTATAGAAGAAAATTTAAAGCTTTTACAAAACAGTTTTGGCTGGAGTGATGTAAATAGTAAACCACCAATTTTAGGATTTGGATTGATTTTTGATACAAGTTTATATGAAACAGATAAAATAAAAGGTTTAGAACAATTGGAACTAGATTACTTAAATTTTAGAAAATATTTACCAGATATCTGGAAAGATAAACTAGTTGGTATTTTAGGCTCTAATATTAATTTAAATGATACAAATATTACAAGAGAAAAACCATTTTTTTCAATACCAGAGTTTTTAAATAATAATAAATTTTAATCATAGAACAAGAAAGTTCTTATTTAGTTGAAATGCTTCATTACCATAGAGCAAACAGACATTATTTTTTAGATGGAATAATTCTTCAGAGATACTAAAAAGGTAAGTGCGCAAAATTTTTATATGTTTATTATAATGGTAAAATCAAAAAAAAATAAACGCAGGTCGCAAAGAAGACGCAGATCCCATAAAAATAAAGCAGGTGTCCTCACCTTCACACATCTTAAAGAATTAAAAAAACTAAAAGCTAAAGCAAATGATTTACCTAGATGGAATTATGATTCACCTTCTGATATTCCCGACTTTTTGAGAAATGCAGAGATACAAAATAATCCAGATAACTGGGCAAAAGATAATTTATGGCGTTGCTTAAATAAATGTAGAAAAAAACCTGGCACACCTGGATGTGAAGCCAAATGTATACAAAAAGAAATAGATAAAACTGAAAGACATAAATATTCTGCGAAACATTATCATAAAGCTAAAAAAACGATGAAAAAATATATACCCAAATTTAAAGAAAAAGTAGAAAAAATAAAAGCTTTTAATAGTACACGCCGGGCTACACGATTAAAAAATACTAATCCTAGAATACTTCACACAATTAAAGGATATTTATAATTTTATATATAATCTAGTTATATATAAAATGCAGTCAAAATTATTTATTTCATCATTTATGGTTGGTTATTTGGCTACTCTTATTCCCAACAAAAAATCCAATATTCATCCTCTTATCTCCTCCGCTATATTTGGTTTACTCTTTGCTAAAATAGTATTTGGTGATTGGGATCAAGGTCTTCAATTTACTTATTTAGATATAGTCTATGGTATAGCAGTTATTTTTTCTGCTGTATTAGGTGGATTAGTATCTTTATTATTATAGTTTTAATATAAATTATCTACAAGTTAAATCATTGGAAAATGATTATCACCACCGGGTTCTAATAAGACAAAATTACTAGTTTCTTCATTTTCATATCGTAATTCATATTTACTAGTCTCTCTTATAAATCCTATAATTTCAGACTTTACCCATGTTTCATTATTATCTTGATATATTAATACATTATCTCCCTTTTTATATAATGTAGATATATCTGTATTTTGAATTAAAGGAGGAGAAAATGGCATAGATTGTTTTACTTCTTTAGGACCTGTTAAATTTTCAAGTTCTAAAGTGGACTGCAATATAATCTTTTGACCTCCTTTAATTATTTTTCCACCATTATTATCTTCTCCAAACTGAAAATTCTTATTAGGATATCCTGTAAATTCTAATTTATCTTCTTTATCTTTTAAAAAATCTTCACAAGCTAGTTTAGGACCAGGTAATGGAGGCCATCCACAATCATCCACTAAAATTATACCATTATTTACTACTTTTGAATATACTTTGTTTAATGCATCAGTTGTTGATGTATAAAAATCACCATCTATAAAAACAAAAGCTATAGATTTAGGATAATCTTCATTAGAAATATTAGCAAATTCACCATCATGAATAATCGGTAGTTTTAAATTAAGATTTCGAAATACTTTTAAAAATTCATTTTTATCTATGCCAAACATTCCTTCTTTAAATTGTCTAGCATTAGTTGTATAATCTTTTTCATGTTTTTTAGGTAATCCTTTCCAACTCTCATAGACATGAAATAAGCGGTCGCTTTTATACTCATCTAGCATTTTTCTTATAAAAATACTTACTGTACCAATAAAACATCCAAATTCTATAATATCACCCGGAATATTATTATCAAGAATATACTGTAAATGTTTTAATATACCATAAATTTCGTGTGGAGCCATCATATTTGTTATAATAGGAACTGTATTCATTACTTTTACAATAACTTCATCACTCATTTAAAATAGTTATTATATTCTTTTTATATCATGTTTACTTATTTTTTAATTTATCTAAACACTCTAAATATTGACCTTGTGCTTCATTACAATGTTCATTATTTTGAATACAACTAACAAATTCTCTTTTTAAATCATCACATTGATTAAATATTGGTTCTTTATTAGAAGAATTAGTTTCTTTATTAAAAGAAGTATTTTCTTTATTAGACCATAATCCGGTCATTCCATTTATTATTCTATGACCTATATCACTTCCAGCACCAAAAGCCATACCTTGACTCATTATTTGAGTGAATGATGAGAATAAAGAATTATTTGGTACAGGATCAGTTGATTTTACAGGAGGAGGTGGTTTATTTCTCTCTTTTAACATTGATTTATATATTTTTTTATTTTTTCCACGCATAATAAATATATATATATATTATTATTTATATGAAAATATTTGTATCTTTTGCATCATATCGTGATTCTCAACTAGTTCCTAGTTTACATGATTTTATTGAAAATGAATCACATCTACATGAAATCATATATGGTGTATGTCTACAAGATAGTAAAAAATCACTGCGTGATTTTGAACAAACTTTTCCAAATAGAAATAAAATTAAAATTATTTATTTACACCATGTAGAAGCTAAAGGTGTATGTTGGGCTAGACGTCTATTACAAGATGCTGTTACAAATGAAGATTTTATTCTACAAATGGATTCTCATATGAGGTCTATTCCCAATTGGGATGAAGCCCTTATAACAAGTTATAACGCTACTGGAATTGATAGAGCTGTTCTATCATCATATCCACCACATTATAGTCTTGATGATAGCAATAAAAGTTATTTAAATACCAGTATATATATGAATGTTACACGTATGAATTTACCGGTTCGTAAAAAAACAACTTTGCATGGATGTGCAGGTGATTATTTAAATAAAACAGGAAAACCTATCCGTAATATACATATAGCAGGAGGATTTTATTTTGCACCAACAAAATGGATAAAAGATTCCCCTTATCCAAAAGATTTATATTTTGAGGGCGAAGAAGACACTATAACTTTCTTATCTTATACGCATGGATGGACAGTATTTTGTCCTGAAAAAGCTATTGTTTATCATAGTTATACAAACAATCTTAGTCATTCTCCAGAAAAATATCGCCCGCTTCATTGGGAAGATCACCCAGAAAATAGACCAAGTAACAATGAATTTAATATTGATACAGTAAAAATAGGTTCAAAACGCACAGTAGAAGATTATTTTAAAGAATTAAATCAATTTACAGATAATTATAAACAATTTGAGCTACATTATCAACCAAAAAATGCTTTTATATTTCAGCTATTTGATAGAGACAAGAAAACTATTTATACAAAACATTCACCACAAATAACTAATAATATTTTACAACTTGATTGTAAACAAGAATTATTACATTCAGCTTATTCCTATACTATAACTGAGATGGATGATGATAATATTAATAAAATTTCTAAAGTTAAATATATTTTCTATTATTCTTTTATATGGAATCCATCCCAGTAGCGCAACCGGTTATAACATCACAACCATATAATTATACCCAAGAACCTACATTTAAAATATGTAAAACTTGTCAACAGTTATTTGATAGAAAAGAAGAGGATAAAATGACATCACGCTATTTTAGATGTAAAGACTGTATTGATAAACAAGTACCCAGAGGAATTTTAGCAAGTTGTATTCTTCAATAAAATATAGATATATATAATATATATATATATGTCTTGTCCAATATGTTTAACAGATGTAAAACAACTCACCAAACTTAGTTGTAAACATCAATTTTGTCATACATGTATAAATAAATGGAAAAAAGAAAAAAATCAATGTCCATTATGTCGTATACCTATACAAAAACCACATACATATAATTTACGACCACGACGGCAATCAAATTTACGACCACGACGGCAATCAAATTTAATAGATGAAGATAATTTACCTGATGATTTTCATTTTAATCAATTTTTATTAAATCAAGAACTTATTAATGAACAAAGAATTACTAGAACATCTACTGACCGGTTACGATTTCGATTTATTGCTGAAGAAATTAAATATTATAGTAAACAACTATCTCTTGCTAGAGAGAGAGACGATGTTCTTACCATACAAGTATCTTATATTGATCATGTAATAAAAGTAGTTAAACATAATAAATCACTTTTAAAAAAAAATCGTAGAGTAGCAAGAATTATTCGTGAAAAAATACATTTTTGGCTTAATCATGACAAAGAATATGTAAGAGAGAAAGCTAGAGAATGGAAATTTATATTAGAAAATTGATAAACTATTAGTCTCTTTTATTATTTTAATGAGAGAAACTATTGCTGTAACACGTTTTAATCAAACTACTTGGAATGAAAATTGCCGTTGGAGAGAAAAACATAATATAAAAGGATGTATTTATGGAACATTACAACCTATTTGTGAAAAAATACATGACAATTATAAAATTTATGTTCTAGAAATGAATAATGATACCAATACAATTGAAGGTATTGGTATCATTTCAAATAAAAAATATCCTAGACAAAAAATATATTCTACTAATGCCTATAATCGTATGATCTATAAAGGTACTCAACGAATAGACAGATCACAATATAGTAAAGAAACTTTAAATTTTATTTATTCACTAGAAAACCTAGTATTTAAAGGCGCTAGTCATATGAAACGAGGAAGTGGAATTAATATTTTACCTGTAAACAGAAAATTATCTTCAATTGAATCAGCTCTAATACAATATACTGAACAAATTATCCTATTACTAGCAACAGAATATAATTTTAATGCTGAAGAAAGTATAAAAAATTACATGTACCCTATTTCAAAAATTAGTCAAGATTTAATACTTATAAGAAATAAGGCACCAGATAAATGGATTATAGAGTATATAAAAGATATGTTTATCAACCAAATGCTCCTTGACCATTAGCTGCATCTTCTTTTAATTTTGCATTTTGCAAATCAGTAGTTGTAAATTTTTGTCGTGAAGTACTCCACGACCTATTGAATTGAATTACTTGATGACTATATAACTCGCTAATTTTCTGTAATTCACGATTGCTATATTTACGTATCTCCTCTAATACTTTAAATCTCTCTACCAAACCATCTAAATTTTCCTCAATTAATGGTTCTTTATCGCACTTTATACACACTTGTTCTAAATGACGAAATGTATCAATACCAACTGCCATAATTGTTTCATATACATGAAGAATATCGGTATATTTTTTGCGTAATTTATCTGTTCGCAAAAGAGTTGTAGCCATCTTTTCTTGTGTAATTTCATTTAAAATGTATTTTACACGTAGTTCAGTTGTATCTGTATGAGTTTGCAATTGAGTGCGTGTTGGTGCAAGAGATAATCTTTCAAATTCGACTAATTTTCTATAAATATTGATTAAAAACCGATGAAGTAAACTATATCTTGCAGATGATCTAGTTCCAGTTATGTTATATTGTTTTCTTAAATGCTCTAATTGTTCTTTAAATTCACTATCACGATTTGAATATTTTTCAAGAAGGGTTTTATCATATAAGTTAATTAATTTTACTAATTTAGTTTCCATACCCCACCAATATGGTAATCCACCACACACTTGATCTCCAGGATTTCTCACCTCTAATCCTAGCTGTTGTTGTGCTTCAAAGAAATGAGGGTTATGAATTCTACCTGTATCACGTTGTCCGGTTCTCCAACTAAACGCTACTTTACAAATAGTACACCACATTTGGTCGCAGCCTTCAACCTTAGAGATGCGTTCACCACAACCGGGACATGGTTTCGTTTGTTCGCGAATTAATTCGGCTGTTTTAAGTTGATCAGGATCACACTGATGAAATTGTATATCTTCATGTTCTCCTATAAACTCTACACATTTAGGACAAGAATATTTTTCACACACACCACACTTATAGCTAGTTGAGAGAAATCCACGGCAGTCTTCTCCCGGACAAGCCATAATAAATTTGCGTTTCTCTCCTTGTCCTCTGTTAATTTTATTTATTTTTAAAAGTAATTTAATTCGCTCATCTCCTATGTCTCGAATTTTCTGTTTTAATGCTTTTTGTTCTTGGTCATATTGGGATATTTCATTTTTTAAACTACGAATATCTTGTTCTCTAGAAGCAGCCTCCATTGTATCTGGAAGCATAGCTAATTGTCTATCTAATAACAACTGTTTACGGTGTATGCGGTATTCTTTATTATACCAATTTTTATTTAAGTGTTCAACCACGAAACGATTATCCCATGTTTTTTTTACACATCATACAGTGAGGGTCATTAGTAGTAGTTAGTAAATATTGACGTGTACATTGTTTACAAGCTGAATAACCACATTCTGAATTATTACAAATAATTTTTGCACGATTTTGAGCAGTAAATGTTTCACAACAAACTGGGCATTGACTCATCACTTAATTATTATTAATAAATATTATATTTCAATTTTTACATCCTAAAGATTGACATCTGAAATCTCTGAAAGATTTTCTCAATGGATATCGGATATTAGGACATTTTGACCATATATATCCATCTTTTTCAAATGTTTGTTGTGTTAAATTATGACTACATTGAATATGAATCATTTCACTATGAATATTTTTAACTATATCAGAACCATATAAATAATAATCTTTTTGTAAATAATGAAACATTTTATCACGTGTAATATTTAATTTCTTAGAGATAAAATTGTAATAATCGCGTTTTAATCCCGATATTGTATGTTTATAGGTAGAAAGATTATGAAACATTAATTTAGCATCAGGTGTAATATAGCGTTGTTCACAGCCTAAAAAGATAACTGCAGCCATACTTAATGCATTATGGGTAATACATGGTAGTTTATAATTTTGTATTTGAGATTTAATATAATTTCCTGACTCAACAAATCCTCCATTACTATGTATATAAATATAACGACTATAAGGTTGTCTATTTATATCTAGACTAATTTTATTTGCCATATCTTGATCTATATTTCCATATAATGATATTACATTGTTTGTGGTTAAATAAATTGTATTAAGTGATGTATAAAGATATAATACTATTCCAAATATATTCATATAATAAATAATTATCCCATCTCTTTATATGAGTGCTGAATTAGGAATGATTGCAGTTTTAATTACTACTTGTGCATCTGCAATTGTAGCTGTAATTTCTCAAATACAACATAGTCGTTGCGAAAAAATTAAAATGTGCTGCGGAATATTTGAATGCAATAGAAAAGTACCAGATATAGTAGAACCTACAGTAGAAATGCATCGTGAAGATCATGATGATAATCTACATCTATCTAATACAAGATTAGATATACCAAATAGAATGGATAATAATTAATTTAAATTTTATTAATAACGAAACTTAAATATTAATCCTTTTTCAATATAATGAGTTCAGTAAATTATAATATACAAGATTATAGTCTGGATGAATTAATGAATATATTTAATATAACTGCACTTACTAAAGAAAGTATTGAACAAAATATAAATGATTATATTAAATCAACAAGCACTCAAGAAGAAAAAAAATTTGTAGAAGAAGCAAAAGAAAAATTAATAAATGCACGTATAAATTCTAGTAAAATAAATCATGATATAGATAATATACTAAAAACAAAAATCCAACCAGAAGTACCTGATGACTTAAATCCTACTTATAGAAATATTGTTACACGAATTATAAATATTGATAGCAAATTTAGAGCAAATGCTCCACCTTTAGCAAATGAGTTACTAGTAAATTATAATGTTCCAATAAATCAAACTACAAAAAAACCATGTACATTTAATCCTATCAATTCAACAAATTATGTAGCTTTATTTACAGATCAATTAAATGATGTATTAAGTATTCAATTAATAAACTACTCTATACCTTATATATGGTATAATATTGATGCAAATTATTTTAACAATTTTTTTAAACTAGGCAATATACTAGTTGAAGACAAAATTTCAATTAATTCTGGTAATTATAATTTATATGATAATAATAATATATATAATGCAATAAATTCAAAACTGAAAAAGAAAAATGATTCAATTATAACATTTAACTATGATATAATTACAGGAAAAACAAAAATTCAGATATATGATAAGATATCTAATACAAGTAATTTTTATTATCGCTTTGTTTGGTTTGATAAAACTAATTTAAATGTTAAATCAAATAATACATTAGGATATAAATTAGGTTTTAGACAGTTTGAAACTCGTTTTAATGAAAAAAATATAAAAAAAACAAAAAATAAATATATAAATATATACTTACGATTATTACCCTTAGCTTATTCTCCATTATTAGACAACTTTATATTAATGAAACCAATTACATTACTTGAAGAAGAACTGCCATATTTAGATTGTAGTGGTGAAATTTATTATACGTATAATGATATAGATTTATATAAAACAACCTCTAATAGTTTTAATATTACATATAAAAAAGATATAATATATTCATTGTCATCAGATATATCTCTAGCTAAATATTTTAATTTAATTGATAATATAGATGATAATATAGATGATTATAGTCCAAACCAAAGATTATGGACGACAGACTCAGAACAACATCTAACTCCAGAATTATTATATACAACATACACTGATCTATCATTTGAAATTACACCATATGTATATAGTACATATTTAAGTGAAGCTAATGCTAATTTAACTTTAACAAAATATTTACTTCTAGGTATAGATGATTATCAAAATAATCGAATTAATAGTGGGCTAGTAAGTATAGAATCAGTAGAATCATATATAGATATTAAAAAAATAAATACAACACAATTAAAAGTTAATAATTGTCAATTTTCAGATGACATAAATTATTCGAAACAATATACTAATAAATATGATAAATTGCAAACTACTACAAATGCTACATTAAAAACAATAAATGCTATAGAAAAAAGTAAAAATACAATACAGTATTCATCAAAATCTCCTACAGTAGATGTTTTTGCAGTTATTAAAATTCCTTTAGACAATACATTAAAATGGGGACAATTAATTACAGATGATAATATAGTTCAAGCAAATTATACTAGAAGATATTTTGGACCAGTAACTTTAAACAGTTTTAAAATAACACTTTATACAGAAGATGGATTTATTATTAATTTAAATGATAATAATTGGAACTTTTCTATATTATGTAAACAACTATATAAATATTAGTATAAGTATTTATATATGTTAAGTTCAATTCCTATATTTAATAATATAAAATATAGAGAAAAATGTATAAAAAATTT
>MDTB01012843.1_pt1 | contig 10913 bp, 8 predicted proteins | sample 811161 | NCBI WGS metagenome assembly MDTB01 (sample SAMN05326650, study PRJNA326480) | marine metagenome | isolation source: seawater | place: Mediterranean Sea | collected 2009 | reverse complement strand
TCATCAATCTGCTTGATCAAGCCCATATAGGTTGGGATCACCGTCCGCCGGCATGCTTCTTCGGCAAAGCTTAGGCTTTCACCATGGGCCATAAAAGCGGCGGTCACGGGGTGTGGGTTATGGCGTTCAGCTTGGCTGCGATTGGCTGCCGGAATATCTTCCGGGCCATACAGGGCGTGATATGGCGCCGGTGCGATATAGGGCCAATGTGGCTTAATATATGAGAGATGCAGGCACCATCGATCGTCACCGGCAGCATCAATAAATGCCATCGCTCTGTCGGTCATGTAAGCGGTTTCAGAATCCGCTTCGGCAACCCGCGCCGGTAAGCTGGCATTGCGCATCGCCCAGCCGGACAAAATGCCGCCATCAGGCCCGGCGGCCGCATTGGCGAAATCATGCCACGGATTATCGGCATGATAGCCGCGTGCGCGCAGATAGCGGTTATAGGCCATATCGGGATCAAAACTAGGTGTTGGGTGCAAGCCATCGTCATGTTCGAACGGCTCAAAGCCGGTTTTGGCCAGATGCAGACCAAGGTCGGAGCCTGGGTCGATACCGAGCCGCCGCATCTCGGCCAGGTTCGGTTTCATATGGGTTTTTCCGACCAAGGCGGTGCGCACACCCAGCGGCGCCAGGTAGTCGGCAATGGTCAGCTCATCAACCCGCAAAGGAAAATTATTATAGTTGCCGCCATGCGACATGACATAGCGGCCTGTATAAAACGACGCCCGCGACGGCCCACAAACAGGGGCGTTACAAAAGGCGTTCTCAAACCGCACGCCGGCACCGGCAAGGCCGTCAATATGCGGGGTTTGAAGGGTCCTATGACCGCTGCAGCCAAGATAATCCGAGCGCAGCTGATCGGCCATGATGAAAAGGATGTTCTTGACGCCCGCCATATCCTAACCCTTGTGTTGCCGCTAGATCATATCAACTGCGAGATACGAGCGCATGATGCTTTCGACGGTTTTTTGGTCAAGGTCTTTGACAATGAAAACCAGCCGTGAACGACGGTCGTCATCAGGCCAACCGTCAAGCTGGGCGGGTGGATGGAACATATGTTGAATGGCATGCACGACCACAGGCTTGTCGGTCTCGGTAAGGTTTAAAATACCTTTCAAGCGTAACAGATTGGCACCATGGGTTTGGGCGAATAAGTCAAGCGCTCCTGCTACCCGGTGCCGGGTCAACGGGTCCTCAAAATACAGGCAGAACGCGTGTATATGGTCATCATGACGGTTGACGTTGTGATGGTGATGACCCTTGTGATCATGGCCGTGGTCGTGCCCGTCGCCGGGCCGATGATAGATATGACCTTCTTGGTCGCGGTACGCTTCCTCGCGCAGCCAGCGGGCCACATCAACAGATTTTGTCGCCGGATTGTAAAGCCCGGCATCGAATAGCTGGGCGGGATTGATTTCACCCATCACCACCGGCAGGATCGGTGCTGCCGGGTTCAACTCGGCCAGCCGAGCTTCGGTTTTTGCCCGCGCCGCCGCCGCGGCGAGGTCGGATTTGGACAGGACCAGCCGGTCGGCGACGGCCGCTTGCTTAATTGATTCCTGGTGCTGGTCAAATTGCCAACCTGCATTAGCGGCATCAACAACGGTAATCACACCATCCAGGCGGAAGCGGGTGACCAAGAACGGGTCCGACATCATGGTGTGCAGAACCGGCGCCGGGTCGGCAAGGCCGGTTGTTTCAATGACCACGCGGTCGAAAGGCGCGATGATGTTTTCTTCGCGCTGGATCACCAAACGTTTCAAGGTATCCAGCAGGTCGCCTCGGACCGTGCAGCAAAGGCATCCGCTGTTCAACAGCACGGTTTCTTCGTCAACACTTTCAACCAAGGCGTGGTCAATTCCGACCTCACCGAACTCATTCACGATGACCGCCACACGGTCCATGCCGGGGTGGCGGATCAACTTTCCAAGCAGGGTTGATTTCCCACTGCCAAGAAAGCCGGTAATCACCGAGACAGGCAAGCGATCTTGGGGCGCAGGAGGCGACGAGCTCATCGGTCTAACCTTAACTATGACAAACGGTGGCTAGACTAGCGGATCTGCCGCCGCTGCAATAGCTTTGGTTTCAGCCATCGCATCAAGGGCGCGGCGGCGGGCAAAGCTATGTTCGATCATCGGTTTTGGATAATCCTTGCCCAGGCTGAGCTTGTGATCGGCCATCAGCAAGGGTGGTGCGGCCCATGGCTCATGCACAAATTTTGCATCAAGGCTTGCGAGTTCCGGCACCCAGCGTTTGACATAATTGCCCTGACCGTCAAATTTTTGACCCTGGGCAATCGGGTTGAAAATTCGAAAATACGGTGCCGCATCAACCCCGCAGCCAGCGGTCCACTGCCACCCCATGGCATTATTGGCGTGATCGGCATCGACCAATTTTGACCGGAAATAGGCCTCGCCACGCTGCCAGGGCACCAATAAATGCTTGATCAAAAAGGATGCAACCACCATCCGCAGGCGGTTGTTCATAAAGCCTTCTTCGGCCAGTTGGCGCATCGCTGCGTCAATCAGCGGATAGCCGGTCTGGCCATCACGCCAGGCGGCAAAATCGGTATCGCTGCCACGCCACGGAAAATGGCCGAACTCAGGGCGAATGGGGGCGCTGGCCATATCTGGAAATTGATACATCAACGCATGCGCAAACTCACGCCAAGCGACCTGCCGCAAAAAGGCCTCGGCATTTGGCTGGCCATAGGCAGCGTGCCAGACCTGTCGCGGGCTGATCTCACCCTGTGCTAAATGCGGTGCTAACAATGAGGTTGAATCGTTCTCAAACAATTCCCGGCTGTTGCCATAGGCGCTTACGCCGTCGGCCACAAAGGCGGCAAGTTGCTTGCCGGCGGCAGCTTCACCGACCTGCCAACGGGGTGCCGGCGGCGGTAGTTTGCGGATCTTTGTCGGTTCGCCCGACAGGTCCGGCGACGGCGGCATTTTTGACGGCGCGGCAAGCGGTGGGGCAAACGGCCCGGTATCTTGAAAGCGCCGCCAAAAGGCTGCAAAGGTGCGCGGCAAAGTGCCAGCATTGGTGCGGATTTCCCAAGGCTCGCGCAGCAGGTTGCCATTGATCGATTGGACCTCTACCGCAGCCGTTTTAAGGCGGCTCTTAAGTGCGCTATCACGCTCAACGGAGGCCGCATCATAATGCCGTGTCCAGCCGACCCAAGCGACGTTATGGCGGTTGACCAGATCACAAATGATGGTCGGACCATCACCTTGCAGGCGCAACAGGTTGCCGCCGCGGGTGGCAATATCTTCGGCTAAACTGTCGACACTTGCAGCGCGCCAACGATCGACGTTACCGGCGCCGTCGTCGCTCGCCGATAGGCTGATATCATCAATATACACACAGATTAACGGTCGGCCGGTGGCAATTGCCGCCAAGAGGCCGGGGTTATCGGTGAGGCGTAAATCACGGCGGAACCAAAATAAGGCTGCACCGGTGTTGGCGGTAAGATCTGTTTTCATGACACGAGATATAGCTGGCCAAAGGCTTTCGCCAAGGGGCGGAATAGTGTTATCGGCGCAATCGAAGCGGCACTTCAAGGCGCCGGGAGGGGGCCGAAATAATCCGGTCGCGAACCATGATATGCGCGTGAAAAGCACCTTTGAAAAAAGCCTGGTAGACAGGATCGGTGACATCTAGCCCGCCGGTGAAAGCACCAAGGGCGGGCAGAATTAGGCGCTGTCCGTCGCCAAGAAAACAACGTCCGCTCAGCAATTTGCCGCGATGACGGATCTGCGCTTTGGGATGGTAATGACCGCTGATCTCACCGGCCGATGGCCGCGCGTGGGCTTGATGGCGAAAACAAAGCCCGCCGACGGTCCATTCAGCCATGGCTTGACCGCCCAGGGCCAGGCCAATCTCGCCATCATGATTTCCGGTAATCCAGACCCAATTATGTGCCGCGACAATCGCTGTTAAACGCGCCCGATCAGCCTCGATCATGCGCTCGATACTGTGATGATCATGGAAGCTGTCGCCCAGTGAGATAACTGTTTCCGGCTGCCAATAAGACAGCATTGCACTTAATTCATTCAAGGTTTCGGCGGTATCATGGGGCGGTAAAGGCACCCCATTGGCGGCAAAATGTGAGCCTTTTTCAAAATGCAGATCGGACACCACCAGCAGCTGGCGGTTGGGCCAGAAAAGCCCGCCGCGCGGGTCAAGCTTCAGCTCGGTTTGATTGATGATAATCGTGGTCGGTTTCATGCTCGGCTCTTAACGCGGCTGGCGTCAGGAGGCAACGGCCCTGAGACGATTTTACCTCAAATCGGCAACGCAGATTGCATTTCGCCGCCGGTTGCCTCGGTTATCAAATCTGCCTCCAGCTCATCGAGAATGGTGTCGGTGGCACCGCCTTCAACCCGCTCACGGCCAACTTCAAGCAGAATCGGCACGGCTAAGGGTGACACGCGATCAAGTCGGCGGGTGGTGATCCGCCCTTGTATCTGGATCAGAAATTGTGCCAGCCGATCAATATCAGTCAGTCCGCGGCTGGCATCGTGGCGAGTCGCCTTCAGCAAAACATGATCAGGTTGGTGGCGGCGCAAGGTGTCGTAAATGAGGTCTGAATTGAAGGTCACTTGGCGGCGCGATTTTTCATGCCCGGGCAAGTTCATCTGGATCAATCCGGCAACCACCGACACATGGCGAAAGGTTCGTCTCAGCAAGCTTGAATCCGCCATCCAAGCTTCCAAATCATCGCCCAACATATCTTGGTCAAACAGCGCCTCGATGTCACGAACCGGTCGCAAGCTCCAAATCGCAATAACATAGTCTGTGGCGACAAACCCAAGCGGGTCATAACCGGCCCGTTCCATCCTTTTCGTTAACAACATACCAAGGGTTTGATGGGCATTTCGGCCAGCAAAACAATAGGCCACTAAATACTCTCGGTCGGCCCGTGGAAATTGCTCGACCAACAAACCCTCATGGCCCGGCAGGACCGAACGCCATTGCTGAAAGCGCAACCATTCTTCGACCGGTGCCGGCAGGCTGGGCCAGTGTTGATCATCGGCCAGCATGGCGCGGACTCGATCGGCAAGATGTGTCGATAGCGGCAGCCTGCCGCCGGCAAAAACCGGGACCGCAGGTTCGCCAACGCCGCCGCGGCGGGCGATCACGCTCATATCTCGGATCTCAATGAATGTCAGCAATTGGCCGGCAAAAATAAACGTATCGCCAGGCCGCAGGCCTTGGGCGAAATATTCCTCAACCTGCCCAAGCGAGCGTTTGCCGACCCGAACTTTCAAGGTCTGTGCCTCAACAATGGTGCCGACATTCATGCGATAGGCATGGGCGGCGCGTGGACTGGCAACGCTCAGGTAACCATCGTCGGCGGCAATCAAACGGCGAAAGCGTTCGTAGCTTGATAGGGCATAACCGCCGGTGGCAACAAACTCGACAACGGCGTCAAAATCCTCACGGCTTAGGGCGCTAAACGGTGCCGCCCGGCGCACTTCATCAAATAATTGGTCAGGGTGAAAAGGCCCGGCGCAGGCAGTGCCCATGACATGTTGGGCCAGCACATCAAGGCCGCCTTGATTGGGCAGGCCGCCATCTAAGGTCATATCTTGAACCGCATCGACAGCGGCTTGGCATTCTAAAACCTCAAACCGGTTGGCGGGAACCAGCACTGCTTCGCTGGGACTGTCCAGACGGTGATTGGCGCGGCCGACGCGCTGCAGCAGGCGAGCGGCACCTTTCGGGGCACCAACTTGAACCACCAGATCAACGGCTCCCCAATCAATGCCGAGGTCAAGCGAGGAGGTGGCGACAACCGCCCGCAGGTCACCCTGCGCCATGGCAGCTTCAACTTTCCGCCGTTGCTCCCTGGCGAGTGAGCCGTGATGCAAGGCAATCGGCAGATTATCGGTATTTAGGCGCCATAGCTCCTGGAAAATAATTTCCGATTGGGCGCGGGTATTGACGAACACAATGGTGGTCTTGCGGGCGGTGATCCATTTATAAATTTCGGCCACCGCATGGGTGGCCATATGCCCCGACCAAGGCACCCGTTCTTGGCCAAGCGCGATGGTGATTTTTGGTTGCACGGCATCGTCGCCTTGCACCAAGCGGACGTTTGTCGTGTCATCGGGGCCGCTCGCCAGATACGCCCGCAGGGCATCTGGGTAGGCCACGGTCGCCGATAAACCAACCCGCCGTGCCGCCGGCGCCAGTCGCCGCAGCCGCGCCAAGGCGAGCGACATAAGTTCGCCGCGTTTATTGTCCACCAAGGCATGCAATTCATCGATAACAATGGTTGTCAAACCGCTGAAAAACGTTGCTGCATCGGGATAGGAAATAAGCAGGGCGAGGCTTTCCGGGGTGGTCAGCAAAATATTTGGGGGTTTTTCCCGTTGCCGTTTTTTCTTCGATGCAGGGGTGTCGCCGCTGCGGGTTTCAACGCTGATCGGCAGCGCCATCTCTGCAATCGGTTGCTCTAAATTGCGATGCACATCGACGGCTAAAGATTTTAACGGCGAAATATAAAGCGTGTGCAGGCCGGTCCGTGGGGTGGTCGCTAAATCAACCAGGCTGGGCAGAAACCCGGCCAGCGTTTTACCGCCGCCGGTGGGCGCGACCAGCAGGCATGAGGCAGCTGCTTCCGCCGCCGCCAGCATTTCCAGTTGATGCCGGTGCGGCTGCCAGCCGCGGCCTTTGAACCAGGCCATGAAAGCTGCCGGCAGACGAATGTGTGGGGCCGTGCCCGTCATCGCCAATCGTGGATGATATGCGCAATGATTTGCTGCCGTTCCGCCTGCTGATCAGCGCTCATCGGAGCGGCTTGGTGTTGCCCCCAGATCGGGCCTGGCCAGCAGATATCGCCGGCCCAGCGGACAATCACATGGAGGTGCAGTTGCGCCACCATATTGCCAAGGGCCGCAACGTTCATCTTATCGGCATTGAAAGCCGCCGCCATGGCTTTTGACAGGTGACTGCTCTCGGCAATGAATTGACGTTGATCAGAGGGCGATAATTGATGAATTTCGCGCAAGTTATTTTGCCGAGGGATCAACAGCACCCACGGAAAGTCAGCATTGTTCACCAGTCGGACCTGCGACAGCGGCAAGTCACCAATGACTTCGGAATCAGCTTGTAAGCGGGGGTCTAACTGAAACATCTACATGGCCCGTGTTTTAAGCGGCTCCAGGATACCAGGACGGATCACGCTTCTCGGCAAAGCTATTCAACCCTTCGATGGCTTCATTGGATTGCCGTTTTAAAGAATGTTCAACCACCAAGGCTTCGCCTGCGGCGTCATCAATCAACAGCCCGGCATCCGCCAGCGTCCGGTATTTTGTTTGCGCCAAAGCCTCGGGTGCGCTGAGCAATAATTGATCAATCACGGGCGCTGCGGCTTCATCTAAGTCACCGGTTGGGCAAACTTGGTGCACAAGCCCCATTTCAAGCGCTTTGTCGGCACCAAAACGCTCGCATGTCAGGCCATATCGGCGCAGGTTACGCGGCCCGATCGCAGCATTTAAATGCGGCACGATAATCCCCGCCATTACCCCCCAGCGAGCCTCGGTAATGGCAAAGATTGCATCTTCACTGGCAATGACCACGTCACAGGCCGCTAAGATTCCGGTGCCGCCGCCAAAACAGCCGCCCTGGACCAAAGCGACAGTTGGTTTCATCACCGTCGTCAGGCCTTGAACCGCATTATAGGTGTTGCGCGAGACGTCAACATTTTCAGCCGCGCTTAATTGGCCGATTTCCTTCAGCCATTTCAAATCTGCCCCGGCTTGAAAATGTCGCCCGTTGGCCCGCAGAACCAGCACATGTACCTTCGGGTCAGCTGCAGCCTGCCCGACACAGGCGGTCATGCCGGCGATCACATCACCGTTATAGGCATTATTTACGGTCGGACGGTTCAGCGTGATGGTTGCGACACCGCGATCATCAACTGCTAATAAAACCACATCTTCGGACATCTGAACGGCCTTTCAATTGCTTGCAGGTAGTGCACATAACGGCAGGTTGTCTTGATCCCTGATTGGACCAGCATAATCGCTTCATCGCTCACGGCAATGGTCTCGGGCGGACAAAACCGCTCACTGGCGTTGGAGGCTTGGCCGCGTTGGGGCGAGGTCATCGGCGTTGATACCAAGTGCCTGCATGTCGGCCGGCAACCTGTCGCCGCAGGCTAAGGCCGCAGCGATCTGCGCCAAGCCGGCAGAGGTTTGAATGCCGTAGCCGCCCTGACCCGCGAGCCAGAAAAAACCATCATGCCCAGGCTCAAAACCAACCACAAAAGTTTTATCGGCAACAAAACTTCGAAGTCCGGCCCACCGGCTATGAAAGCGTTTGACGGTGAAGGTGGTATGCTGCTCAACACGGTCAACAGCGATGGCCAGATCTAATTCCTCGGGCTGCGCATCACAGGGGGCCGATGGGGTTTCGTCGGCCGGGCTGCCAAGTAGCCGTCCCGCCTCCGGTTTCACATACCATGTTTCATCCGCGCCAATGGTCGCCGGCATGGTTTCCAGGACGATATCGGCGGGTGTGTCGAAGGTGAAAGCGGTGCGCCGCTTTGGGATCAAACCAATCGGCGCAATCCCGGCCAGGTGGGCAATCTGATCGGCCCAGGCACCGGCCGCATTGACAACGATGCGGGCGTGGAATTCGGCACCGCTTGATGTCTGCACTGTCCATCCCCTATTGCTGCGGTGCAAATGGTTAACGGTGGCACTGCTCTGGATGGTCCCGCCATTTGCTCGCAAGCCTTTCAGATAGCCTTGATGCAAGGCGTGAACGTCAATATCCATGCAATCCGGCTCGTACAGGGCTTCAACAATCTTCTGGCGGTCCAAGAAAGGGGCCAGGTTGAACAATTCATTGCCGCCTAGCCGGAACACATTATCGGTGAACTGTTTGGCTTCGGTATAGGCGTCATCAAGGCGGGTTGTCTGCTCGGCATCGGCGGCCAGCAAGGCACCGCGGGGACTTAAAATGGGATGCTCGGTGAAACCCTCAGGGGGCTGCAACAAAAATGGTTTTGTCGCCTTGGTGATCGCGCGCACTGCGGCATTGCCGTAATTGTCGGCAAATAAAGCGGCTGACCGACCGGTGGTATGATAACCCGGCTGCGCCTCCATCTCTAACAAGCAGAGCGAGCCTTTGCGGCTTAACCAATAGCCTGCGGACGCGCCAGCAATACCACCGCCTATGATTAAAAAATCAACAGAATTGGTCATCAGATCCACCTTTCGGCTTAACCTCACAGCAAAATAACTTGGTTGCGCTGCAACAAAGGCAAGTGTGGCACGGCTTTGGTTGCTTTCATAGCCTTGACAAGTGTTGACGAGACGGTTCCGATGGGGACGGGGCATCTGGGAGGGAACAGCCATGACTTCGCGCAATGATATGCAATGTGATCTGCTGCTGCACGGCGGCATCGTCATCGATGGAACCGGCAACGCCCGCATGCGCGCCGATGTTGCGGTGCGCGATGATCGAATTGTCGCCATCGGCGATCTTGCCGATTGGCAGGCCGGTCGCAAACTAGATGTGAGCGGCAAAGTGGTCGCCCCAGGGTTTATTGATGTGCACACCCATGACGATTATGCGTTATTGGCAAAACCGGACATGGATATGAAAGTTAGCCAAGGCGTGACCAGTGTTGTGGTCGGTAATTGCGGCTTCTCGCTGGCACCGCTGACGTTTACGAAAATGCATCCAGGACTGGATCTGCTGGGCGATGAGCAAGCCTTTAGATTTACCACTTTTGGGGATTTTGCAGATGCTGTCGATGCGGCCCCGCCAGCCGTCAACGCCGCCTTTTTGGTCGGCCACGCAACGCTTCGATTTGGGGCGCTTGACCAGACCGACCGGGCCGCCACAGGTGCGGAAATCAAGATCATGCGGGATCGCCTGGAGGACAGTTTAAAAGCCGGTGCGACAGGATTGTCGACAGGCCTGTTCTACGCTCCGGCGCGCGAGGCTCCAACCGCTGAGGTGATTGCAATCGGTGAGGTGTTGAAAGCTTATGGTGCCCGCTATGTCACCCACATGCGCGACGAAACCGAAGGGGTCATCGACAGCCTTGAGGAAACCTTCACCATTGGCCGTGAATGTCAGGTTCGGGCCATCGTCTCGCACCATAAGGTGCAAGGCCAAAATAACCATGGCCGCAGTGTCGATAGCTTGGCCTGTATTGATCATCATTGCCAACATCAGCCGATTGGTTTTGACGTTTATCCCTATGCCGCGTCGTCAACAATCTTGAAAGCCGACTCGATCGCCACCGCCAGCCGTGTGATGGTTACCTGGTCGCATGCAATGCCGTCAGCCACCGGCCGCGACCTTGCCGATATCGCCGCTGAAATGGGCTGTGACATCTATGCAGCGGCAGACCGCCTGCAACCTGCGGGGGCAATTTATTTCTCGATGAATGAAGCTGATGTGCAACGGATCTTGTCGCATCCAAATGCCATGATTGGCTCTGATGGGTTGCCATTTGACGCCCATCCGCATCCGCGATTATGGGGCACTTTCCCCAGGGTGCTCGGGCATTACGCGCGAGATCTTGGCCTATTTTCCCTGGAGGAAGCTGTCCGTCGCATGACCAGTTTATCGGCGGCGCAATTCGACATTGTTGATCGTGGCACGCTGAAAACCGGCAACTTTGCCGATATCACCGTTTTTGACCCGGCTACCGTCATTGATACCGCAAGTTTTGAGCGGCCCATGCAAGCCGCTGCCGGCATTGCCCATGTGTTTGTCAATGGACGTGAGGTTTGGGCCGATGGCGGCAGCACCGGCAATCGTCCGGGGCGGACCTTGCGACATGGTCAGGGTGTCGCCGCCGCAGCGTGACAGCAAGTCACGGCAGCAGACGGCAGTTTATAGGATTGTCAGCACATCTTATAGGATTGTCAGCACAT
>MDTB01202279.1_pt1 | contig 10914 bp, 10 predicted proteins | sample 811161 | NCBI WGS metagenome assembly MDTB01 (sample SAMN05326650, study PRJNA326480) | marine metagenome | isolation source: seawater | place: Mediterranean Sea | collected 2009 | reverse complement strand
CAATACCGAACGAAAGAACAACTTTTAGACACCCGTCGATCCTAATTCACCCCCTTAAGTTGAAAATGGTGGAGGTGGTGGGTACTGCCCCCACGTCCGCAATGGTTATTACGAAATTCGTTTATCGCCATAGTTGGTAAACCAACACATATTTATAAACTTTAAATATGGTTAATAAAAGAAATTTTTCTTAAATTTACTTTTAAAATTAATAATTTTATTGAAGAATTAAGAACAGCATATATGGATATTAACTAGTATTTAAAGGTTATGAAAAAATTTTTAATAAAACAATCAGATTTTTTTTTAATATTCTTTATAATTTTATTTGTTTTTTTAATAAGGTCTCCATTTTTTTTTATAGACTTTCTGGACTCTGATGAGGCAACTTTTATTTTAAAAGGACTTGCTATCACACAGGGTAAAATACCTTATGTAGATTTTCATAATTATAAACCTCCTATCTCAGGATATTTTTTAACAATTCCTATCTATATTTTAGATAATAGTTTATTTGCTATAAGATTTTTTACAGCATTGATAATTTCATTAAGTTGTATTTTTTTATACAAAATTGCAATCATATATCATTTTTCTAAATTCAATTCTTTCTTAACTACTTTAGTTTTTTTAATTTCCGTTTCATTTATAACAAGATCTGTAAAATCACAATCATTCTATGCCGAGCATGTATCAATACTATTAATTTTAATTTCTTTTTTTTTATTATTAATATGTTTAAAAAAAAAAAATAATTTTTACTTTATTCTTCAAGGATGCTTTCTTGGTATAGCAACATTAAACACACCTTACTTAGTTTTGTTTTCACTTTCGTATGTTACTTTTCCTCTATTTTTTTCTAAAGATATAATTAAAAAAAGATTAGTGTCTTCATTAAACATAATTTTAGGAGGTTTATTAATATTGATGTTTTTCTTAACATATTTTTATTCTAAATACCCTGACATTATTCCATATATCTTCACAGCTGGCCTTAGCGATCATTCTGTAAGAGGATATAATTACCCTTTTTTTAAAACAATATATCTTCTTGTAGGTGCCGGGCTTCAAATCGGTAATATAAAATTTTTTAGCGCAGTTTTAATTTGGGGTTTAGGAATTGTAGGTATTTTACACATTATTTTGAGTAATAGTTACAAAAGAAATTATTTAATTTTAATTATAATTTTAACTATCCTATCGATAAGTATAATTTTAATAGGATATCCTTCAGGCAGATACTTAATAATTCTGGTTCCTTTTTATTGTATCTTGCTAATGTACTTTTTAAATTTAAAATTATTAAACAATTTTAGAATTTTAAAAATCCTGATATTAATTATAATTTTTTTATTTCCCTTAATGGAGTGGTATAAAAATGTTTTGATATTAAATAGTAAAGCTTTAAATAAAAAGACACAAACCTATGGAAGATGTACAAATCTATATGACATTCTAGAAAATAAAAAATTATTAAATAAAAAGATTTATTTTCAAGACTGTCATATAAATAAATTTTTTATGAATAAATTACCTTTGCTAAATTTTTATCATCCAGCAGATATAGGCAAAAAACACAGAATGAAATCATATGGTATAGAACATTCAGGGGATGAATTATTTTCTAAAGAGCCGACAATTCTTGTAATTACAACTGATCTAAATATATTTATTAAAAATTTAAACTTTAACAAAATAAATTCAAATAAAGTCTTTAAAAAATATAAGCTTTTGATTAAACATTTTGACTTTTATATATATCAATATGAAGAAACATAGATTAATTCTTAGTTATCAATATTAAAATTTAAAATATTAACTTTTCTTTATGTTTATCAATAATTATTGAAGCAGTCTGCTGTATAATTTCTAATATACATCATAATCAATTAGATTAAATTTTATATCTTTTTTCTCTATGTAGGTTTCGTCTGCTGTTAAATCCTTTATTATAAAATTAAAACCTGAAGGTTTCAGTATTTTAGGTAAATTAAATGAAAATATATTCTTTTTATGATTATTGTTTAGTCCAATCCAAATATTTAAAGGATTTAGTTTTAAATTAAGTTGATTTAATTTACCCATCAAAGATAAGGCATCTTGTTTATAAAAGGATCCCATCTCAATATTAAACACTTTGTAAATATCATTAAATATTTTGAATTTATCATCACAGCTAAAAATTCTATATTTGAATCTAGGGTTTCTGAGTCTCCAGCCTAGAATTTCATCATTGAAATAAACTTTAAAATCATGACTTAAATCATAATCCTCAATAGATTTTAAACCTATTTTGAAATCTAGTTTGCAAATTGACTTAAATTTGAAGCATTTATCAAATAGTTCGGCACTGATATCATTTGCAACTCCAATTATAAATTTAAATCCTCTATCTTTTGCTAATTTTATTGTCTTAGTTCCAATTTTATGAAATATTTGAAGACTACGATACCTTTTATCTACACCTGTAAAAACAGTAAGTGCACTTTTGTATTTTTTTTTTTTATAAATTACAAATATTGGCACCAAAGCAAAGTGTGCAATAATATCCTGATTATGATTGTATATGTTGTAAGTAATTGCTTTGCCATTAGGATTTTTGTTGTAAAGCCAATTTAAATAAGAAGTAGAAACTTTTCTATTTAATTGAATTCTTATTTGATTTTTAAAATTTTTAGATAAAAAAGACGATAATTTTTCTAGTTCCAGCTTTGAAAGGTTTCCATAATTTTCTTCTAAATTTTTTAAAATATTTAAATTTTTTTGACTCATTAATTCGTATTTTAAAATTTTAATTCTTTTTTAATTTTTTTTGAAAAGCATAAATTATATTCAATCATTCTATTTGTAGAATTATAATATGCATAAAATTCTTTTTTAAATTTTTTCTTTTCCTTAGAGTTTGTAAAGCCTGGGTGAACCAAAATTTCAAAATCTTTGAGTGCTTTATTTTTTAAAAATCTAATTGTTTTAATAATTGTTTTTTTATTTTGTATGCCAGAATAAATGATACCAGAAAATTCTGGTGAATTTGTTCTTTTTTTATTTATTAAATAGCTAAGAAATTTTAGAAGCATCATTGCAATTATATTTCTATAATATTTGACATTAATAAAATCGATTAATTCTGGGATTTGAAAACTTTCATTTGATATTCGGATTTCATCAATCTTATATTTTTTCTTAATTTTTAATAAAAATTTAAATATCCATGGAATCATATGAACATGTTGGTGGCCATCAATTTTTAAGTTTTTTGGTTTGTAAAGTTTAATATAATTTTCTATTTGAAATACTATTTCACTTTTTATCTTTGTTTTTTCTGACTCATTAAGAAAAAATAAACTAAAAAAATTTATTTTATTAAATAGCTTTCTATTTTTTGAGTCAGATAATTCAGTACTATCTGTAAGATTTAAATGGAGTTTTTTTTTTATCCTTTTTAATTTTTTTAATTTTTTATGTAAATTATCATTTTTATTAATTATGACAGAAACACTGTTTATGTTACCAAATTCTATGCATCTTAATATGTTCTTTGAAATAGCAGTAGTTCTTCCAAAATCGTCAGCGTGGAAGAAAATTTTTTTTTTAAACATCAGGAAGATTGTATTTCGAGAGGAGCATACTATTTATTTCAGCCTTAAAATATCTACAAGTAAATTGTAAAAATTTCAACTTTAAGTTATAAATGTCTCTTTAATTGGCTATTTTCTGGCTTTTATTATGGATCAAATTATAAAAAAATCAATTAATGATTTGAATGAAATTTTACCGAAAGAAAAAAAAATTATTTACCAAGACTCTTCTTTACTGATTGGAAAACAATCAAATTTAGAGTCAATAGATCTAGTGAATTTATTTATATTTGTAGAAAAAAACTTAAAAGAGGAAAAAAAACTAACTTTAACCTTTGATGATATGTTACAAAATATTGATCAATTAAAAACAATTAAGACTTTTAAATCTTATTTAATAAAGAAGTTTCAAAATGAAAAAAAATAAGATTTCTTTAAATATTATTTCTAGTTTCAATCATGCTAATTTTATTGGTTTATTAAAAAATAATAATGATTTTAAATGGGATATTAGAGAAGCAGATTATAATCAAGTTTTTCAGACTTTAACTAACAAAAATTTAAATATATGGAAAAAAAAAATAAATATTTCTTTGATTTGGTCAACTCCAGAAACAATATCTCCCGAATTTAATAAAATTTTAAATAATAAAAAAGCCAATTCAAAAATAATAAAAAAAGAAATTGATTATTTTTTTTCTTGTTTAAAATTGGCAAAAGAAAAAAGTGACATAGTAATAATTCCAAATTGGATACTTAGAGAGCCATATGAAAGTAGTTATGCACTATCATTCTCAAAAAATATAGGCGTAGATTATAATCTCTCTTATATGAATCATTATTTATCAGAAATAGTCAATAATGAGAAAAATATTTATATATTAAATTCTTCAAAGTGGCTTTCAAGTTGTGGAATGGAAAAAACTTATAATTCAAAATTATGGTATTTAATGAAAAATCCATTTTCAAATGATTTTTTTAAAGAAGCAATTTCTGATATGATCATTCTTTTTAAATCTTTAAAAGGATTATCAAAAAAATTATTAGTTTTAGATTTAGATAATACTTTATGGGGAGGAATTGTTGGAGATGACGGGTGGAAAAATTTAAGAATTGGGGGACATGATCATTTGGGTGAAGCTTTCAAAGATTTCCAAAATAAAATTAAATCTCTTAAAAACTCTGGGATTCTTTTAGCTTTATGTAGTAAAAATACCGAGTCTGTTGCAATCGAAGCAATTAAAAAGCATCCTGAAATGATTTTAAAGTTGAGTGATTTCACTAATTATAGAATTAATTGGAAGGATAAAGCAAAAAATATTACTGAAATAGCTAATGAACTTAATCTAGGTTTGCAGTCAGTTGTATTTTTTGATGATAGTCCTTTTGAAAGAGCTAGAGTAAGAGAAATGCTTCCAGAGGTAATGGTTCCTGATCTCCCAAGTAGTCCTGAAGATTTCCCCAGTTTTTTATCAAAACTCCACTGTTTTGACACTACTCATGTTAGTAAAGAAGATAGAAAAAGAAGCAATTTATATAAGTCTGAATTCAAAAGAATAAAATTAAAACAAAAATTTAAATTGGATTCTGAATGGATAAAAACTTTAAATCTAAAAGTAAAGATTGAAAAAATTCAAAGTAAAAATTTACCAAGAACAATTCAACTTCTAAATAAAACAAACCAACTAAATTTATCAACAAGAAGATTGACAGAGAAAGAATTTATAAATTGGATAAATATTTCTTCAAATAAACTATGGACAATAGCAGCTACTGACAAGTTTGGAGATTATGGAATAATTGGAATTTTGAGTCTTTCTATAAAAAAAGAAAAAACACAGCTAGTTGATTTTATATTAAGTTGCAGAGTTGTGGGAAGAGACATTGAAAAGGTAATGATAGAGTTCATAAAAGAATATTTAAAAAAAAAAAAAGATAAAAAGTACTAACGGAAAGTATTTAAAAACAAAAAAAAATTCTCTTTTATTTGAAACTTTTAAAAATTTAAATCTTATAGACAATAAAAAATACTCATTTACAATTTTATCAAATCAAGAAAAATATAATCTATCATATATAAAGGTAATAAAATCTTTTTAAAATGTTATTAAATATTAAAAATTTTTGGCAACTATATTATTTATAAAAAATTTATTTAAATGCAGAAAATAATCATTGTCATTCCTGTTTTAAATGAAGAAGAGTTATTAGAAAGTTTCTATAATTCTCTTAAAAAAAAATGTTTACAAATAATAAAATATGAATTCAAATTTCTTTTTGTCGTTGATAAATCAAGTGATAATACTGAAAAAATAATTAACAAAATTTGTGATAAGGATAAAAAATGTTCATGTATAATAATGGATGATGTTTATGGACATCAAGAATGTTTATTTGCAGGGTTAGAGTATTCTAAAAATTTTGATCTTATAATTACAATGGACGGTGATTTCCAACACCCAATTGAATTAATTGAAAAGATGATAATTAGATATGAAAAAGGCGCTGATGCAGTATTTACAATAAAAAGGATGAAATACAAAAAAAAATCTATTACCAAGTTTTTAACAAATTGTTTTTATATTTTTTTTAATTTAATAAGTGAAGTTAAAATATTAAATAACTCCTCAGACTTTAGGCTTATAACAAAAAAAATTTTACATAAATTATTAAAAAAAAAATGGAATTCAGTTCCTTTTCTTAGAGGTGAATTATTAAAACTTTCATACAACAAAAAGGTATTGCATTTTACTCCAATTGATAGAAACATTGGCCATTCTAAATTTACTATTTTAAGACTATTGAGGTTAGCATTTCTTGCCCTTCTTTCATCTTCTGAAAGGCCAATAAAAATAATCTTTTCTTTGCTTATTGTTTTCTTGCTAAGCGAAATATATTTACTGAAATCATCCTTTCCCCAAAATAGTGAAATTATTTTTTATTTATTAAATTATTTTTTAATTCTATTTATAATGTTATCTTTTATAATTATGTTATACTGGTTCAAGTTGAAATTTTTTAAAAATAAATCAAAAAATAAAATTTATCAAATTAAGAAAAGAATAAATATATAATGAGAGCTATAATTTTGGCTGGAGGAAAAGGATCAAGATTAAAGCCATATACAACTTTAATTCCAAAGCCACTTGTACCGATTGGAAATGATAAATCAATTCTAGAAATTATAATTAATCAACTTGTTGAACAAGGTTTCACCCATATAACAATTGCGATAAATCATTTTTCAAAGTTAATACAAAGTTATTTTGGTAACGGTAGTAAGTATAAAGTTAAAATAGATTATTCAGAGGAAAAAAAAACACTGGGCACGTTTGCTCCACTGCTTCTAATTAAAGATTTACCTAAAAATTTTTTAGTACTAAATGGTGATACCCTTACAAATTTAAACTATAAATTTTTTTTATCAGGACATTGTAAATCGAAATTTGACATAACTATAGCTTCGACAAAAAGAAGTGAAAATTTAAACTATGGTATACTAACTTCTAGAAATAAAAAATTGACGTCATTTAAAGAAAAGCCAAAAGTGCAAATGAATGTTGGAATGGGGATATATGCTGTAAATAAAAAGATTATCATTGAAAACACCTTAAAAAGATTAAAAAAAATTGATTTTAATGAAATTTTAGAAAAAAGATTAAAATTAAAAAAGAAAACTCGAGTTTATGAATTTAGTGGTTTCTGGCTAGATATTGGAAGACCAGAAGATTATGAATATGTAAATAATAATCTTGATTTTATTAGATCAAAAATTAAATTTTAAAATGAAGACCATTATAGTAATGGGTGGAAATGATATTTCTCAGATTATTGGGAATATATTAAAAAAATACTATAGGATTGTTTTTGTTTTTAGAAAAAGAAAGAAATCTTTTTCTTCTTTTGAGCAGAGAGTAATCCCTGTAAACGGTTTTCAGTCATATAAAAAGTTATTTAATGAATTGAAACCCTCATTTATAATAAATATGTACAGTGTATTTTCTGATGATATAGACTTAAATTACGACGTTAATATAAGATTAAGTTTATTTTTAATTAATTTTTTTTCTAATTCTAAAACAAAATTAATTCTTATAGGTACAGCTGCTGAATATGGAACATCACCATATAAGATAAAATTTAAAGAAACTGATAAACTAAAACCAAATAATTATTATGGATTATCCAAGTCAATACAGAGTACAATTTTGTTGAAATATGCAAAAGTGATTTCAACCAAAACAATAGTATTAAGAATTTTTAATATTTATGGAAATATTACTGCAAAACATTTGTTAATTGGAAAGATAAACCGTTTATTAATTAAGAAAAAAAATATTTTTAAGTTAGGATCATTACAAGATTATAGAGATTATATGTCTTCAAACAAAACCGCAAAAATGATAATTAAATGTATGATTAGAGGTAAACATTACACTATCTATAATATAGGTTCAGGAAAACTAATTAAAGTTAGAAATTTATTAAAAACATATTTTAAAAAAAAAAAATTTACTAAATACAAAATAATAGAAAATAAGACGAATAGAAAGCCAAATTATAGTTGTGCAGACATAGAAAGATATAAAAGCATAAGATGAAAAAGATAGTAGTTCAAGGAATGGGATATGTTGGTTTTGTAAATGCACTTGCTTGTGCTATGGCAAAAAAAAATAATAAATATATGTATAATGTTGTGGCATTAGAAAAAAATAATTCTTTTGGAATTAAAAAGTTAAAAAAATTCAACAAAAAAATTTCTCCAATTAATACTCTAGATAAGGAAGTTGAAAAAAATTTTGTTAAACATTTAAAAGTTGGAAATTTAAACTGTAGTGTAGATGAAAATTGTATGAAAGATGCAGATATTATATTATCTTGTATAAATTTAGATAACACAAAATTTTCAAAAAATTTTTATAATTACTTAAGAAGTATTGAAGTTATTTTTGAAAAAATAGAAAAAAAAAATTGTGATATAATTATACAGTCAACACTTCCCCCGGGAGTAACTGAAAAAAAAATTTTTCCAATGATGAAAAAAATTTTAAAAAAAAGAAAATTTCCATCAGAAAAAGTATCTTTATCATATTCATATGAAAGAGTTACACCTGGTTTAAATTATTTAAATTCAATTTTAAATCAAGATAGGGTTTATTCTGGAATTAATTTTTATTCAAAAAAAAAATGTGAAAATTTTTTTAAATCAATTTTAACTAAAAACTCTAAGCTTTATCTTGTAAAATCAATTACAGACTGTGAGTTTTCAAAAGTTGTTGAAAATTCCTATAGAGCAGTAAATATTGCTTTGACAGATGAATGGACTAAGTATGCAAGATATTTGAATGTTGATTTGTACAAAATAATCGATTTAATATCACTTCGATCAACTCACTCAAACATTATGAAGCCGGGAATTGGAGTGGGCGGTTATTGTTTACCAAAAGACCCGAATTTCATGACAATATCTAATAAGTATATTTTTAATCAAAAATTATTTGAATTTCCATTAACTAAAAAAACCTTAAAAATTAATAATCATATGTATTTAAATTCTTTAAAAGTTATATTGAGTCTTTTACCTAAGAAAAAAAATATTCTTTTTGCTGGTGTTACTTATAAAGAAAATGTTGATGATGTAAGAAATTCACCTTCAGTTAAATTAATTCAAAAGTTAAATAAATACTATAAAGTTTCGATTTATGATCCAATGATTGAAAAATTAAAAAATATAAATAATCGTATTAATGGGGATAATGTTTTAAAAAAAAAATATGATGGTGTTATAATAGGAGTTTTGCATCATCCTTTTAAAAAAAATAATTTTTTGAACAGTTTAATTAAATATAACAAAAATATCTTAATTTTTGATCTAAATAATTTTTTTAAAGACAGTTTTATTAAGAATAAAAATTTAAAAAAAGTAAATTTAATATCTTAAAAATATGGAGAAAATTTTAATTTTGGGGGGAGCTGGTTTTATAGGATCTAATCTTTCAAAAAAACTAGCTGATAATAAAAATAATATTGTACATATTGTTGACAATTTTTCTCGTGGAGATGTTAATTATAAAATTGGATTTCATTCCAGAGCAAAAGTAAAATTTTTTAGGTTTAATATTAGAAATAATTCAAATTTAAAAAAGATCAAAAATGATTATAGCTATATAATTAATCTTGCAGCAATTGTGGGTGTTGAAAAAGTTATTAACAACTCATATCAAACAATGTTACAAAATATAGAAATTCAAAATAATGCTATCGAAATTGCTAAATCTCAAAAAAAATTAAAAAGATTTATTTTTTTCTCTACTAGTGAAGTTTATCGATACAGTACTGATACTAAAATTGAAAGAATACCAACCAAAACAAATGTTAATTTACTTTTGAGCAAACATAGGAATAAGAGGGATTCATACATGCTATCAAAAATTTGTGGAGAATATCTGTGTGAATTTTCAGAACTACCTTTTACAATTATAAGACCTCATAATGTATTTGGACCGAATATGGGTAAAAGACACGTCATACCTGAATTAATTATAAGAATTAAAAAAAATAATAAAATAAAATTAGATAATTCTAATCATATAAGAGCATTTTGTTACATAGATGATGCTATTCAAATGATAATTAAAGCTATGAGATCAAATAAAGCAAAAAATAATATTATTAATGTTGGAAGTGATCAAAATATTTATTCTATAAAATCTCTTGCAAAAAAATTAGCTTATCACTTAAATAAAGATGTGAAGTTTGAAAATTCAAACAAAAAAATTTTATTTAATTCACCAAAGATAAGAATTCCTTATGTTAAGTATTCTAAAAGAATTACTAATTTTAATAGAGAGGTAAATTTTGACTCAGCAATAATTGAAACAATTAAGAGTTATAATTAAGTAAATATTTTTCAATTTAAAGTTGAAGTATAACTTTTGAAAAAAAACTTATATTTTATTTTTCATCATTACTTTATGGTATATAGGTCATCAATATGAAACTAACAGCTGAACAAAAAAAAGAAATTGAAGATCAGCAATCCCAAGAGAGTGTAACTAAAAGAGTTACTGCTCCTGAATTAGAAAAAGTATTATATGAAGCAATGCCAGCTTTAGATCACGGTTTTATAAGAGTGATTGACTACATGGGAGATGATAGCTCAATTGTTCAGTCTGCTAGAGTTTCTTATGGCAAAGGAACTAAAAAGATTTCAACAGATAGAGGTTTAATAAAATATCTAATGCGTCATTGGCACAGCACTCCATTCGAAATGTGTGAAATTAAATATCATGTTAAATTACCAATATTTATAGCAAGGCAATGGATTAGACATCGT
>MDTB01060216.1_pt1 | contig 10914 bp, 13 predicted proteins | sample 811161 | NCBI WGS metagenome assembly MDTB01 (sample SAMN05326650, study PRJNA326480) | marine metagenome | isolation source: seawater | place: Mediterranean Sea | collected 2009 | reverse complement strand
TTAAAAGCATTTTAAATGGTTTAGGTTTTGATAATGAAATGATGGAGAAGTCTTTTGATCAGTTTAGTGGAGGATGGAAAATGAGAATTTCTTTGGCTAAATGCTTATATCTTGATCCTGATGTCTTATTATTAGATGAACCTACAAATCACTTAGATATTGAAGCTGTAACTTGGTTAGGTAATTATTTAGAAGAAAATAATAAAAATAAAATAATTCTTATTGTTTCCCATAATATTGGATTTCTAAATAAAGTTTGTACTAATATTCTAAATATTGAAGATTTTAAAATTGTTAGTTACCATGGAAACTATACTGCATTTAAAGATACTATAAAGAAAAAAATTATAAATCAGGAAAAAGAATGGAATAAAGTTGAAAAACAAATTAAAAAATTAAGTAAAAAAGAAGAAAAAGAAAAACTAATAAAAGAGAAGGAAAAAGAAGGGATAAGAAAACCTGAGAGACCATATGAAGTAAAATTTGAATTTTCAGATAAATATTCTAATTTAGAAGAGACAAGTAACATTATAAGTTTTAGAGATGTTAATTTTTCGATAGGGGATAAAGAATTATTCACAAAATTGAATTTTGGCATTTATCCAGATTCTAGGATATGTCTAATAGGAAAAAATGGAATTGGAAAGTCATCACTATTTAAATTAATCAAAGGCGATTATGAATCATCAAATGGTATTGTTATTAAAGATAATTCAGTAAAAATAGGATATTTTCATCAACACTTTGAAACTTTTTTGGATAATGAAAAAACTCCTGTTGAATTTTTAGAAGATTTAGTTCCAAATGATCTTCTTACTAGTAATAAAATGCAAACCGTAAGAAAGTATTTAGGAAATTTAAAATTAGAACCCAAATTTCATAATACAAAAATTGGCAACTTATCAGGAGGTCAAAAAGCAAGAGTAGCATTTGTGTACTTAATCTTTCAACAACCAAATTTTCTACTTTTAGATGAACCTACAAATCATCTTGATATAGAAACAATTGAAGCATTAATTGATGCTCTAAATAATTTTAATGGTGGGTTTATTGTTATAACACATGAGTCAGAATTAATCGATAATCTTGAACCAAATGTTTGGCTTATAAAAGATAAAGCTATTAAAACAGATTGTAAATTAGAAGATATTTTGAGTTAAGAAAATTAATTAGATTCACTTTGAGAATCTCAACAGATTTCCGGTATTGCAAAACAAAACCGATTTATTTCGCTAAGCGAATAAATTTATTAAGTTTCAGTGCATTTTTTGGAGATAGAAACATATGAAAGTTCATTAATGAACTTTCTAAAGATTTAAAATGTAAATCTTTGTATATATGCCTAGTCCAGATAAGGTATCTTGCATTAGAAAAACTTTTTCAAGTTCTTTCCAATTTGATGAAAATATTGTAATTAAACATGATGAAAAATTAAAAAAAAATTTAAATAATAAAAAAGAAGAAATTTCTAAACCTAAAAAACTGAATTCTACAAATGAAGTAAAAAGTTTTGATAAAGAATTAAAAGAAGATCCATTCTTTTTCCAATAATTAATTTGAAAAAATATTTAAATTTTCTTTATAGGTATATATTTTTATCATAGCTAGAATGCGAAGAATTAAAAACACTTTTATTAAAGTTTAACTCGAAGATCAAATTCCTCCAATGATTAGCATTGATTTTAATATCTATTTAATTATAATGAAATATCTAACAATAATTTACTTATTTCTTTATATTACTCATATATTTTTAGGACCATATTATATTTATTATTTATTAAGTTTTAAAAAAATTAAATGGGTATCAAAAAATCTAAATGAAGTAATTAGAAGATCTACCTATATTACCTATATAACATTTTTAACAATTGCATTATTTAATGAAAATCCTAATCCAGAAACATTTTTGGTATCTTTAACAATGTCAATATTTTCAACTTTAGGTTACTATTTAAAATTTTATAATAGTGAATATTTTTATTATGGAATGATCGATCATTTTACTTACTTAATTATACCAACTATATCATTATTTTTTTATTATAAATTAGATATAACAAAATATAAGTCAACTATAATATCATTCCTTACATTGTACTATTTACTTAAACTTAAAAGAACTGATCATAAAGTATACTCAACTGGATTTGATATCTAATTTAACAATTTTAACATTTGATTGACATGCAAAATAATTAACTAGTTCATCATTTTTGTAATCGCTAATATATTTTATATCTTTGATTCCAGATGCTAATAATAATCTTGTACAAATTATACATGGATAATGAGTTATATATGCTGTAGATCCATAACAACTAACTCCTCTTTTAGCACAATCTGTAATTGCATTTTGTTCCGCATGTATAGTTGCTTGTTCATGATTATCTCTTAATACAGAAATATGAGGACATCCTGGTAAAAACCCATTGTAGCCCTGACTAATAATTCTATTATCTTTAACTAACAAACATCCTACTTTCAATCTTTCACATGGAGATCTTTTTGCAGTAACAGATACTATTTCTGAAAAATATTCGTCCCATGATAATCTATTACTCATTAAAATATAATTTAATTAATATTTAAATAAATTATAATTCACCTAAAGCGACCCTTAACCTTTCTATCTCATGTTCTTTTTTTGATTCATCTAAGTTTCCTAAAAAATTACGTATGTTGGCTAATGACCTGTTATATAGATCAACATTACAAAAATCTTCCATAACAGGAAATCTAAAAGGAATCTCTAATTCATTTTCCTTAAGTTTATTTCTTCTTTTTCTTAAAGGTCTTTCCGGACATACCTTTTCTTTGGGAGTTCCTCTTTTTGGAGTTTCCAAAATTGGTAAAGTTTCTTCAAAATTGTTCATATTTATTTAATAATTTTTAAACTGCTAAGTAAGTCCATCAATTTTCAATTTTTTAAATTATATTCAAATGATATATTTCTTGACATCTCATAAACATAAAAACCTGCTGCATTAACAATTATTCCTCTAAAAGCACATATATTATATCCTTTCCATAAGTTTCCTCTTTTATATGCATTTGTTATTGTTAAATTATCAGACATTTGTCTATTTTTAATCACATCTATTGGATACGTAACTGTCCAATTAATAAATCCTGATAAACCACCAGAAAATAATGCTGAATAGTTATTATCTCTAAGAGAAAAATAAGAACCTAGGTATATTGATAATGCAATACTTTCACGAAAAACAGTCATAGTAAATCCAGGAGTATTATAAAATGATTTAAATTTTAAAGTTTTACCTACTTGCTTTTTTACTTTTCCAACATCAAATACATAAACAATTGGTGAGGTAACAAGTCCAGTAAAAAATCCATTAAGGTAATGAGATTTAATAGTCTTAAGGCCATTAAAAGTTTCAAATGTAATTCCGTTTAAAATAATAGATAATAGAGTAGGATATGCAAATCCTTTATAATAATGTATTGATTTTAATAACTTCATATTATTAAGTGTAGAATTCGTTGAATTCAATTTAGAGTTCATAAAATCTAATTTATTATTTTGAATTAAGACTTTAACTGTATCAAAAGGATGACCAATTATATTTTGTGCTAAACCAGAAAAACATCCTGCTATAAATTCAGTCATATATAAATATTAGTAAACTTACTCCTAAACATTAACAAATAATTATCTTCTTCTTAAAAGTAAAGATGAAGTTCTTGTTAATTTTGCTTTTTTTAGAAAACTATCAGATTCTTTAGATTGCTTCGCAATCGATTCATTTGTTTTATTGTTATTAGATTTTTCAGATATAAAACTATCTGATAAATTAGATTTAAGTTCGGTTTTATTGAAATTTATATCATCAAGTGAATTAACAGTAGTATCTATTGCTAATTTATCATTTTTTATTTTTGGATCTGGTATTTCTTTCTCTTGCCATATTAATATATTACTAGTTGGAAAATCAAAAAATTTTTTATTATTAATGTAATCAAAAGCTTTTTTACCTTCTAATATTTCGTTATAATCAGAATCAATTATAGTAGGCACTATTTTTATATTTTCAAATGAATTATTTTCATCTATACAAACCATTTTTAATTCATTAATATTAGACTCATTGATTTTATTTACTAATTCATTACAAAATTTACAATTGTTACTGTAAAATAAAACTTTCATATATAGAAAGATTAGAAATTCTTTGATAAATTTGAAATCTTAATCAGACGAATTAATGTATTTGTAAAAAAAATGAAAAATATTTATAAAGACATAAAGTCATATTCATAAATGAGCAAAAATATTAAGATATCTGTCAAAAAACCTAGTTCTTTTGGAAAAAAAGGTGAATTTGGAAATACTGAATTGGTATTGAATTTCTCTGGTAAAGATGTAAATCATATTATTGTCAACTCAATAAAAAGAATAATTCAAAGTGATATTCCTATCTATGCATTCGATAAATTTTCAATTCCTACAAATACGAGTGTTTTTAACAATAATTACATAAAAAATCATATCAGAAATATACCAGTTTGGGGTATTGAAAATAAATTAACACAATTTGTTGAAGAAGTTAAAAAAGAAGAAGAAGAGGATGAGGAAGTATTTGGAATTATTAAAGACGATATTGATCTAACTACTAAAAAAGAAACAGATTACTCATCTTTGAATAAATTAACAATGTATATTGATTATGATAATAAAAGTAATGAAATTTACCACGTAACAACAGATGATTGTACATTTTACTATAAAGAAGGTATAATAAAATCACCTTATTACAATAAAGTTCAAATTGTAAAACTACAACCAAATCAAAAAATTAAACTTTCGGTTCAGGCAAACCCTGGAACAAATGATATATCTGCTATTTATTCAGCAACGTCAGTATGCTATTTTAGAGAAAATAAAGAAGATGATTATGATTTTTTTGTTGAATCTAAAGGTCAACTTTCAGAAGTAAAAATAATAAAAATAGGATTAGATCTAATAATAAACAAACTAAAAAAATTTCTACAAAATCTACCAAAAAGTAAAGGAATGGAAGGTATTTTGAAAGTTGAAAATGAAGATCATTTGTTAGGAAATCTTCTAACATATCAGATGCAAAAAATAAGTGCAGTTAAATTTTGTGGCTATACTACTCCTCATCCACTAAATAAAGAAATTAATATAGAATATAAAATTAGCACAGGTAATATTAATCTTATATTTAAAGATGTAGTCTCTTACTATGAGAATATTTTTAAATTAATTGGTGACCAATTAGATAAAGTAAAATAAGTTTTTTTATTTTTAAATCTATTCAGCTTTGTTAAATATATTGGTTCTATACATTCAACCATTACAAAAAAACTTTCTTTATTTATGTAATGATTCATGAAATGGATCTTAATACTTTTGAAAATAAAAATTCAATTAGTATCAATAAGAAACTTCAAATAAATTATTTAAATAATCTTCCTGATGATATTATTTATTTAGTTTTAGAATATTTAGATATTGAAGTATTAGAATTAATAGGATTTAAATTTTTACCAAATAAATTATTTAAAAACCTACAAAAAAACACAATTTGGAATAGTTTTTCAAATAACTCTATTAATTATGTTATTTCAAAAAAGGAATACTCAGTTAATAAATTTAAAAAATTATCAAATAATATTAGTAATATTATTTTTTCTGAACATTTTCAAAAGAAAATTTTTCTAAGAATTAGACCTTTTATAACGAATGTTTTAAGCAATTATTGTAAAATTTGTAATTATTTTGTAAATCCAGTTCAAGATCTAAATCCACGAAATCTATTTTTTATTAGTTGTAATCATTATACTTCCTAATAATACCAAATCCAAATAGATCTGAATCATCTGAAAAAAAGTATTTATCATTAATATTAAATAAATTAGAAAAATCACTAGAAGAATTTTTATTGTTAAGAGTATAATAGAATTCATTAGAATCTAAAGATACTTTTTTTAAATTAATAATTTGATTTCTAACTACTATCTGAATGTTTTCGCTAGTTACTTCATTTGTATTTAATAATGTAGAATTTATTGATTCATATAATTTATCATGTGGCTTATTTATCAATCTATTTATACATTCATCAAAACTGTAATTATCATCTTCTAGTTTATTAACAGAAACTGATAATTCCTTATCAATCCAAAAAAGTTTAAACTTTTCATGATCTTGATAACAGTAATTACTTAAAAAATTAATTTGAAAATCTTTTATTTTAATTAATTTTAACATTTCATTATGAAAATTATTTCTACCGTAATCAGTTGTATAATCTATTGATATTGTTATTATTGATGGGGCTTTAATTAATTTTACATTTTCTCCATCTTTATGAATAGATTTTATAATTATTTCAATAGGATTACATTTTTTTATTTCTTCTAAAGCCAATGAATTTAATGCAAGTACAGATTTAAATGTATCAGATTTAAAATCAATATAGCAAAAAAGTTTCATACCCATATATAACTCACCTTCACTTAAAAATCCTGATAATACTAAACCAATATCTTGATGTGGATAAGAACTAATAAAATTTAAATTAGTATGAACAAATTTATTTGTATCAAAACTAAAATTCTTTATTTTATTATCTTCTAATTCACTTTCTAAACTAAAATTAAATTTAGATAAGTCTTTTAAATTATCAAAATATGAAGATTTACCTTCAGAAAAGAAATTAGTATGTTCAAAATCATCAAAACTTTTATCTTTAATATTTTTTTTAAATTTTCTTTTATATTCTTTTCTTTTAAAAATTATATAATCATCTTCATTATCAAAAAGATTAGTTTTTGAATGGCATCTATTTAATTGAAATTTATCATTGTTACTAAATAAAGAATATAGATAGTTTAAAATTATTTCTTGAGAAACTGGATTTACTAGATTAATAAAGTTTTTGCTATTAAATAAATTTAAGCTTATAAATGGAATTTTATTATGAGTAGCATAACTGAGGTAAATATTTTTTTTATTCCATATTTTATCCGATTTATCAAAAAATAAAATCAAATCGAAATCTATTGACAGTAGCAATTTATTTCTCTTTTTTGATGACTTAAAATTAATATTATCTCCATCAAATCCTGGAGTATCTATAAATACAAATTTAGTTTCATTAAAATTCAAATACTGGTAAGTAAATGATGATGTTTTTCCTGATTCAATTTCATGCTTATGGTTTAAAATATGTAATCTAGCTTTGCACTCATTTGTATCAACAATATTTTTAATTAAATACGCTAAAAATGTTGTCTTTCCCGATTCAGTATCTCCCAACAATAATATTCTTTTTTCCTTATTATTAGAAAATTTTATGTCATCTTTAATTATAACTTTAATATAAGAGTCTATAAATGATAATTTCTCAATTCTACATTTTATAAATTTAACTATTTCTTTTAAAATCTTTAAAGATTTGGTTTTTTCATCTCTTGATAGACTATAAATACTTCCATCATTATTAACTCCTAAATAATAAATAGCAATTCCATCTCCTTCACTTATTCTAAATTTCATTTGAGTAGCTAATTGATTAAATCTCAAATTACTTTTAATACACTTATTAATTTTATACTCTTGAATTTCTTCATAAGGAGTTTTCATATCACCCAAATTCGTATTTAGATTTGTATAATTTTTTGTATTTGAATTTTTTTCATTTTTAATTTTATTTAGCAATGGTGTTGAAGGTGAATTAGAATCTAATTGACTAATATCATTAAAATTCCACAATTCTTCTAATTCTTTATCTATTTTAATCAAAATATACCTTTTATATTCAATGTTTCCATCATCTTTTTCAGGGGGTAACATTATATTAGATTGGAATAATTTTTTAGGTAAAGAATATTTATTTTTAACTTTGTTAAATGAATTTATTTCCAACTAGAGAAAGTTATGATTCATTATCATTCGAAGAAAAATGATGAATCTCACAAGAGATATTCTAAAAAGAATAATTTTTTTTTTTTTCTTATACGAATCAAATTGATACAATTATAGACTTTTTATAGGAAAAAATGAATTAAAAATTTATTACAATTAAATTGGATAATATGCCTAAAAATATATGCTTTCTCTATGTTGAAACTAATGGTCTTCACAAAACGGATGAACATGTTTCAAAAAAGAATATGTTTAAATTTGCAAGACCTGTTTGTATTAATTATATTATTGGATACAAACAAGGAAGTGAATTTGTAGAAGTCACGAAGGAAAGAAAAATTTTTAAACCAGAATATTTAAGTATACCAGAAGAAGCATCAGATATACATGGAATTGATTATGAAAAAGCAAATTTAAAGGGAGAATCAGGAGAAGAAATACTAAAAAAATTTAAAGATGATTTGAAAAAAGTAAGTATAATTGTTTCACATAATTTACCATTCCATTTAAAAGCACTACAAATTGAATTAATAAGATATTGTTTATCTCCTGATTTTTCAAACTTTCTATTAATTGACTTAATATCATTTAACCATAAACTGAATTATCCAAAGTTGAAGGAATTATCAAAACATGTCCTAAATAAAAGTTATGAAAGTAAAAAGTCAAAATTTAATATTGATATAATTAAAAAATGTTTTTTGAAATTATATGAAGACTATGAAAATAGTATTGTAAATAATTCAGAAACTAATCAAAAACAAGCTTAAAAGAATCATAACTTTTAATTTATAATGCATTATGAATAATCCATTAAATATTACTCAACTGGGTGAACTGATTGGTCGCTCCATTCCAAAAAATAAATTATTAGTAAAAGGTGAAGTTTCTCAACCTAAAATTTTCCGAGGTAATCTGTATTTATCTTTAAAAGACTCTGGTTGTAATATTAAATCAATTGTATGGAAAAATAAATTAGACTTTTTTGAAAATAAAATAACAGAAGGTGATAAAATTACTGTTGAAGGTACTTTAGATTTTTATATTGGAGGAGGTTCTGTTTCATTTATAATTAATAAATTAATAAAGCATGAAGGAGAGGGGGAATTATTTGCACTTTATCAAGAGATAAAACAAAAATTTTTAGACAAAGGATATTTTTTAGATAAGCATAAAGCACCTGAGCCTACATTGATTAAAAATATTTTATTAATTACAAGTGAAAATGGCGCTGCTATTCAAGACTTTATCTTCAATATTGATAATAATAAAAGTAAATTGGAATATGAAATTATTGATGTTCCTGTACAAGGTAATGATTGTCCAAAAAATATAATTGATATTCTAGATAATAATAATGAAGAATTTTTCAAAAAATATGATTTAATAGTAATAACTAGAGGAGGTGGTTCTTTTGAAGATCTATTCGGATTTTCAAAACCGGAATTAATAGAAAGTGTATTTAATTTTAAGAAACCAATATTAAGTGCTATTGGACACATGGTTGATACATCTTTATTAGATTTAGTTTCAGATTTTTCATCACCAACACCATCATTAGCTTCACAGTTCATTATTGATATTAATAAAAGATATATCAAGAATTTGGAATATAGGAAAAACAATATAAAAGAAATATTGATACAATCAATGAATCTACATACAAGAAAAATTAATAGAATTTGTGAAAAAATAAATTCTTACATTTATTCATTTGATCAAATCAAAAATGACATATTTGAAAAAATACTAAATTTACTTAACAAAAGATTGATTGAAATCTCAAAATTTGAATCTAAAATTGATCTTAAAATAAATACTTTAGAAATAGAAATGAAGACTAACAATATAAATTTTGTTTTACTTAGTGAAAATTCTAATTTTTCTTCAGTTATTAAAGATTCGAGTGAATTTGAGTCAAGAATTTTTAAATCTGAAAATAAAAAAGAGTTTTTTATATCAGTTTTAAATAAAGAAAATACTACTAATTTAGAGATTCAAGATGAATCTAAGGAGATCGTTCAGCAGTCTAATGAAAGAAAAATATATAAAATAATAAATTTTGAGATAGAAGAAATTAATTTTTAGCCCATAGAAAAATTTATTTATGAATTAAATTAATGAAAATATCAATAGATACTTTATCTAATAAAAAGATAACAATAGATATCGAAAAAGAAGATACAATAAAAGATATTAAAAAAAAAATAGAAAAAATGGAAGGATTAAATTCTAATAAAATAGACTTCTTTAGTAATAATGAAAAATTAAAAGACAAATACAAAATAACTAATAAATGTAATATTTTTATGAAATTAAAATAATACTTTTTGCGTTTACTAAATTCTACTAAAATTTCTAAATATTTGCATATAATGCTTGAATATTTGGATATTTTTAAGTTATATTATACAGTTTTTTTTGATACCATAAAAAATAGACTAAGAATTCCATATTCAAGGCCATGGGGTCAATATGAATCAATTATTGATTTTCATGAAAATAATTTACATAATGATCAACCTGGATATAAAGTAAAAAGAATTATTGTTAAACCTAATTCAAGACTATCTTTACAAAGTCATGAGCATAGATCTGAACATTGGATTTTAGTTAATGGTTTCGGTTTAGTACAAGTTGGTGATGATACATTTAATTTACATAAAAATCAACATATTTTTATTCCTAAAAATAGCAAACATAGGATGACAAATACAAGTGATGATGAAGAATTAATATTTATAGAAGTTCAAATTGGAAATTATTTAGGTGAAGATGATATAACAAGATATCAAGACGATTTTGGAAGAACATAACATATAAAAAATTTTATTTCATAAAAGGTATAAACAAAGTATCTATTTAAAATAAAGAATTATTATTATTTAATGGATGATAATGGTAAATTAAATGTTATTAAAAATGATTTAGACTCACAAGAAAAAAAATTAAATTCTGAACAAACCAGTAAAAAATTAAGAATAGAAATTCCTGATATT
>MDTB01222383.1_pt1 | contig 10915 bp, 13 predicted proteins | sample 811161 | NCBI WGS metagenome assembly MDTB01 (sample SAMN05326650, study PRJNA326480) | marine metagenome | isolation source: seawater | place: Mediterranean Sea | collected 2009 | reverse complement strand
TATTATGATAATATACTTTAGCACTATTATCGCTCTCCAGTAATGGGTACACGCACTTTCCTCCAGTACAAGTCGGTGTATCAAAACTTGTGCCACCAGTTCTTTTTGCTGTTGTTACTAAATTACTATCACTCATAATTAAAATCCCATTTTGTTAAACTTCCATTCCAGATGCTCTATTTTCATATTTTGCTCAACATCTAGTGGTAAAATTCCATCTGACTCCCAATTATCTATCCAGTCGCTATTGGTTTGTATGTATTGCTGAGCTTGCTTTAGCTCGTGTTCTAGCATCAATATACGCTCATCTACTTCAAAGTAACCGATAACAGCTATAGCTACACCAGCTATAATCGCCAATAGATTGCGTAAAGGTATAGTTATATCTGTACCCTCGCCAATCTTAAAATCTGTATCCTTATCACTCATACTATGTTAAAGCTCCATCTATCTTATCCATTAAATCTTTTATTTCAGTTATGTTTTCATCGGTAGTCTCGCTAATATCTTTTATTTCCTCTAGCACTTTTACTAGTTCCTCTTTTTTGCCCTCTTCAGCACTATCAGCACCACCACCTTTTTTAGATCTATCCAAAGCACTACCACCATCACCAAAGCCACCTAATGGGCTGTCTGGGTCTATTTGTCTTACATTAGATTGTGCGTCTAAAAAGTTTTTAGCTAATCTACCACCTCTACTAAATGGCTTATCTGGTGAGCCAAATCTAGGGTCTTCTTTACTTTGTGCGTTTTCCAATGAGCCAAATTCTGTCTCTATTGCTTTCTCAGCTTGTCTTAGTCTATCATTAGCTCTCTTTATCTTCTTTTGCTGTCTTTCAAATTCCCTTTGCTCTCTAGCTGTAACAGCTCCAGATTCATTTAAGTCAGCCTCATCAAATCTACTTTTACTAGATGACACTTTACCACCTTTACTACCCTTAGTGCCAATAGTACCACCACCACCACCAGTAGCGTTAGTGCCAGAGCCACCAGTACCACCAGTAGACTCATTTAAGTCATTAACCTTATCTGTTGTCTTTTCGGTTTCTTTATTTAGTTCGCCATACTGTTTTACTAATTTGTCAGCTGTCTTTTGACCACTTTCATTAACCTTATCAAATTGTACTCCCATCTCTGTAGCTACATTACCTATACCATCTTTAATAGCATCAAAGGTATCACCAAAATCAAATACCTCTTTAACGCCCTCCATATAGGTTTTAGCCCCTTTTTTCATACCATCAAACATTTTCTTAGGGTCGCCAATATCACCTAATGATGAGATAACTTGACCAAGCCCAGAGAATTGCTTTATCATTGGGTCTATGATAGTCTTGGCTACATTATATGTAGAAATTAAGTTAGTCTTTACTATCTCATACAAGCCAGTAAATGTTACCCCAAGATGGCTTAACGCTGTGCCAAGCATCTCTATATATGGCATTACTTTTACTAGTAAGTCACCAAATATAACTACTGACTTAACTTTAAATTGCTCAATCTTATCAGCTACAATGTCTAACTTCTGCTGAGTTTCCTCGTCCATTATGCCATAAGTTTCTTTTATCTGTTCGCTCATAGCTTCAAAGCCCTCAGAATTAACACGCTTCATAACTTCTATAAGCTGTGGTGCGTTCTTAGTTCCGAATACTTCCATAACACTCGTGAAAGCAGATTGCTGATCTTCAGCACCAGCCACAGCCTTAGCAATCATATTAAATTGCTCACTAGTGCTTTTACCTTTAAACTCGTCAGCAGATATACCAATTCTATCAAAAGCTCTAACAAAGGTACTCAGACCCTCGCCACCTTGAATGATAGCTTTACTCATATTTGCTATACTCTTTTGCATCTGGGTATTGCTTCCACCAGCATCTTTCATAGCACCATTCAAAGTCTGGAAAGCAGTTGTATTTATATTTAATTGGCTGGCTATATCTGACTGGGTAGAGCCAAACTCTACAGCACTTCTAGCTAGTCCAGCGAACCCCATAGCACCAGCAAGCATTGCAAACTGACCCATAGCAAATCCAGCAAATCTTTTTATCCCAGCCCTAGACCTAGCAAGCCCAGCTTGCAATTTACTAGAGTCCATATCTGTAGTTAATTTTATATCTGCTCTAGCCATTTTTATTTAATTGCTGTAATTGGTTTTTAATAAAATCCTTTAACTCACTTGGCTCATTAAATGAAACCTTAGTACCTCTACCCTCGCTGTGCTTACGCAACCTTATGCAACGCATTAATTGAAATATCTTTTTTATAGGTGATTGCATACACTCGTTTATGCTTATGCTGTACTCAGCACAGACCTCGTCAACTATATACGCTACACTTGGCGAAGCTGGCATTTTATAACTCTTTTTAGTGCCTCCATTTGTTGTTACAGATATTGGGCTTTCTTCTAGTGCGTTTTCGTAGTGTGCTATACATTGAACCAATAAAGCATTTAGATCGTACTTTTTAGCTACTTTTCTTATCAGCTTTTGTTTCTCCAGAGCTGTACGCCAATCACCACCATCTGCCTTATAATGCTTTGTATGCCTCCAGATATAAGCCACTATATCCCCAGCTATATTCTTATGGTGCTTACCAGTAATAATATAGTTAGTGTTTAGCTCCATATCTACCATACTACTAAGAGTTACTGGTAGCATCTCGTACCCAGCTATTTTATGCGATGTACTACTAGCCCAAGGTAATAGCCTTTCTTTTTCTACCTTGGCTTTTATTTGTGCGTACCCCATCATATAACTTTTATCAGCGTGTCAAAACAAGTAAAGCCAGCCCCTCCTAAAGAAGAGCTGGCAACTTGCAAAAACCAAACAACTAAATTTAAATTAGCTTACTACGAGTACGCCAATTTCAAAAATGTCAGCAGAGTCTTTTGAGCGACTTACTTTAACATCAGTAACAGTTAAAGTGCTAGTTGCACCACTTCTGTCGTAGTCGTATGTAAAGTCAGTACCAGATGCTGGTAATGCTGTAGAGGTTGTAGCCCTTTGTAAGGTAATTGATCCAGTAATCTTCTCACCAGCTGTGCGAATCTGAAAATCAGAAGCGTCACCATTTTCGTCTGGTCGGTTAATAATACGAGTTGTCTCGCTTGATATGTCCACAGAGTCGACTTTATAAGTTGTGCCACTAATTGCGACTGACTCAAAGCCTAGTGGGAATGATGCTGTTCCAGATGGAATTGCCATAATATTTATTGTCTCCTATTTAATTGTTTAAGTTTTAGTTTTAAAAATTCTATGCGTCCTCTAAGTTCAACCCTATTAAAATAGTGTTGCGTGATGTTACATTAGCATCACCTTGTATTATACTATGTTTTTTGCCACTTACAGTTTCAGTAGATAATACAGAAAAATTAGAAAATCTCGTAAAGTCGTGAGTTCCAGATATTTGCTTTGTGGTTGGATACGCAACCTTTAATTGTATAGTTTTATTTGTACCAGCAGAAGCACCTAAGTCGTATTTAACTTTTCCTATTGTAGCATAATTTGAATCTATCCCAATTAATCCACTACCACTTGTTGTGTCTAATGTTTGAGCGAATCCATTTACGCCACCTTGTGAAAAGAAAAACTCTGTATTAGATAAGCTACCTACATTTTTTAATCTTACTAACTTGGTGCTAGTTAAAGGCGATAAAGAAACTTGGAAATCTGAAATAGTAAATTCGGAATTAAATCCATCGCTTCCATCAGCTATAGATATGTACTCAGATGTGAAACTCCCAGTAGATAAGGTAAAACTATTAAAGCCTATTGAAGCTAAATTACTCATACTAGCTGTGCCATTTGGCGATGAGTTCCTTAGAGAAACATTTGGCGAAGATGTACCACTTACTTGCGTTAAATTAAACGAAACATAGACACTTGTATAAGTTGGTAGCGATTCCTCAAACTGCAATGCACCATAAGAGCTAGTAGTTCCAACCTCCATAGTAAACCCAGTATTTCCAGTAGCTGTAAATGAATCAGAACCAACAGTAACAAAGTCGCCAGTAGTTATACCATAGTTAATATCTAAAAAGTCCTCAGCTAAAAAGCCAATCTCAAAAACATCTGCACTATCTTTACTGCGTGCTACTTTTACATCAGTTACATAGCCTAGCATATAATCAGCGTTAGCATCGTCCTCAGTAGTCCATAAAATAGTGTCGCCACTCTTAGGTGGTGCTGTATTTGTATTTAACCTTTGTAGTACAGCTGAACCAGTAATCTTTTCCCCAGCTTGTCTTATTTGATAATCGCTAGCATCACCATCTTGGTTTGTTCTGTTTATTACTCTGGTAGTTTTTTCTGGCAAATCAATCGAGTCCAGTAAGAAAGTCCTACCACCTACTGTAATTGCAAAGTTATGCCCTAAAGGAAAATTTGTTGTGCCACTTGGTATGCTCATAGTTTATATAATTATTTAAGGTGTCAAATTGTTAGTTTTCTACTTTAACAATAAATTCTATCTTGTAATTTAAAATAGTTACTCTTTCGTCTTCATCGTTTGAACGCTCTGACTTTTCTGGTACTATCCTAATAACTGCCAATGGTTCATCGTTAAATGCTGTAGTTACTACACTCGCTGTACCATCTAATGCTTGTCGTACTAGCGTAAGCATATAGTCGTGGAAATTAGCAACTGTGCTACTACTAGCACTTGGATCATTAGGTACAGTAGTCTGGTCTAATCTATTAGTAACGATTTCAAATGATAAGTCAGCCTCGTAGTGGTCGTAGTGTCCGTCAGCGTTTTCCCTTTCGTCACTAGCTGGTGAGCCTATTTCAGTTTCTATATAAATGTAGCTCTTAGGCGTTTCAGTAGTGCTATCATCTGGTATAAGTAAATTAACATTAGTAGTAGATGTTACTGTAAAAGAGCCACCTACTGGATTGCTAAAAGTTGTTTCATCGTCCCAAGCACCTTGTGATAGCGACTGGGTAGAAACTTCCCAAGGGTATTCGGTATCAGAGCCAGTACCAGTAGCTATATTGGCTAACCCTACATTTTCGCCCTCATCATCATCATATCTGGTAATCTCCCAGTTAGTTCCATTATACCTTATAACTCTCTGCATTCTTCCAGTCTGGTTATAATATTGCTTCTTACCATTGCGTAATATTGAACTAACTTCAGTAAAATTGGTATTTGTTACAACGCTATAAGTTTTATTGTCCCCAGAAACGCCAGTATTAGCTACTGTAAAGGCTGTTACATCTTGCCTAGTATCTTGTGAGTTAAAAGTATTTAAAGCCTCTTTAAAGCCCTTTTCTAGCTCATTCTCAAATGCGTATATTACAAGTGCCATAATATTCGTTACTGTGTCAAACTACCTTTTAAAGCCACTCTGGCGTATCATTCGTCTGTAGTCAGCTTTTAATTTTTTTTCTGCCATCTGAGTCCTACGCTGTGCGAAACCAGCTACTTTATTGGTTACATACTGCAAGCCCTTAGCTGATGCTGTAATAGTTACAGAATAGCCCCTAGTTTTCTTTTCATTTACTACTGTATTAACTCTAGCAAAGTGCATATTAATCCACTTAGGTGCTTTCTTCTTAGGGTTAAGATGTATTACAGCTTTAGCAAACGATGCCTTGGCTATACCTAGTGCCTTGCTCTTGGCTTTTACTATATCATCAAACATATTTTTACTAATAAAAGCCTTACTCCAGCTGTCAGCCATTGACCCCTTAGATGGTCTACCATTAGCCAATCGTTTTGATTCGTAAAACCTTTTGGCTTTCTCTAAGTCTAGTGTAGCTAGTGGCGTATCTATATCGTACTCGCCTTTAGAGTTTCTTAACCTACCCTTTAGGTTATTCTCAGACCCAAAGCGATTAATTAAAAACCTTATATAGCCCTCTTCCCTTATGCTAAATACTTTATTTAAGTCACCTACCACAGCACTTACGCCTTGTCGCCAATCGTTCTTACTACCCATAGACCCAGTATATGGGCGATAGTTTATAAAGGGTGGCGTAGCCCTAGCACAAGTCTCAGCCATTAGACTGGCTTGTTCTCTTATAAATGTTTTCTCAGACTTACCAGTAAGCCTAAGTAATCGTTTCATTTTTTCTCTGGCTAAGTGATCGTCTACCTTTAGCTTTACAGTCATTACTGTTCTTCTAGCTTTAGCCTATAATCGTAGTTAGTATCGTCAGCTGTGCTGGATTCTACGACTACCCATACTGTGTTATCAGCTCTAGTTATTTTAGAGTTATTTGCTATAACAGTAGATAGCTGAGTATTTGATATTGTAAGCTCGCACTCTTTCTCTGTATCGTACCCAGTAAGACTTTCGTAGTCCATCTTGGTATCGGTTCTGCCAAATATACCTTTGTATGATACGCCAGATAAGGTAAAGGTTTCGCCCATCTCGTTAGTTGCCGTGTCTAGCCCTTGGCTTATTATATTAAGAAAGTCGCTCACATAAATCCTTGGCGTGTCAAAATAAACAAGCCACCTAGGATAACCATAGGTGACTTGCTAACTTATTATTACACTATCCGACCACACAGCCGAACAATAAAAACTATACTGTGTATTATACCCCAATAGTCAATAATGCTACACTTATTTACACAAAAAAACCCACTCCGAAAAGTGGGCTTTTTTTAAATGTTTTACTACAATTAAGCAGTTACAACACGAACACCCATATCAGTACCAGCTGATACGCCATATAGTAAGCCCATTGAGAAATTCAATGTACCAGATGCTGGGTTATAGAAGCGTCTGAATTGTACTGGTAAGCCGATTTCTGGAATGATAACATTCTCAACCTCAACACCAGCTTGCTCAGCACCCTCTGCGTCTACTGCACGACCAGCGAACAATAGAGAAGATTTGTGACCAGCGAAAGCTTGTAGGTTATCGCCATTGTTGTCACATAGGTTAGACTCGTGAATATCAAATCCAGCAATCTTAGGTAATACACCCTCAGCATAGTTTGTTGATTGTCCAAGTAAGTCAGCTGAACCAGATAGAGACTTCATTAATCCACCATAGTAAGATGGGTTAGCAATAAGGAATCTATTGCTCTTAGGTGCTTTCTTAGTATCAGAAAGAGTAGCACCGATGTCTACTAAATCGTCACGAGTGAACCCAGAAGCATTAGCGTCTGTATACTCAGTAGCAAAGTTAGCTTGAACTACTAAGTTCCAGATGTCACCGAATACTTTAGAAGCTAAAGCTTGTCCAGCTGGCTCTAAGAAAAGGTTACCAAGATTGATTGAGCTTTTTGAACGCTCAGCGTCTGTGAATGAGTAAACAAATCCTTGGAAGCTGTCCAAGTTAATTGTTTTTGATGTCATTGCTACATCAGTTGCAGAGTACCCACTAGACAAGTCTTGTGCTGTAGGTGCTGTTGCGAATCGTGTAGTAACTGATGATCCACTCTGAGCGATGTCAGAGCTGAAATCAGTTAGAATAGAGCCAAGAGGTGCGAACAAGCTTTGTAATGCTGGTAAGCTCTCTTGTGCTACTTCTGCGAGGTTAACCCCAGATATTGTATTAGCCATAATATTTTATTTTATATATATTTTAAGTTTAATTTTGAATTGGTTACTTACCTATTCTATGCTTGTTCTGTGCATACCACTCGTTCTTAGACTCTAAGTCTTGCCCCTTGTATTCTGCCCAAAAGTCTTCTGGTGTATCAGCCTTAGCCTCTACTACTTCTTCTTCAATCTCAGTAGTAGCATCTACACCTATAGAAGCCAATACCTCAGCACTTGCTTTAGATACTTCAGCTTCTTTAATTGCTTTAGCCTCAGCTAAGTCAATCTCGTGTTTTTCTTCTAATGCTTTTACGCTTAACTCAAACTGAGCCTCTTTAGTCTCAATTTCAGTTTCTAAAAGTTCTACCTTAGCCTTATAGTCAGCTACGAGTGCTTGGCTTGCTTCTAAAGAATCTTTAATATCTTCTATAGAATTTTCTGCAACCTCAGCAACCTCAGCGACTGGCTCTAGTACAACATTGTCTTGTACTTCAGTTTCAACAGATGCCACTACTTCAGTCTCTACAGACTCAGTTGCTTCTACTTCTACTTCAGTATCTTCTAATACTTCTTTAATACTTTCCATAATTTTATTGTAAGTTGAGTTGTCAATTTGTTTGAGTTTGCTTATAGCCCACTCTACTCCACTTGTACCACCCCAAGCGTCCCACATAATTCCACCACAGCCCTCAGAGTAAGGTACATCTTTATGCTGTTGGTGTCTTTTGAAGCTCGCCATTCTAGCGATGGTATCTCGTGAAATTTTTTCTCTGCGTGCTAATTGTCCAGCACGAGTCCAGCCTACTTGTGTGCCACAGCTACTGCCATTTTCTTCCTTGTACTTAATCGCTTTCTTAGCGTTGTTAGTAGCTGACTGTGGATAGTCGTTATAAGTCTCAGCGTTTTCTACTGCTACTAGCTCTTGCTTAGGCTCTGGTAAATCATAATCTTTAATGCGTGACCAAGCTACCTTTTCAGTAGCACCATCAATAACATCAATAAAACCAGCCTCTAAGGCTTCTTTAGCAGTAAACCAAGTCTCTGCGTCCATAAGTTCGCTTAGCTCCTCTTCGCTGTAATTAGAGCGTTTGTAAGCTGTTAGTAAAGTCTCTTTAATCTTATCTAATAAGTCTGCTTCTTTTCTTAGATCGTCAGCCTCACCTTGGCTCTGTGTCCAAGGGTTGTGTATCATTAGTAATGCGTTCTCAGCCATACGCACCTCGTCACCTACCATAGCAATAACACTAGCCATAGATGCAGATAAGCCATCTATATGAGTTACCACTTTAGCATTGTGGCGTTTTAGTGCGTTGTATATAACTGAGCCAGCGATAACACTACCACCACCAGAGTTAATGCGTACATTAATAGTATCTGCGTCTTTATATTCATTTAGTGCCTTAACAAATGTATTAGCTTGAACGCCATAGCCTCCTATCTCATCGTATATATATAAGTCGATAGAGCTGTAAGTCTTTTCTTTCTTATCGTCATTGGCTTTGTAAGCCTTTATATCAAACCATTTTGCCATATTATATAGAGTTGTAGCGTGTCAATTTAAGATGGGTGCATTGACCTCTGTAACCATTGTGGCTTGTTCTTCTTCGGTAAGAGGCGTGTAGTCAGTAACATCTAAAGCAAACTGATCGTCATTTGTTATAAAAGGTAAGGTAGCAAATTTTACTGGACTACTTGAATCCGAAAAGAAAGGTAAGCCTATTGCTTCACCCTCTTGCATTGCCTTAGCTTCTGCATCTGATGCTATTGAGTATATTATATAATTAGCCATTTTAGTAATTAGATGAAAGGTCTGTATGTAGTGCTGACTGCTCAGATGTTGTTAGCTCTTTATCAAAAGACATCATTACACTTGTCTTAAAGACAGCACCATTACCAAAGTAGAATCTATCGTTAGTCATAGTTGTGCTTAAAACATCATTTGTAGTATTTAAAATCTCAGTAGAGTTTTTAGTCATATCAATACCAGTTCTAACTATTCCACTAACTTGCTCGTTTCTAGTGATACCACATACAGTATACATCTCGCTTTGCCATTGAGGTGTATTACTGTACTCATCAACTGCACCCATACTGTCAGATTTCATAGACATACCTAAAACTGGGTTGTAGGTGTTGTTTCCAGTAACTAAATATCTGTGATCTACATTGTAGTGGCTAGTGTATTGGTGACTCTCTTTTAGACCAAACAAAGTCCTTTTTGAATTGCCAAAGTTTTGCTCTCCATTTGCTAATGACATCACTAAAGTAACGCTTGTAGTGTCATTATTTGAGTAAGCATTAGATACAGCTGTATTACCATTAGTAGCCATTTGCATACCATAATACTGAAAAACCCTAACATCTAATGTATTGTCACTTGAATCGTAATATGGGGCTACTGTATAAGACGAGGTAAGAAAATCAGCACCACCTTTTTGATCGTAAATCTTAGTTACTAGTGCTTGCCCACTTACCCAGTTGCTGTAAGTTGAGCCAGTTAGCTCGCTATAAGTAAAATCTTTAGTAGTTGGCGAGGAGTTACTATCATAAAGCTGTACTATATTATTACCATTTCCATACAAATCATATAAAGCCCAAGCATTAGTAGCATCTCCAATGGGCGATGTTACTGGTACATAGCTGGGCGATGCCCCTAGCCCCAAGCTAGTTGGTACGCCAATAATATCTTTTGAATTAAAGAGCATTAGTTAGCAAAAAATCTAGTAACATAAACATTAGCTGTTCCAGAATCTAAAGAAACTTTTATAGTCATACCAGCTATAGGTAATGCTACAAAACTTTTCTTAGAGCTGTCACCAGAGTAAAAAGCTGGTACTGCTAATAATTTATTACCATTTGCGTCCTCTACCCATACGCCATCATTACCTACTACACTTACTGTAATAAATTCTGTGTCGTATGGTACAGCGATGGCACTAGATGTACCAGTAACGCTTGCACTATGTAATACTTGGTTTAAACTTGTTTTTTCACTCATCTGTTTTTTTATCTTTTAAATTTTTGGTTTTGTTTTTGCAAAATATAGAATCAAAGTTATCAGCGTACTTTTTGTTATCATAACCTTTTTTAGGTGTCATTCCTTTACCCATCTTTTTGTTCCTCGTCTTGTACTGGCTGATCTGGTTTAATCTCTAGTGTACCTAGCTCTCTTAAATCTAAGCTGTACTCTTCAGCTATTTGCTTTTTAAGTACCAGACCCTCTGCACGCTTTCTATAGAACTCATCAGCATCTAAACCTCTTTTAGCTAAGATGTCTATTTCACTAACTAACCCAGCTCTTAAATCCTCTAAGTCAGCTCTGCGTATATTACCCTCGTCTACTACAAACTCTCTTGGTTTAGTAAACCCAAAATTTAACCAGTCCTCTGGTAACTTGTAAGCACCTTGCTTAGCTC
>MDTB01176151.1_pt1 | contig 10915 bp, 8 predicted proteins | sample 811161 | NCBI WGS metagenome assembly MDTB01 (sample SAMN05326650, study PRJNA326480) | marine metagenome | isolation source: seawater | place: Mediterranean Sea | collected 2009 | reverse complement strand
GACTATTTGAAAATCAGTGTTTTCAATTTTCCAGTCTTTTGTAATGCAAATTGAAGAAACTGAGTACTCAACTTTTCGCTTACCCATAAACGCTACCCAAAGAACCAGCTCAGGTTGTATTTCACTATTTCCATTCACAACAAAACCACCCTGATCCCATAGATCGATTTCACGAAGACGAGAATAAGATACCCAAATTCTACTCGCACTCTGAATATCCTGAAAAAATTCAGTCATTTTAAAAACCAACTGAATCATTTCATCTGTTGCATTGGGATCTAATTCCTTTTCAGATAAAATTAGTCGAGAAAATTCGCCACGATTAAGCATGCAGCCTGTGCTGAAACGAATAAACGGAAGTTGAGGATCTGATAGCATGGAATCCTCAACAAAATTTCGGGCAACTTTTAAAGACGGTAGGCGCAGGTTAAAAGATTGGCGTCCTAACTCCAAAACCTGCATCCGAACATTCTCCGTATTCGCATCATTTGGGCTTATCAATGAACCCGCACGAACCGTTATGGGATAAGGGAAGCGAACCGGCCATTTGTTAAAAAATTTACCACCCGACATACTAAAAACAGATCCCCAAACCTGATCAACATGAACGGGTAGAATCGGAACATTTGCCTTCTTCGCCAGTAATAGAACTCCTCTTTTAAATGGGAAAACCACTCCCATTCTTGAAATGCCACCCTCCGCAAAAACACACAAGGGTAGGCCTTCCTTCAACTTTCGGACACAAGCCTTGATTGAATCCAATGACTTTTCTGGTGAAACTGTAACTGTCTTAGTTAAAAGGAAAACCACCCGCATAATCCTTGAAGTAGCTAACCCACTGTAAGCTAAATACCTTACTTTTCTTGAAAACGCTGCTCCTATAAAAACAGGGTCTCCATACGATAAATGATTGCTCACCAGCAGAACCCCACCCTTTTCAGGAAAATAATTAATACCCTCGACCCGAATACGATAGAAAACCCTCAGAAACATATGAAACCAGGCCCGGAAAAAGTCCTCCAGCAAATTCCTCAATACCACAATGCCAACAATCAACGATGGCACAAAAACAACTAATATTTCCTGCTTTGAACTAAGCTCTAAAACGTTTGAAAGAAAAGCGTGAATAAAAATGAGCCCAATACCGCAAAGTTGGGTCAATAAATTTGAAGCAGCTAAAACTCTTCCGCGTTGGTTCTCCTCGGCCTGATCCTGAAGATACGCGTTTAAAGGAACAAAAAAAAGTGCACCGAAAAAACCTAGTCCAAAACAAAATAAATCGAAAGGCACATGTTGAGGGTGGGCAAAATAAAGTCCGATATAAATCAATGGGATACAAATTCCGCCAATTGGGGTAAGACCAATTTCAATCCGCCCCCGGTTAAGATAAGCCACAAACAAACTACCTACCATCACCCCTAACCCAAGAAGAAGAAACCAGTAACCATACAATGTCCCCATTCCTACTTCACCAATTACAACCTCTCCGGAAAGTTTAACCAGAACAAGGTAGAAAAAGCTACCCATTCCCCAAAACCAAGCATCTCCCAATGCCGCATACCTAAGTCCAGGTTGCTTAAAAAGAAAAATAAGGTCTTGAAAGTGACTGACGAGAAGCCCTGACCTGAATGGCTTTGCTCGGGGAGCTTGTGTTTCGGGAATAGGAAAGGCAATAACCCAGGAAATAAATGCCAAAACAAAAATATATGCACAAACAACCAGAGCTGCATTCCACCCTCCCCGATCTGCCACCAATTGATCAAATGTGTATGCACCAGCAAATGCCCCCCCTAAGATACCCACCATTGCGAGCATTTCCATATACCCCACCGCTTTGCCTAATTTATTAGTTCCGACCAGTTCTTTAAGAATGCCCTTTTTCGCAGGTGAAAAGAAAGCGGATTGGATTGAAAGTACAAAAAAACCTGCCAGTGCAAATTCTAAATTTTGAGAATAAAGTGCACAACCAAGAACCCCCAATCCAAACAACTGCCCGAACAATGCATATTTAATTACTTTCTTCTTTGAAAAACGATCTGAAACCCATCCTGCAAATGGAGCAAAGATTACAAATGGTAAAATTAAAAGGATTGAAACCTGCTGATTAATCGAATCCATACTAGCTTTTCCAAATTGAACGGCTGCCATAATTGGCAGGATTGCTTTTATAGCATTATCATTAAATGCACCAATCGTTTGGGAAACTAGCAGGGGAACCGTAACCCGAAAAGGATGACTCTTTTTACTTGATATCACAGCAATCGCATGGACCAGGATTAATCATTCCACATCCCATAGAAGAATGACACATTGCCAAGTTAAATTTTGATGCATTTTCTAACAAATCGCATCTATTGCTAAGGCTAAGTCAAAATCTTTTTTTGTTACCTTTCCTCCCGCATCATGCGTGTTTAATAAAATCTCCACCCGATTGTAACAATTAAAAACTTCAGGGTGATGGTTTTGCCCATCAGCCTCATAAGAAAGCCGCACAATAAAGGACATTGCATCTCGATAGTTATCGAATAGAAAACTCTTCTTCAGCTTATCTTCGATAAATGACCAGCCTTTCATACTTGAAAGTTTATCTTTTATTTCTCTTATAGTTAACTCTTTTTGCATTTGTTCGAACTAGGTTATGCTTTCCTCGTTGTCAATTGGTCATGAACTCGTTGAAATGAATACAAGTACATATGATATTTCCTTCCACAATTGAACGCGAAAAACTTCCCAAGCATGTTGCCATAATAATGGATGGCAATGGAAGATGGGCACGCTCACGCGGAAAACCTCGTTTATTCGGGCATCGCAATGGTGTAAAAAATGTTCGCAGTGTGGTTAATGCTGCTCGGGAAATTGGAGTACCATACATCACTCTCTATGCCTTCAGTACTGAAAACCAAAATCGACCCGACGATGAAAAATCCGGCTTAATGCGCTTATTGGAAGAATTCTTAAAGCGTGAACTTGCCAATATGCTCAAGGATGGAATACGCCTGCGCACAATTGGTGATTTATCAGGACTGCCTGCATTTGCCCAAAAGATTGTCGAGGAAACAGTTGAGAAGACAAAACATAATTCAGACTGGAATTTGACTCTCGCATTAAATTATGGAAGCAGACAGGAAGTACTTAATGGTATTCAATCCTATGCACAACAAGTTTCTCAATCTGGTAAATGCCCCCAAAAGATCGATTGGTCAGAATTTTCAAATTTTCTTGAAACCAAGGACCTGCCTGACCCCGACCTAATCATTCGAACTTCAGGAGAGTATAGACTGAGTAATTTCCTTCTTTTACAAGCAGCTTATGCGGAAATTTTTGTCTCTCCACTTCACTGGCCTGACTTTAATCGCGAAGCATTTATCGAAGCTTTGCAAAACTATATCCAACGGGAAAGGCGGTTTGGGAAAACCGGTGATCAGATCTCACACTCAGCTAATTCAGCGACCCACTATCACACAACATGATTTTACGCTCATTTTCAACTGCAACCCTGTGGGGTCTTATTGCATTGGTCGTTTATTCGCTCAAGGAAACTGGGGCTATGTGGATACTCAATCTCTGCGCGACCCTTACGCTTTTTGAAGTTTATACAATCTTGGGTCGACTCGGCTACGCGGCTAACCGACTATCAGGATTATTAACAGGTGGTTTCCTGATTCCAGTATCTTTTTACTTCGAAGGGTATGGGGTTGATGTCCTAGCGGTTGGTGCACTCTTTTGCTCTGGTGCTTGCGTTGTTTTCCCACAAGCCCAACGTGGAATGTACATCAAGCGACTTATGCCAACTTTTTTCGGGCTACTGTTTGTCTCTTTTCTTCTCCAGTACTTCGTTCGAATTTTACAGGTAGGTGGAAGTGAAAATGGTAACTCATTTATGGGATTTGGCTTATTTTTCGCATTATGGGTAGTGATTGTGGCAAAATTTAGTGACATTGGAGCCCTTCTTATCGGCAAAGCAATAGGAAGAACTAAAATGGCCCCATCAATCAGTCCGGGAAAAACGATTGAAGGATTGCTCGGTGGATTTGCAGCATCTGCTGGGATAGGAGCTCTTCTACCTTGGCTTTTTCAAGAGAAAATAACAGATGTCGTATTTTTCGGAGATTGGATCTTCACACCAAGTCAAGGTGCCCTTTGGGGTATACTCCTGGCACTAAGTGCTGTAATTGGAGATCTCATTGCATCAGTTCTCAAAAGGTTGGCAACTATGAAGGATTCAGGCGGTGCGATTCCTGGAATTGGTGGCCTTTTCGACCTGACTGATAGTTTGATCCTCGCTGCACCCACAGGTTACTTCATCTTGTTTTTCCTCCAAAGGTGAGTTCTCCCAAGAAGCTAGTACTTCTTGGTGCGACTGGGTCAATCGGCGACAGCACTCTCCGAGTACTGCGTAAACACCCGGATAAGATTAAACTGACTGGAATATCCGCAAACAAACAGGCAGACAAACTCCTTAAGATCGCTGAGGAGTTTGATGTTCCTCATGCAAGCTTAGCACATGCTCCCGAGCAAAACATTTCTGTTCCTAGCGGTACACAATTGAACACCGGTTCAAAATCACTTGAGGAACTAGCGGCGCTAGATGAAGCCGATATTGTGGTCGTGGCTGTCGTGGGTGCAGTTGGCCTCCTCCCCACTCTTTCTGCCCTGAAAGCTGGTAAAGATGTCGTCTTAGCGAATAAGGAATCACTAGTTATAGGGGGGAATATAATAACTGATGCAGCGAAAAAGTATGGTGCAAAGATCATTCCGGCCGATAGCGAACATAATGCAGTTTTCCAATGTATAAATGGGCAACCTCGCCGTGCGATTGAATCAATTGTGCTAACAGCATCCGGCGGACCTTTTCGTGAATCCCCTATCAGCAATCTCGCAGATGTTTCTATTGAACAGGCACTCAATCACCCCAATTGGTCGATGGGTAAAAAGATAACCATTGATTCAGCAACCATGGCAAATAAAGGGCTAGAGCTCATTGAAGCCCGTTGGCTTTTTGATGTCTCATCTGAGCAATTGGAAGTTGTGATCCATCCATCAAGCATTGTCCACGGGATTGTTCGATTTGTGGACGGTTGTTGCCTTGCCCAAATGACTCCCCCATCCATGACCTTTGCCATGCAAAATGCCATTCTTTTCCCTGACCGCCACGAGTCAGTGGAAACTTCTCTCGATTTCAGCCAACCTCTTGACCTATCCTTCACTCCGCCTTCCCTCGAACGCTACCCCTGTCTACGATTAGCTCAAAATGCACTCGAACAAGGGAAGTCAGCCCCTCTCGTTTTTAATGCAGCCAACGAGGTAGCAGTGGATGCTTTTCTGATGAATCGAATTGGCTTTCTTGATATTTCACGCATAATTGAATGTACTTTGAACGATTCTGACTTCATTTCTTCGAATTCCATAGACGATTTGCTCATGCACGACAATAGCTCGCGCATTATTGCCTCTAGGCATATCAAACGGATCGCATAAGTTTAAATTTTAATATTATGTCCTTTTTTTACGACTTTGCGTTTCTACTAATAGCACTACTCGCACTTGGGTTTACTATTTTCATTCATGAACTTGGTCACTTTCTCGCCGCACGGCGACGCGGTCTCATTGTTAAACGATTTTCAATAGGCTTTGGACCGAAAATTTTCGGGTGGGAAAAAAATGGTGTTGAGTACAGAATTTCTATATTTCCATTTGGAGGATATGTTGCCCTACCCCAACTTGCCGATATGGGTCGATTGGAAGGTGAAAATGAACAGACTGAAGAAAATAAATTATCTGCCTGGGACGATATTGAGGAGGAGGGTACGGACGATACCAAGGAAAAAAAGCAAGAACCGCTCAAGAAAATTTCGTATGCAGACAAGATGATTGTTTCTGTCATGGGTGCAGTTTTTAATATTCTGCTCGCATTTGCTCTTTCCAGCGTACTTTGGTTTTTCGGTTACGAGAGAAGAGATGGAGAACTAACCACTAAAATTGGGTATATCGCAGACACTGTCGAAAGGTGGAATCCGATAATCGAAGACAGTGAAACCGTTACCAGTCCTGCCAAGAAAGCCGGACTTATTCAAGGCGATGAAGTGGTTGCTGTGGATGGAAACCCTGTTGAGGACTTCATGGATGTCCAAAGTAGAATAGTCACCGGCAAATTAGTAACCACCGAACAACGACCTCGTAGGCTATCACAATTAACAGTTTTGAGAAATGGCGAAGAAAAGGAAATTGATGTATTTCCTGAAGTGTTTGGAAACGAGGAAATCCGAATCATCGGTATTGGACCCAAGGAAACTTTTTTCATTAAAGAACTACAACCCGACATGCCTGCAATAAAAGCAGGGCTTGAGCCTGGAGATCAAATATTATCTGTGGACGGAAATAAAATATTTTCTTTTGCCCATCTTGTTGATTATCTAATGAAGGTAAAAGACGAACAAGAAATTGCCCTGACTGTTCGAAAAGGTGGGGAAAGTGGAATTGAACAAACTTATAACCTGCTTCCTATTGTCAAAGAAATGAAAATTGGAGATTCCGTTAGTGAAAGAAAATTAATCGGCTTTAGTCCTGAATTCAAATCAATCACGACTTATCCGAATCCACTTGTATTGATTATCAGCAGGGTCAAGGACATGTATCATACACTTACCGGATTAGTAAGTACTCAATCTGATGTAAAACTGCGAAACATGAGTGGTCCTGTTGGAATCGTAAACAATCTGAGTATTTTTGCGAGTATCGGGTTTAAGAAGCTTCTTTGGTTTGTTGTTTTTATAAATGTCAACCTTGCGATTCTAAACCTTTTGCCTATTCCTGTGCTTGATGGTGGACACATGGTATTTGCCACGATCGAGAAACTTCGCGGAAAGCCCCTCCCTCTCCCCTTTCTTGAGCGCTCCCAAATGCTCTTCATCGTTCTTCTTTTTTCATTCATGCTGTATGTCACTTTCTTTGACTTTCAGCGGCTTTTCTAAAAGGTAACTTCATATTATGGCGTCTACTTACTGCGCCTCGCGTTTTCAATCGATCCGCAGGAAATCACGGGTCGTGACAATAGGAAATACTCCAACCGGTGGTGACTACCCGGTTCGTATACAATCGATGACCACTACTGACACCATGGATATAGATGGAACGGTGCGTCAGACTATCGAATTGGCTGAAGCAGGATGCGACATTGTCCGTATTACCGCTCCAAATGTTAGAGCAGCAGAAGCACTCCGCACAATAAGTAAAAATGTCCGAACTGCCGGCATTGAAGTGCCACTGGTCGCTGATATACACTTTCTCCCAGATGCAGCTATGGAAGCTGCTAAACATGTGGAGAAAGTAAGGATTAATCCTGGTAATTATGCTGACCGTAAAAAATTTCAAATCCGGGAATACAGTGATTCTCAATATGAGGAGGAACTCAAACGACTACATGAATCTTTCTCCCCGCTGGTCCTAAGATGCAAGGAACTCGGTCGGTCTATGAGGATTGGAACCAACCACGGGTCGCTGTCAGATAGGATTATGAATCGATTTGGAGACACCCCCCGAGGAATGGCAGAGTCCGCTCTCGAATTTATACGAATCGCTCAATCACATAACTATCATGAACTGGTGCTTTCCATGAAAGCAAGTAACCCAAAAGTGATGATCGAAGCATATCGTCTCGTAGTCTCCCTTATGAATCAGGAGGATATGGATTACCCCCTTCACTTAGGTGTAACCGAAGCCGGCGACGGAGAGGATGCCCGAATAAAAAGTGCAATTGGTATTGGTTCACTTCTTCTTGATGGATTAGGCGACACGATTCGAGTGTCACTAACCGAAGATCCAATCGCAGAAATTCCGGTAGCCCGCGACTTAGCTCGCCGAGCCGAATATTGGTGGGGCACAAAATCAGAACATTGTGCCGAGCAATTGGAGGAAATAGACCCGTTTTCATTCCAAAGGCGTGATTGTTCTGAAATTTCTGTTTCAAATAAGGGACCATCCATTGGAGAAAAACACCCACCGGTGGTTCTTGCCCATTCAACACACAACCTTTCTAAAACAGCAGAGATTATTAAAGAATTGGCCAAAGTTCAGGTCAGTTCTAAAGACGCACCTGTGGAAGGATTAATCCTTAGGCTCAACAAATCAGATGAATTACCCCATCTCGCTATGCTTCGAACTTCACTTACAGGTGCAGTACCCTGCATATTGATAGATGATCAAAGGGATGAATCTGATGACGATTCTATACCACCCAATCGTCCCAATCTTGTTCCCCTACTTTGGCATGCTCACAAAGCAAGTTCAAATAGTGCATCGCTCGCCAGGTTTTTGACCCTCTGCGAAGAATCCGGAAATCAACCGGTACTTTCTATTGACCCCAAAGGATTGGACGAAGGTGTATCAGCTATCCTTGCCAATGCACCAACTCCTCTCATTCTCACTCTTTGCACTGAAATCGAAATAAACTTTGTTTCCGGGTACCGTGAGCTTGCGGTTTATGTTTCAAACCTTGGACTGCAATCCCCTATCTGGATACGAAACCATGAAGGATCACGCGTTTTCCCTGAGGATGACCTGCATTCAGCCCGCATCATTGATGCCTCTGTGCTTTCTGGATCACTGCTTTGCGATGGCATTGGTGATATTATCTCAGTCGAACACACTGGTGAACTGAACCGAAACCGTGGGCTGGCCTACAACCTCCTACAAGGTGCCCGGGCCCGGATATCAAAAACTGAATTTGTTGCCTGCCCAAGCTGTGGACGTACCCTTTTTGATTTACAAAGCACCACCCAAAGGGTGAAAAAAGCTACAAGTCACTTAAAAGGTGTAACCATTGCGGTCATGGGATGCATCGTTAACGGGCCAGGCGAAATGGCAGATGCTGATTTTGGATATGTTGGTTCAGGTCCAGGAAAAATTGATTTATATGTAAGTAAAAATCGTATCAAATCAGCTATTCCGGAGAAGGATGCGGTTGACCAACTTGTTCAACTCATTAAAGAAGAAGGTAAATGGATCGCTCCCTAACAAATCAAACACCCGACCTCTCCCACGTTGACTCATCCCTTCAGGATCGAATAATTGCCGGGCACAACGCCATCCTTGGGCAAGTTGAATATTTCCGTGCCCACTTTGGAAGTGCCGAAAGCCGCTGGAAAAAAGATGGTACCCGTGTAACGATTGTCGACGAAACCATATCTCGTGAACTTTTCAATCTACTCCATAAAGAGTTCTCCGAGGATGACTACTGCTCTGAAGAAGGAGCAGACACAGCTACCCCTGTAGTAACTAATGCTGAATTTTGCTGGATTCTTGATCCTGTGGATGGAACAAACAATTATGCCGTTGGGGTTCCAGAATGCTGTATATCGCTTGGACTTCTCCGTCACGGTATTCCAGTCTATGGCTTCATTTATGATTATGGAAGAGACAACCTACTCCAAGGTGGAAAAGAATTTGGAGCTATAGAAGGCACCGATTCTGTCTTGGCGGCCACTGAACTAGTGAATGAAAAACTCACTTTTTGCATGCACTTTCCCATTCCCCCACAAGAACTTGAAGCACTCTCACCCGCACTTGGTATCTGGCGTATTCGCTGTCCTGGTTCGGCTGCGGTCGGTCTAGCCAATGTGGCCACCGGACGGCTTGATGGGTGCCTGGAATACCGGGCAAAGCCTTGGGACTGTGCGGCTGGTTTCCCCATTTGCGAAGGAGCTGGTGCAACCTTTTATTTTTTAAACAAACCGATTTTTCCTCTGCAGAACTTCTCTCCGTCCATGGCTTCCTGTCCCTTTCGTGTGGGTTCTGATCTCTTTCATCGCGAAGTAATCAAAGCCCTTAATATTGAAGTCTGACTCGGGAATTGTGCCTTGACCACAGGCATGCAAAAGGTTTTATATATCAGTCCAAGCGCGGGCATAGTTTAGTGGTAAAACCCCAGCCTTCCAAGCTGGTGTCCTCGGTTCGATCCCGAGTGCCCGCACCATCTATTTAAATATTAAGGTTTATCTATTTTCTAAAGTCGATGACTTGACAAAGTATATCTTTAGTGTTTTTTGCGTTAACAGCCTTTATTTCTTTCGACATCAAATATCAATTTTTCCAATATGATTTCAAACTTAATAAAATTATTAATTGCTTTCACATTAATGCTATTTTGTTACAGCGGTCTATCCGCGGGTAACGATACCGCACTTAAGATCGGGAAACTAGAAAAAAGGCTTTCAACTCTGGAAAGAGAAAATACAAAGCTTACAGAACGAGTACTCGAACTAGAGAAAGTTCAAACAAATGCAAAAGCTATTGATTTGCCCACTTACCTCCCCCAGAATGAAAATGAAAAAAAGAAATTCCTTGAAGTTTTCCGACGTGAACTAAAGAGTAATAGGGATCTATCTAGCGGACCATGGACTAAACCTGAGGGATGGAAAACCATTCGTAAACGTATGTCAGAATTCTCTGTCAGGGAGGCTCTCGGACAACCTACAAGAATTAGACCGTCGATTAAACCGTCAATTGAAATTGTATACTTCTATATCGGTGATTTAAATTCAGACGGTATCGATGAAGAAGGTTATGTAAATTTTAAGGATAAAAGGGTTGTGTCATTTAAGTCTCCTCATGCAAAATAGGACTAGATTATAATTATCATGATTATCTCAGCTTTTCCCGCTTAATAGATTATTACGCTAGATCCGTTCTACTTTTTAAATTCAAAACATTCTAATAGGCTTTTCCTGGGCTAAAGGCACTTTCAATAAAATAGGAAGCTGATTATTAGCTTGCCCTTAGAGGAAAATAGAAACCGCTTTTTCGACCATCGCTGATTGAGCATTAATACGAAGTAAAAGATCAAATTCAGAAGGAGTCTCAATAGTTACAGTAAGGCATTTATGCTCTACATAAAAATGAAGTGCCTCAGGAAAACCAT
>MDTB01128487.1_pt1 | contig 10915 bp, 12 predicted proteins | sample 811161 | NCBI WGS metagenome assembly MDTB01 (sample SAMN05326650, study PRJNA326480) | marine metagenome | isolation source: seawater | place: Mediterranean Sea | collected 2009 | reverse complement strand
TCACGCACAAAGGTCACCGTCTGACTGGCAACCACTGTGCGCCAGCCGTTGCTCATAATCAGTGGCAACAAGCCAATTTCTGCAAACCACTGCACCCGGCCAACGTCGATAAACGCAGGGTAACGTGTATTCGTCAGATGCAGGTTCAGATCCATGTCCCAGGGCATTACCCGGAAACTATAGGTCGTCAGAGCAAGAGGATCTTTATTGTCGTTCCATTTCTGGCGGAAAAAAATAAAGATAAAACGAAGCAACATCATGATTTTTCTTCCGGTTCACGGTAACGGATCAACCCTTCCTGCGCGACAGACGCTACCAGCTCACCTTTCTGATTAAAAACCTGACCGCGGCAGAACCCTCGACCTCCACCCGCATTCGGGCTATCAATCGCATACAGCAACCACTCGTCCATTCTGAACGGACGGTGGAACCAGACACTATGATCCAGACTCGCCATCTGCATACCTTTCTGGCCATATGAACGCGCATGAGGGTGAAGCGAAGTCGGCAACAGATTAAAGTCAGACGCATACGCGAGTAACTTAGCGTGGAGATCAGTATCCTCTGGGAGCGAGCCGTCGGCTTTCATCCAAAGATACTTCACTGGGTCTTTCTTGGTCGGCGCGAAAATATTCACCGGATCGAGCACACGCATCTCGATGGGCTTGTCGGCGGTATAAATGTCGCGGACTTTTTCAGGAAAGTAATCCCGGAACATACGCGCCAGATCGACCTGGGAAGGAATGCCATCTGGCCCTTTTATCTCAGGCATAGGCGCCTGATGCTCAAAACCTTCTTCTGTCTGCTGGAAAGAACAGATCATGGTCAGAATGGCACGGCCATTCTGAATGGCTTTTACCTGCCGCGTACAGAAACTGCGGCCATCCCGCAAACGGTCCACCTCAAACTCAAGATGATCGGTGACGGTACCCGCCAACATGAAATACACATGAAAGGAATGCGCGTGCCAGTCGCCCTCTGGCAGCGTCTTTAGTGCAGATGACAGACTCTGCGCCATGACCTGACCGCCAAACAGCGCACGGAACCCAAGGTCCTGGGTCTCACCGCGAAAGGTGTTTTCTCCGATTTCTGTGGGTTCAAGTAACTCGACCAACCCTTGCAACACATCACTCATACACACCTCTCTTACTCATCAGACTATCAAAGCACATTATTTGTAGCTATGACTGGAACAGTACCCGATAAAAATACCCAATCATTGGCCGAAATGACATTATGCGCCATACTCGCACTCTGTGCGGGGCCGCGTATAATACCGGCCCTCACGCTTCATCACCGGTTATCTCATGTCAGAAATCTTTCCAGATCCTATCAATCCTGCCGAATACGATACCCAGCTTGCCGAGAAAAAGGCACGGCTGAACAGTCTGTTCGCCGAGTTCGCACCACCCGCTCTGGAAGTCTATGACAGCGCCGTCAGCCACTATCGCCTGCGCGCCGAGTTTCGCCTCTGGCACGAGGGAGACCGCTGCTTCTACGCCATGTTCGAACCGGGCAACCGCAAGAAGGCATTGGAAGTACGTGAATTCAATATAGCCTCTCCACTCATCAATGAACTGATGAAAAAGCTGCTGGCCGAAATTCACACCAGCGAGCTGCTGCGGCGCAGGTTATTTCAGGTTGAATTTCTGACGACATTAAGCGGCGATGCCCTGATTACCCTCATTTACCATAAAAAACTCGATGAAAGCTGGGAAGCAGAAGCCCGCAAACTGCAGGAACGCATTGGCTTCCCGATTATTGGTCGCTCCCGTAAACAGAAGCTGGTACTTGAGCGCGACCACGTGACCGAAGTACTCACCGTCGATGGCAAACAATTCAGCTACCGCCAGATCGAGGGCGGCTTCACTCAACCGAATGGCGAAGTGAATCAGAAGATGCTCAGCTGGGCGCGTTCGGCGTCAGACGACATTGGCGGCGACCTCGTTGAGCTGTACTGCGGCAACGGCAACTTCTCGGTGGCGCTGGCTGAAAAGTTTGACCGCGTGCTTGCCACTGAGATTTCTAAAACCTCAGTAAATGCCGCTCAGGTAAACATTGCCGACAACAAAATCGACAACCTGATTATTGCGCGCCTATCGTCTGAAGAGTTTGTTCAGGCCTTAAGAGGCGAGCGCAAATTCACCCGCTTAGAAGGCGTTGACTTAACCAGCTACGACTTCCGTACCGTATTGGTTGATCCACCTCGTGCAGGGCTGGACGACGAATCCGTTAAACAAACCGCCGGTTACGACAACATCATTTACATCAGTTGTAACCCGGACACTCTTCACGCGAACCTGACCGAACTCTGCAAAACCCACGACATCGTGCGTTTCGCTATGTTCGACCAGTTCCCGTATACACACCACATCGAAACGGGCGTCGTTCTGAAACGCAAGGCAACCGCGTGAGTACTTCATTTAAAGATATAAAAGGCATCGCCCCAGCCATGCAGGACAACCTGCAAAAGCTGGGTTTCAACGACGCGACTGACATTCAGGCGCAGTCACTGCCCATCAGTATTGCGGGCAACGACGTACTGGCTCAAGCAAAAACCGGCAGCGGTAAAACCGTAGCGTTCGGTATTCCGCTGTTGCAAAACCTGAACCCTAAGTTCTTTGGCATTCAGGGCTTGGTGCTCTGCCCCACCCGCGAACTGGCAACCCAGGTCGCCGATGAGCTTCGTAAGCTCGCCCGCTTTACACCCAACATTAAAATCGTAGTTATATCGGGCGGCGTCTCAATTGGACCGCAAATCGGCTCGCTTGAGCGTGGCGCACACATTGTTGTCGGTACTCCGGGCCGCATTAAAGACCACCTGCGCAAGAAAACCATGTCGCTAGAGCACGTGAGTACACTGGTTCTCGATGAAGCCGACCGCATGCTGGAAATGGGCTTCGCCGACGACATCCGTGACATTGCCTCGCATACTAAACACAACCGTCAGACGCTGCTGTTTTCTGCCACTTACCCAGACAACATCAAAGCGCTGAGCAAAGACCTGATGCACGAGCCTGAGACGATTAAAGTCGAGGCCGTCCATAAAACTGATCATATCCGCCAGCAGTTAATTGGCTGTGATAAATCAAGCCGCACCGATGCTCTGTTAGCCGCCATGCAGCACTTTGCCATCGAGCAGGCAGTAATTTTCTGCAACACCAAGCAGACCGTAAATGAAGTTTCTCAGGCGCTGCGCCACGCCGGATATTTATCGCTGGGTCTGCACGGCGATCTCGACCAACGGGATCGTGACCAGACCTATATCCGATTTAAACAAGGCAGCGCCCATTGCCTGGTCGCCACCGATGTGGCGGCACGCGGTCTGGATGTTGATGAACTGCAAGCCGTCATTAATTACGACCTGCCACGCGACCCTGAAGTATATGTACATCGCATTGGCCGTACTGGTCGTGCCGGCAGCGAAGGTCTGGCCCTGAGCCTGTTTACCGAGCGCGAGCAATACAAGCGCGAAGCGATTGAAGACCTGCTCAAACACAACATCCCGGCCATGCATCAGAGTGACCTGACAGATTCGCACGACACCGCTAAGCCGCCGTATGTGACCATCTGCTTTGCTGAAGGCCGAAAGAACAAACTGCGCCCGGGCGACATCGTTGGAGCGATAACCGCGAAAGGCAAGATACCGGGCACAGTGATTGGCAATATCACCGTACTGGATTTTGTCGCCTTCGCCGCCGTAGAGCGTGAGTATGCCAATGAGGCACTGCGCTTGTTAGAAAAGAGCCGGATTAAGGGGCGCCAGATCAAGGTCAGGCGCATCTGACACCTTACCTCGTTCGTTATTTTTCATTACTCTCTATAGATAATAAAAAAACAACGGATGACGTATGCCGGGCTCAAACCTTATTATTCTGATCAATGCTGCACTCTTCGTAGCTCTGCAACTCTGGCTGCCGTTTGAACCAGCCATCGTTGACGGCCTGAGCATCCTGATCTTTATCGCTGTGCTCTGGTTAACTGAAGCACTCGACGTCAGCATTACAGCCCTTTTAGTCCCCATACTCGCTGTTGCTTTCGGTGTACTCGACACCACGAAGGCACTCGCCAGCTTCGCCAACCCGATTATTTTTATCTTCCTCGGTGGCTTTGCACTTGCCTCAGCCCTGCATGCTCAGAAGATAGATACCGCCATTGCTAATAAAGTACTGACCCTGGCACGAGGTCGGTTTAACGTTGCCGTGTTTATGCTGTTTGCGGTATCCGCGGGCCTGTCGATGTGGATCAGTAACACAGCAACGACCGCCATGATGCTGCCATTGATACTTGGTGTCTTACATCAACTTAATGAAGAAGAGCAGCGCCCTACTTATATCTTCGTACTGCTTGGTGTCGCCTACTGCGCAAACATCGGAGGCATTGCCACCTTAGTGGGCAGCCCACCCAATGCTATCGCTGCGGCACAAAACAACATGACCTTCGCGGACTGGCTGACCTTAGCCGGCCCGCTGTCGCTGATTCTGCTGCCCGTCATGCTCGCGGTTCTTTTTATGGTCATACGTCCGAATCTGAATCACCACTTTTCCACCGAGCATGAACCACTGGAATGGACGCAACCGCGACTACTGACACTGGGCATATTTGGATTAACCGTACTCTTCTGGATATTCAGCTCACCGATTAACAAACTACTGGGCGGCTTACCTAAATTCGATACAGTGATCGCTATCAGTGCCATCGTGGCGCTAGGCCTTAGCCGCGTCGTCACCTGGAAGCAGATCGAGAAAACCACCGACTGGGGTGTACTGATGTTGTTTGGCGGCGGTATCTGCCTCAGCGCCGTACTCAAAGCCACTGGCACCAGCGTCTTTTTAGCCGATCACATCGGCAGCTTCTTACAAGGCGCACCGATGCTTCTGGTTATTCTGGCCGTCGTAACTTTTGTGGTGTTCTTAACCGAATTTGCCAGCAATACCGCCAGCGCCGCCTTGCTGGTACCCGTATTTGCCGCCATTGCCGAAAGCCTGGGGATTCCGGCAGTAATACTGAGTGCGTTGATCGCCGTATCGGCGTCCTGCGCCTTTATGCTGCCGGTCGCGACGCCGCCAAATGCCATTGTTTATGGCAGCGGCCATGTCGCACAGAAAGATATGATGCGTGCAGGATTCCGGATCAACCTGAGTTGTATTGTCGTGATCAGTGGGTATGCGTGGGTGGTTTGGTGAGGTTTCCGAAGCGGATGCTATCTAGTTCAACTTCGGTGTCCGTTTTATCGGGGCAAGATCAGGGAGCGATTGATACGCATTGTTGTGTGATCAGCTATATTATTTCCAGTTCCCACCATCACTCTTGCCGTCTTCTGGACCAACGAAAGATGTTACCCTTTCTTCTAGAATAGCCTTTTTTGCTTCAGTTAGTGCTGCGGACTCAGTGGGAAAAGTATCATCCCATACTGTCGAATTATTGAATTCATCAACGATCTCGAGAGCCCACTCTTCATCACCCTCAAGACGGTAAATCTCAACAGATACAGTCCTTCCACCACTCTTCAATTCCTGGGATAGGATCGATAGTTCTAGTTCGGGCTCATCATTCATATACTTTACTCATTAATTAATTTGGTCTTGAAAATAATTCGATCACGACAAAAATCGGAGCGCAGCGACCAGCACAAAGGTGCATAGCGTTGGCCGTCCCTCTGCAGCGCTTTGTTAGGCGCGATTTCCTGATTTCTGAGTTTGGTCCGCATCTTGTAGTATTTTTATACCGCCACGAATCACCACGATTGATATTATTGTTCCCACAATTAGGTCGGGATAGCGACTGCCAACGATGGCAACAAGAACACCAGATATAATTACCCCCAAGTTGGCAATGACATCATTTGTTGAAAATATCCACGAAGCGCGCATGTGTACGCCGCTATCTTTGTGCTTGGAAATGAGAATTAAACAAATGATGTTTGCCAGGAGGGCAACCGCACCGACAACAATGATAAGAGTGCTTTGAGGTTCACTGCCAAAAACCATACGCCTGATCACTTCGAATAAAACGCCAAGCCCCAAAATTATTTGTAGGTAACCGCTCACTCTAGCCGCCTTTGCTTGCTTCACGACTCCTTTCCCAACTGCATATAGTGACAGACCATAGACAGTAGCATCAGCTAGCATATCTAGCGAGTCAGCGATAAGCCCGGTAGATTGCGCCAACCAGCCCAGCGTTAATTCAGTAACAAACATAAATGCATTGATAGATAACAGAATGATGAGAGTTTTCTTTTCCAGACTCTCCGCTTGTTCTGCCCCACAACCACAATCTGACATATTTTCTCCTACTTCAGTAAGGCGCCTAACGCCCGCAACACCGGGCAATTTGGAGCGCAGCGGAAAATTGATCCGTGTGCTTGCGTTTGTTACGCATTTTTCTCTCTAACATAAATATGTACATTCGATGAGCCGTCACTAAAGCTTCGCTCTTCAAATTCAAGATACCCCAAAGATTTAACCAGCTTACCGAGTTTATCGTAGCCATAATTTCTAGGATCAAAAGATGGGGTGTTTTTAGTTATATAGCCGCCCACTCCCGAAAGGGGTGCCCAACCATCATCTTTAGAGACAGCATGTACAGCATCGATTACGATGGTTTTTAAGTTTAGGTTTTCTGATTCATCTTTGATATTTTGATCTTTGGAAGGCTTAAGAACTTCCGTATAGACAAACTTGTCACAGGCAGCCACGAATGCTTCTGGTGTTTTCTTTTCTCCAAATCCATAAACCAAAAGCCCACTCTCTCTGATTCTGTTAGCAAGGCGAGTAAAGTCACTATCAGAAGATATCAGGCAGAAACCGTCTAATTTACCTTCATGTAGAAGGTCCATTGCATCAATAATCAATGATGAATCAGTAGAGTTCTTGCCTTGTGTGTAACTAAATTGCTGGATCGGCTGTATAGCGTGTTTGTGCAGATACGATTTCCAGCCTTTTAAATTTGTGGTTGTCCAATCACCGTATGCACGTTTTACACTGGCAACACCAAATTTCGACACCTCCGCTAGAAGCTCAGAACAAATTGCAGCTTGCGCATTATCTGCGTCAATCAATACCGCCAGCTTGTCATTTCCATTTTCTGACATACTTGATTCCTTGGTTCTACGCGTAACGCTCGGCCTTGAGGCGCGCGCTTTTTGCGCGTCCAGCCACGCTTTTCAGTGGCTTCAACGGCCGCTTGTTATACAAAATCAGAAAATGCATGGTAAGCACTATACATTCCCCACAAAAAAAGCACGTAGGAAGATAGTCCTAATACGATGCTAAATACATTTAGCCTGAAACCCCATTTTTGAGAATCTAAATTCTCACTATGATAGAGCCATTGGCTTAAGTACGTGAATCCGGAGGTCATAGCCATTACCAGTACCCCAAAAACAAATGGAATGATAACAGCTGCAAATGTAGAGACTTTACTGGTGTCTGTTGAAGACAAATGTCCAATAAATGCCAAAAGAGCTACAGAAGCTCCACCATTCATGAGGAAGGAAGCGCGCATAGCATTTTGGCCAGATGTAATGACCGATTTGAACATCTCAAGTTGCGAAGCGTGATAATTCTTACTTTGCTCAATATGCAGCTGGAGGTCAGCGCGATACCTCTCAAGCTCTATTTCACTAGGGTTCGGAGATGGCGAATTAGCTACCTCATCTAGGTACGCGATCAGGTTGTCACAATAAATTGCGGCAGTTCCGTTGTCCTTAACATCCTGAATGGTTCTTTTTAACTGATTTGCAAACTCTTGAGCACTCACTCAGTTACTCCATTTTGTATAACGCCCACATAAGGGGCAGCAAAACTTAAGCGGCGATTGGTTAAACTTGGGCGAAGCACCAAAACTAATCGCCGCGTAGTTTTGATGTCCCAGCGAGCCTGCGAGCGACTTGATGCGTTTGTTATGTGCCACCGTAGGTTTTAAGTGCTCTGTACTCTCTATTTGCTGACGGCCAAAGAATAAGTTTGTAAAGATCATCAGCTTCTTCCCATTCTTCAGTTATTGAATCAAGACCTTTAGCAAGGGAGAGAACTGAGTAGTGACCTAAAGGTATTTCAACCTTCGCCGCATCTGGTAGGTAGTCAGTACAACCCAAAACAGCACAACAACCAGACTTAACAGAAAAATACCCAATGGAAATATTATCCCACTCATTCAGAGCGAAATCTGGTTCATGTTCGTGAACTTCAAGCTCAACTTTAACATCAACATTACGAAATGTGCCGACAGCAACAGTGTTTGATAAAAGCCCAAGTTTCAAGCTCAAAGCCTCATCTGTCCATACATCTGAGGTGTCATCATCTGCTTCAATGTCCATCAGGTATATCTGAAAATAGTCAGCGAACAATTCAAAACTGTACTTTTGCACTGAGCTCTCCTTGGCACATAACGTTTGGTTAAGGGGCGGGCTTTAGCCCGTCCCAGTGAGCGCAGCGAACGATTTGAACCAGTTGTTAGGAGCTTGCCGCATGACGCACCTTCCTGAGACCGATGGCTAAGGCCACGAAGGCAACACATAGCCCCACAGCAGTCGCCAATTCCGTGGTTGAAGGGGGAAAAATAAGAATAAACCCTTTATCCTTTATAAGTGACGCAAAACTTGAAACGCAGAAAGGCATGGCGAACAAGCGGAAAGTTTGCCAACCATCTTGGGTGGCGGACTGAAAGCCACCAACGCTAAGGATTAATGCAATACCGATAACTGCGCTAATACCGATAGAATTTAGCCAAATACTAAGTGACGAATCGAAATAGTAAATCACTGTGGTGGTCCACCAGATTAAATAGCACCAAAGCACGACCTTTCCATTCGGAAGGGTTGAAAGGTACTGAATGACTGGGGCGACCAACGGCATTTCGAATGCTCCTAACAGTTTGTTAGTGTGCGTGCGCATTTATCCTGGGACACTCTTTCGAGCTTTCCGGGATAACTCTTTGACTCAATTGAAAAATCTTCCATAACTCAAATCTCCCTTCCAGAAAAACGCGCACGCCTGTTATTTCGGCGAGTGCTTGCCTATAAACTTATAAACCAAGCTGGCAACTCTTTGATTCGATTGAGGTTTACGGTACCCCGCTCTGACAAAACGCGCAAGCACGAAAACAAAGCGTGCGCGTTTTGCTCGAAAAGTCCGAATCATACTGTATGGATAACCATGTATTCTTTACATTCAGAAGCGGTTGCCCATATCATGGCGAGACACTATTTTCTGTTCATTCTTCATAGGCTATTCGCATGCTCTCTTTCAGCCATTACCTCGAACAAGCCGCTGCTCAGCATCATGACTTCGATCTGAAGCTCAAGCATGCAATGAAGCCTGTATCCGCCAAGAAGCTGGCCGCGATTCCCGATGACCGCTGGTTGTCCTGCCTGTCGCAGTGTGTGTTTCAGTCTGGCTTTAACTGGAAGGTCGTTGCGAATAAGTGGCCGCGTTTTGAAGAGGTGTTCTGCAATTTCCGCACAGACGTGTTGGTCATGTGGCCACAGGAGCAATACGAGCAGTTTATGCAGGATGACACCATCATCCGGCATATGGCGAAGATCAATTCGGTGTACGAGAACGCTCTGTTCTTTACGGACCTCCAGCATGAGCACGGTTCAGCGGCTGAGTGGTTTGCGTCATGGCAACCGGAAGATTACGCCGACAACCTGAAAGTATTCCGCAAGCGCGGTAACCGGGTTGGCGGGCGAACCGGTCAAATATTCCTGCGTCGTATGGGTGTGGATTCGCCAATATTCAGTGACGATATGATTCTGGCGCTCACGAGCAAAGGCGTGATTGATGGTGTGCCGTCATCTAAGGCGAGCTGGAAAGCCTTTATGGAGGCCATGTTGCGCTGGCGCGACGAAACCGGTTACAGCCTCACAGAGCTGAGCCAGATTCTGTCCTGGTCAGTCGGACCCAGAAGGTAGAACTCTCATAGCCCTGGCGGGGCGGTAACGTTCCTGCCGCGATCGTCGTATACTCTCGATTGCTTTCTAATTGTGTTTATAAGGTTACTGATACATGTCTGCTCCAAGCTCAAATACGCCTGATCATCAGCCACGCCCGTTTGTCGATCTGATGGTCAGTATTGTGATTCCATCCGTTATTCTGATGAAGTTCAGCGGTGACGAGCATCTCGGCAGTGTGAATGCGCTTTTACTCGGTCTGGCATTTCCTCTGGGCTGGGGCCTGTTTGAGCTGGTTAAGTACCGTAAGAAAAACTTTATTGCGTTACTGGGCATGGTCAGCGTCGGCCTGACGGGTGGCATCGGTCTGCTGGAACTTGATGCTGGCTACCTGGCCATTAAAGAAGCAGCGATTCCTGCCATCATCGGCCTGGCGGTGCTCATTTCAACCCGCACCCGCTATCCACTGGTGCGCACCATGCTGTACAACCCAAGCGTACTGGATGTTGAGAAGATTCAGGCTGCTCTTGAAAAGAACAAGGCTACGGAAGAATTCGAGAGCCGCTTAATGAAGGCGACGTATTTCTTTGCCGGTACGTTTTTGTTTTCGTCGATTATGAATTACGTACTGGCGAAGTGGATTGTCGTCAGCCCTTCTGGCACCCAGGCGTTCAATGAGGAGCTGGGCCGCATGACGCTGGTGAGCTATCCAATGATTGCGATTCCATCCATGGCCATGATGCTACTGATATTTTACTACCTGTGGCGCACCATTCGTCGCCTGACAGGCTTCACGCTTGAAGAAGTGATGGCACCGCATCTGGCGGATAAGTAAAGCCTGACAGGCAAATAGTACACAGTCGCGAAAAGAGAATGTAATGCAAGTTGCCACAATTGTGGCAACTTGCTACATTTTTAACAGACAATGAACTCATGGGTATCCAATCATGGCAACTACCAGTATCCGACTTGATCAAGAGTTGGTCGAAAAGGCCACCGTCATGGCCAAAGCTCTAAACC
>MDTB01196901.1_pt1 | contig 10916 bp, 8 predicted proteins | sample 811161 | NCBI WGS metagenome assembly MDTB01 (sample SAMN05326650, study PRJNA326480) | marine metagenome | isolation source: seawater | place: Mediterranean Sea | collected 2009 | reverse complement strand
TTTGCCCGTTGTCCAGCTTTGTACCCGACTGATCAATAAGGACACTGCCTTGCAATACCAGCAAGAGGAGCGCGCTTTAATCAAACGCCGTATCAATTTCTCAAAAAATCGAATCGCCCACCTTAAAGATTGTATGTGTGCGGATCAAATTTCTTCCTTAGAAAAAACCGAACAATTGAAAAAGGAACTCTCAGAAATGCATCAAGACGCTCGCTTCTTAAAATGCAAAAATATGGGAGAGATTACGTTTCTAAATTTATCGATAACGCTTAATCTCGCTAAAGGACAGGATATATCTACATTTATAATTTAATCCATTATCCATTTTGAAGCGATATTTAATTCAAAGTGATTTTTCTACAAAGTCTTTCTTAAAACACAAAATAAAGACTCCTATTTAATTCATTTTATTAAACTATAAAATAAAAAAGCTCTCCCATCTGGAAGAGCTTGAAGAGCTTGAGATGGGAGAGCTTGAAATTTTTAGCTTGTGCTGAATGGTTTACATCATGCCACCCATTCCGCCCATGCCACCCATGCCGCCCATATCAGGCATCGCAGGAGCACCAGAACTTTCTTCGGGCTCATCCGTAATCATCGCTTCAGTGGTGAGCAAGAGTCCAGCAACTGAACCTGCATTTTGCAAGGCAGTACGGGTTACTTTAGCGGGATCAACCACACCAGCAGCGATGAGATCTTCATAGGAACCAGTAGCTACATTGTAGCCATTACCCCCTTTGGATTTGAGGACTTCAGCCACTACGAGTGAGCCTTCAACCCCAGCATTTTGACAAAGCTGTCTGAGCGGAGCTTCAATAGCTCGGCGTACAATCGATGCTCCTAGTGCTTCATCCCCTTCGAGCTCAGAAGCACTGTTCTCTATGGATTTAGCCGCACGCAATAAGGCAACACCTCCACCGGGAAGAATACCTTCTTCAACTGCAGCTCGTGTAGCGTGCAAGGCATCGTCTACGCGATCTTTTTTCTCCTTCATCTCTGGCTCGGTTTGTGCACCGACATTGATCACGGCTACTCCTCCAGCAATCTTGGCTAGTCGCTCTTGAAGTTTTTCACGATCATAATCAGAAGTAGTTTCTTCGATTTGACGGCGGATTTGCTTCACGCGTCCTTGTATGTCTGCGTTTTTACCTGCACCTTCAACCACGGTTGTATTTTCCTTATCGATACTCACTCGCTTAGCTTTACCGAGGTCACTCAATTGAACATTCTCTAGCTTGATGCCTAAATCTTCAGTGATGCAGCGACCGCCCGTCAAGATAGCAATATCTTCAAGCATTGCCTTACGGCGATCACCAAAACCAGGCGCTTTCACCGCGGCTACATTTAAGGTACCGCGTAATTTGTTCACAACGAGGGCAGCCAAGGCTTCACCTTCAATGTCTTCTGCAATGATAACGAGTGGCTTATTTGTTTTTGCCACTGTTTGCAGAAGGGGAAGGATTTCGTTTAAGCTACTAATCTTCTTCTCGTGGATCAAAATATAGGCATCTTGAAACTGTACTTCCATTGACTCGTTATCGGTGCAGAAGTACGGGCTGAGATAGCCTTTATCAAACTGCATTCCTTCAACAACATCTAAGGAAGTCTCAATACCCTTAGCTTCTTCTACGGTGATTGTGCCGTCTTTTCCGACACGATCCATGGCTTCGGCGATGATTTGACCAATCTCTCCGTCCCAGTTTGCAGAAACGGTAGCGACTTGACGAATTTCTTCGCTATCTTTCACCTTCTTACTCAACTTGGCAAATGCCTTAGTTGCCGCAGCGACTGCCTTATCGATACCGCGTTTTAAATAAACGGGATTAGCACCGGCAGCCACATTTTTTATGCCTTCTCTGTAAATTGCTTCAGCGAGCACTGTAGCGGTTGTTGTTCCGTCGCCGGCGGTGTCTGAGGTTTTTGAAGCCACTTCGCGAACCATTTGAGCTCCCATATTTTCGTAAGGATCTGATAAATCAATTTCCTTAGCTACCGACACACCGTCCTTAGTTACGGAGGGAGCACCGAATTTCTTGTCAATTAGGACATTTCGTCCTTTAGGCCCGAGTGTTACTTTAACTGCCTTAGAGAGTGTTTCTACACCTTTTAAAACTTTCTTGCGAGCCGCTTCATCAAATAGAATTTGTTTAGCCATATGTATTTTACTGTTTAAATTGTTTTTGAGGATTAACCAACGATCCCAAGAATACTGTCTTCTTCGACTAGTATATATTCGGTTCCGTCAATCTTTACCGTGGTACCGCCGTATTGGGGCAGCAACACCTTATCACCTTTTTTAACGTTAAATGGAATTACTTTCCCGCTGTCGTCTTTCTTGCCTGTGCCAAGAGCAACGACTTCAGCTTCTTGAGATTTCTCTTTTGCTGAATCTGGGATGATAATTCCACCGCGGATTTGTTCATCTTCTTCAATGCGTTTTAATAAAACGCGTTCGCCTAATGGTTTGATTTTCATATATAGTTTTCTGTATAGAATATATTTAATTTAAATTAAATTATTGTTTCTCTTCTTCTTCGTCGACAACTTCGAAATCTGCATCAACGGTATTGCCTTCTGCCTTTGTTCCATTGGCTTGAGCAGCATCACCTGCTGCAGCATCAGGGTCTCCCGCTGAAGCTGTTGCACCAGCTTGAGCGTACATTTCTTGAGCAAAGGCCTGAACAATAGCACTGATTTTTTCTTTGGCTTCGTTCATTGCCTCTGAACTGGCACCCGCATCTTCTAAGACTTTCTTGCCTTCAGCTAAGGCCGATTCTAGTTCAGACTTCTTATCTTCAGGAATTTTGTCGCCCTGCTCTTTAATCTGTTTTTCTGATTGGTAGACCAAATTGTCCAACTCATTGCGGGCTTCGACTTTTGACTTCTGCTCGGCGTCTTCGGCTGCATGTGCTTCCGCTTCTTGTTTTAATCGCTCAACTTCATCTTTGTCCAAGCCTGAGGAGTCAGTGATGGTAATTTTCTGTTCCTTCCCAGTGCCTTTATCTTTCGCACTGACATTAAGGATACCATTGGCATCAATATCAAAAGTCACTTCAATTTGAGGAACCCCTCTAGGAGCGGGAGGAATCCCGTCTAGATTGAAATTACCGAGGCGCTTGTTGTCTTTTGCCATAGGTCGTTCTCCCTGAAGCACGACAATATCCACAGCGGGTTGATTATCTTGGTAGGTTGAAAATACATTACTCTTTTTGGTTGGTATCGTTGTATTGCGCTCAATCATAGCCGTGGCTACACCTCCCGCTGTTTCGATAGCTAAAGTCAAGGGCGTGACATCAAGCAAGAGGACATCTCGAACATCGCCTTGTAACACTCCACCTTGAATTGCTGCACCGATGGAAACAACTTCATCTGGATTCACCCCTTGGTGTGGATCTTTTCCAGTAAGCTCTTTCGCTATTTCAACAACCTTAGGCGAACGAGTCATTCCGCCAACGAGTACGAGCTCTTTAATTTCAGAGCTTTCGTGCCCTGAGTCTTTGAGGCAACTTTTAAAAGGGGCAACGGTTCTTTGGTAAAGCCCGTCACAAATCTGCTCAAGCTTTGAGCGGGTTAAGGCTATATTTAAGTGCTTAGGCCCTGAGGCATCTGCAGTAATGAAGGGCAAATTTATATCGGTTGATTGAGACGATGACAGAGCAATTTTTGCTTTCTCCGCTTCTTCTTTCAAGCGTTGCAGAGCCATTTTGTCTGTGCGCAAATCAATCCCTTGGTCTTTTTTAAACTCTTCAATTAAGAAATCAATCAAAGCACTATCCCAGTTGTCACCTCCCAGGTGTGTATCTCCGTTGGTCGCTTTTACTTCAAATACACCGTCCCCAATTTCTAAAATCGAGATATCAAATGTTCCGCCTCCCAAATCATAAACTGCAATCACTTCGTCTTGACCTTTGTCCAATCCGTAAGCCAAAGCAGCCGCAGTCGGCTCATTGATGATTCGCTTGACCTCTAGTCCAGCGATCTGGCCTGCGTCTTTGGTCGCCTGTCTTTGAGCATCATTAAAGTAAGCGGGTACTGTAATAACCGCTTCCGTTACTGTTTCTCCAAGATATGCTTCTGCGTCTGACTTTAATTTTTGCAAAATCATAGCCGATATTTGCTCGGGAGCAAATTGCTCTTCTTTGCCTTCAGCAGTGACTTGAATGTAAGCATCTCCATTTTTGCCTTCAACAACCGCATACGGTAAACTCTTTGCCTCTTCTTTGACTTCGACAAACTTTCTACCGATGAGACGCTTTGCTGAAAAAATCGTATTTTCTGGATTGGTCACAGCTTGGCGTTTCGCGGCTTGACCAACTAAACGCTCTCCATTTTTACTGAATGCAACTATGGATGGCGTCGTTCTCGCTCCTTCGGAATTAGGGATAACCAGAGGCTCCCCACCTTCCATTACAGAGATACATGAATTTGTAGTTCCTAAATCAATTCCTATTATTTTTCCCATGGCTATTTACATTGCACACGCCGTGCCAAAGTAATTTAATAATTCTTTAATTGTTGATAATTAGGTAATTACAAAATTTTTGATCAATTCCTTAATCTGAGCCACGGCCTAAATATGAGACAGGTTGTCGCAATTAATGGCTCATAGAGGCTTATTTTGTACCCTTTTGTCTCAGTTATAGCCAGCGATTGCTTTTTTCTCGGCTAGTGTTAGGGTGCTTATAACAAAATACAAAACAACTGATTTTTCTCAACCAATTATCCTACACATGAAATCATTAGGGACAGAGGCTCAATCACGCTCAAAAAAAAAGATTGATTACCAAGCTTTGCAATCACCTTTAATGCGTATTCCCAAAATGGATCTGCGGGTGACTCGTGCCTTAATTGATTTGGGCATTAAAGAAATCTATGATCTTCAAGGACGCTCACCCGAAATTTTGTTCGAAGAGGCTACCCAAAAAAATCCAGAAATAAATGAATATTGCATTCGATATTTTCGTTTAGCCGTATATGTTGCTGAAAACAATCCTGATCTTGATCCCCAAAAAGTGCACCCTGATTGCTGGGCTTAATGCATCTGGGCTAAGATAAATGATTCATACCTTAACTCGCTAAAGTACAATCCGTAATGGCACAAGCATTTGATACAAGCATCATACCAGAAACAGTTCCAGTCATGAACTTGAGCAACGCAACTTTGTTTCCTCAAGCCATCCTACCGCTTTATATATTTGAAAGTCGTTACCGTGAGATGCTAGAAACAATTTTGCAAAGTCACCGCCTATTTGCTTTAGCCGATATAGAAGCAGAAGCGGAAGCTGGTGAGAACTATCCAGCTAAATCACTCATTGCTGGAATCGGCATGATTAGGGCTTGTCGTAAAAATACAGACGGCACATCGCACTTAATTTTGCAAGGACTGAGCCGGATCAAGCTCATAGAACTATCCTGGGATAAACCCTACCCAGTAGCGAAAATTGAATATGTACCATCTCAGCCCATGAAAAACCTTGAGCAATACAATGCGCTCAAACCGACCTTGATCGACTCAGTTGAAAATTTAGTACAACTGGATTCAAATTTACCTGAAGACATTATCACTTTTTTAGCCAATCTTGAGGATCCCGAAAATGTTTTAGATGTTGCCATTGCTAGCTTATGCCCCTCCGGCTCATTTAAGCAAAAATTATTAGAAACTGCTTCTATAGAGAATCGTTATCGATATTTCTTAAACTTCCTGGAGGAAAAAAAGGCAAAGATTGTCCAGCAAAAACAGTTTCCTGATAACTCTATCTGATAGAAGTATTCAAAAATCATGCGGTTAATTAGAATCAGCTAATGCTAGCGATTCCTTATTGAATTATCTTTTAGTTTCACTAAAGTGTTGACCTATGATTGAGAGTGTAGAACGCGTTCTGGAGCAAACCCTACCCTACGAATGGCTTTCCCAAGGCATTCTTATACTATTCGGTATTACAGTTTTAGTGCTTTTAGCTCTAGTCATCTATTTGATCACCCGCCTTACACTGTTGAAGTTGTTGATCAAAATAGTACATAAGACAAGTCTTCAATGGGATGATCTTTTAGTTAAAAACAAAATTTTCCACCGTTGCTTACACTTGCTTACTGTCAGCCTTTTACAGTCGTTCAATAAAACTGTCTTCGAGGGCCAACAAAGCGTTTTAAATATAAATGCAACTCTATTAAATTTGCTCTTCATCTTGGTCATCATCGCCATACTCGATGCTTTGATCAATCTTACCTATGATTTATGGCATCGCATTCCCAACAGCCATCGCCTGCCAGCTAAGAGCCTAGTTCAAGCCGTCAAACTAGTTCTCTATTCGATCGGTTTCATCTTCATCCTCTCCGCCATATTGGACAAGTCCCCTGCCGTATTTCTCTCTGGACTGGGTGCGTTAACCGCCGTTTTACTCCTTGTCTTCAAAGAACCCATACTGGGTCTAGTTGCCGGTATTCAATTGTCGACAAATGACCTAGTCCAAGTGGGAGATTGGATAGAAATGCCCAGCCATGCCACAGATGGCACGGTAGTCGATATTTCACTGACTACACTAAAAGTCGAAAATTGGAATCAAACAATTTCATCGATTCCCATGCAATCCCTGATCACTAATTCATTTAAAAATTGGCGACACATGAGTGCATCGGGAGGAAGAAGAATCAAACGCTCAATAATTATTGATACAAACTCCCTTAAATTTCTGGACGCTGCATTGATTGAGCAACTGAAAAAAATTCCACTCATCAAAGAGTACCTCGAGGAAAAATTAGAAGAAATAGACAGCTACAATAATCAAACTAGCAATAAAAACAAAATTCCTAGACACCTGACAAATATCGGCGTCTTCAGGAAATACTGCTTGGAATACCTTAAGCACCACCCTCAAATAAACAGTGAGATGACTTTAATCGTTCGACAGCTCGCACCGACAGGTCAGGGTATACCACTGGAAATATGGACCTATTCAGATACGACTAATTGGGTGATCTATGAATCAATCCAAAGTGATCTTTTCGATCATTTGTTTACAGCAATGAATAGCTTCGAGCTCAGAGCCTATCAAAGACCCAACGGCAAAGATCTTTATTTAAATAAAGACGACTCGATTAAAATTGATCTATAATTTGATTGAACACAGAGCACGGACGCATTGCTTTCTCTACGGCAGGGTCATCTAAGCGATAATACCCCTTCATTTCGAGCACTGTTCCCTGACATTGATTCAACGAATCAATAATGGATGCTTCATTCTTTTTCAAAGATAAATGAAGCTCACCAAAAGCATTCGCTAAGTCTGCTGAGGCAGTTTGCTTTGCCATAGCTTCCGACCAGTAGAGAGCTAGGTAAAAATGACTGCCCCGGTTGTCGAGCTCCCCCACCTTACGGGAAGGCGAACGATTTTCCATCAGAAATTTCTCTATAGCTTGATCCAAAGTTGAGGCTAAGACAGCGGCTTTTTCATTTTTGAAGTTTCTTGCTAAATGCTCTAAGGAAACGCCCAGGGCAAGAAATTCACCGAGTGAATCCCAGCGCAAATGATTTTCTGAAGCAAACTGTTGAACATGCTTGGGAGCAGATCCTCCGGCACCAGTTTCAAAAAGCCCTCCTCCATTCATCAAAGGAACGATTGAGAGCATTTTTGCACTCGTCCCTAACTCCAAAATTGGAAATAGGTCAGTCAAATAATCCCGAAGTACATTACCCGTTACGGAAATTGTATCCAGTCCAGCACGCATCCGATCTAAGGTAATGCGCGTTGCTTCTACAGGAGACAAAATTTGTATGTCTAAGCCATTGGTATCAAACTTTGCCAAGGCCGACTCGACTTTCACAATTAACTCGGCATCATGCGCACGCTCTGAATTTAACCAAAAAATTGCCGGATGTCCTGTATTGCGTGAACGCTCCACGGCTAAGGACACCCAATTTTCGACCACGGCATCTTTCACTTGGCAGGCGCGCCAAATATCACCTTTCTCTACAACATGCTCCGTCAATACCTGCCCAGTTTCAGTGATAATTTTCACCACTCCGTCAGCAGGTATTTCAAATGTTTTATCATGTGAGCCATATTCCTCTGCCTTTTGTGCCATCAATCCAACATTAGAAACACTTCCCATAGCTGCGGGATCAAAAGCACCGTGCTCTTTACAAAAGCGAATCGTCTCAGCATAGACACCAGCATAGGAACGATCAGGAATGACAAAATTAGTATCCTGCAACTCTCCTGAAGGATTCCACATCTTACCCGAACTGCGGATTGCCGCTGGCATTGAGGCATCAATAATCACATCACTCGGTACATGTAAATTGGTAATCCCTTTATCTGAATCAACCATAGCCATATCCGGTCCCGTTTCCAAGGCTGCCTTAATAGCAGAGAGCACACTTTCCTTTATCGAACGATCTGCTCCCTCTGTGCTGGCAATGATATCGCCTAGACCATTCCGCTCATTGGCACCAAGTGATGCAAGTGTGTCCCCGTGCTCCTGAAAGAGCGATTCAAAATAAACGGAGACGGCGTGCCCAAAAATTATGGGATCGGATACTTTCATCATCGTTGCCTTCATGTGTAAGGAAAATAAAATACCCGTATCTTTGGAGACGGTGAGTTGTTCCTTGAGAAAGGCTCGCAAAGCTTTAACGCTCATAAAACTGGCATCGATAACCTCTCCCGCTTGCAGAGCGATTGATTGCTTTAAGCTGTGGATTGCCCCATCAGAACAGTGTAGTTCAATGCGAACGGATTGCGCGCTTTCAACCGTATGAGATTGTTCGTTGGCGAAAAAATCACCGCTTGACATACTCGATACGAGCGAGCGACTCTCTGCCTCCCATGCACCCATTGAGTGTGGGTTTGCACGAGCGTAGGCTTTTACTGCCGAAGCACAACGGCGGTCGGAGTTTCCCTCACGCAGCACGGGATTTACTGCACTTCCCTTCACGCTATCGTAGCGTTCTCTTATCGAGCGTTCCCTATCACTACTGGGGTTTTCTGGGTATTCAGGCAAGGCATAGCCCTTTCCCTGTAATTCCTCAATACAGGCTTTCATTTGCGGTATAGAGGCCGAAATATTGGGTAGTTTGATAATGTTAGCTTCAGGTAACTGAGCGAGCGCGCCCAATTCAGCTAAGTCATCACTCTGCAGAGAACCTTCATTCAAAAATTCTGGAAACTGGGAAAGGATACGAGCGGATAAGGAAATATCTCGTGTCTCCATTCGAATATTCGCTTTTCCAACAAAAGCTTGAATGATGGGCAAGAGAGAAAAAGTAGCCAACGCCGGTGCCTCATCAGTGATTGTATATATAATTTTTTCTTTGCTTTCCATAGGATTAAATCTTCAACAAAGCTTGGTCTTTCGCCCTATAACTAAGTATTTAAATTGTTACAAAAATCAGCCAAGCGTTCTAGGCCTTCAGTAATCACAGAATCAGACGTCGCATAACTCAAACGCATATAACCCGGTGCACCAAAGCCCTCTCCGGGCACAACAGCAACTTTCTTTGTCTCCAGTAACTCATTGGCAAATTCCATACTACTAATGCCAAAGTTAATGCGGGGGAATAAATAGAAAGCTCCCTGGGCACGCATGCACTCGATACCAGAAATTGACTGTAAGCCTTCTAATAGCATGATGCGACGACGATTAAAGTGCTTTAGCATAATCTGAACCTCAGTCATTGAACGGTCCCATTCTTCAAGGGCGGCTAGTGCTCCGTACTGAGCGAAAGTTGTTGCATTTGAACTGGTTTGACTCTGTAAACTCGCTACTGCTTTAGCAATATCAGGTGGTGCAACAAGCGTACCTAGACGCCAACCCGTCATTGAAAATGTTTTGCTGAAACCTGCAACCGTAAGGGTTAATTTGGCAGCTTCGGGAGAAAATGAAGCTGGACTGTAATGCTCCACTCCATCGTATAAAAGGTATTCGTATATTTCGTCAGAAAGAATATAAATATTATGCTCGATGGCAATTTCAACGATTGCTGCCAATTCTTCTTTCGTATAAATTGAACCGGTCGGATTGGAAGGGCTATTTAAAATAATTAAACGCGTCCGATCTGTAATCACAGATTTAAATTGTTCTGCTGTGATTTTAAAGCCATCTTCCATTTCTGTTGCGAGAAATTGTGCTTTACCCCCAGCCAACTTAACCATTTCAGGATAGCTTACCCAGTACGGCGTGGGAATAATTACTTCGTCTCCTGGACTGATAACTGAGAGAATTGCTAAATAGCAAGAGAACTTGCCGCCCGGACTGACGATAACCTGAGCTGGATCAATTGATGGCATATTGTTATCCCTCTGGTATTTTTCCGCAAGCGCTGCTCTTAGTGCGGGCACGCCTGCCGCAGGAGCATACTTTGTTTTCCCCTCTACCAGAGCTTTGATAGCTGCTTCTTTGATAAACTCAGGGGTATCAAAGTCAGGTTCTCCAGCTCCAAAACCACAGACTGATTCACCCGCTGCTTTAAGAGCCTTTGCTTTGGCATCAACGGCTAAAGTAGGCGATGGCGATACTCCTTCGGCCCAAACAGATAATTTTTGCATAGTTAAATGTGTTTTTGATTAAAAAAATAAAAGCGCTCATAGGAAACGAAACGCAACCTATGAGCGCTGATTGAAATTTTTGCCTCAATGAAGGCAAGCTTTACCTAAGAATTTTTCAAAAAAGATGGTATTTTAATTACTTTCTTTTCTTGATAACCTTCTTAGCTACTTTCTTAGCCGCTTTTTTAGCCGGTGCTTTCTTAGCTACTTTCTTTTTAGCCGCTTTTTTTACAGCCTTTTTTGTTGCTTTTTTAGCCGCTTTTTTAGCCGGTGCTTTCTTAGCTACTTTTTTCACAACCTTCTTTGCTGCTTTTTTAGCTACTTTCTTTTTAGCTGCTTTTTTTACAACTTTCTTTGCTGCTTTTTTAGCCG
>MDTB01110842.1_pt1 | contig 10916 bp, 8 predicted proteins | sample 811161 | NCBI WGS metagenome assembly MDTB01 (sample SAMN05326650, study PRJNA326480) | marine metagenome | isolation source: seawater | place: Mediterranean Sea | collected 2009 | reverse complement strand
TTTCAAAGCCTCAAGTTATATTTGGGTTTTAGGTTTTTTCTATGTTGGTAAACATAATAACTATAATTTTTCATCTAAAAAATCATTAATCTCAATCTTTTTAGCTTTAGTTTTAAGCTACTTTAGCTCAATTTTTGGGATTACAAATGAATATCAAGATATACTTTTGAAATATACTGACAAATTCGATTATCTAAAAGCCTCAGATTTAATTATATTTTTTATTTTCTTTGTTTACTTTTTTAAGAAGAGTACTTTTAACAATCAATTAAATTTGAATGTTTTCATATTTTTATTTTCTATATTTTATCTACCACTTATGATGAACAAAAGTAGAGGAGCATCCATTGCCTTTATAGTATTTATTAGTTTTTTAATTTATGAATTAGTAAAGCTTAAAAAAGCTAAGAATTTTTACATACTAACGATATTGTTAAGTTCATTATTATTTGTACTTTCTGCATTTATTGTTTCAAAAAGCCCATTAGAATTAGAAGAAGTTGATGAAAAAGTCGTATATGTTTCAACATCAAGATATGAAAAACCAGTACAAAATACACCTCAAGTAATTGATGATTATCCAATTTTATACATTGAAGGCTGGAGAGTATTTTCAAGTGATGGAAATTTAAACTGGAGGCTACAAATATGGCAGGATGTATTTGAAGACACTTATTCAAAAAATATAGTATTAAAGGGCTATGGCTATAACAATAAAATTCCAGCGATGGAACCAACATATCGTTCAGGCAATGATGGTACAAATGAAAATGTTCACAATGTTTTTGTAAATATTTATGCTAGAGGTGGGTTAGTCCATTTACTTCTATATATATCTTTTTTTATCATTCTGTTTAAAGCTGCAGGAGAAAAAAATAGAGTGAGGATTCTTGCTATGTTTTTCATCCCATTAATTTTTACATCTTTTTTTGATGCATCAATGGAAAATGCTCATTATCCATTGATTTTTTATTTCTTAATGGGAAAAATAACTTATAACCAAATTTAAATAAAACTTGGTTTATCATTAATAAGATGAAAGCACTAATTACTGGTATCACCGGTCAAGATGGTTATTATCTTACAAAACTTTTAATTGAAAAAAACTATGAGGTGCATGGATTAATAAGAAGATCCTCTACATTTAATACTGACAGAATAGATGAACTTATTTCAGAGCACTCAGCAGATGGGAAACTGTCCCTTTATTATTCTGATTTACTGGATTCATCTTCTTTAAATAATTTAATTAATACAATTTTGCCTGATGAAATTTATAACCTAGCAGCTCAATCACATGTTGCTGTATCATTCAAAAATCCACTTTATACTACTCAAACCAGTACAGTGGGGCCACTAACTATTCTTGAGGCAGTAAAAAATAGCGATAAACAAATTAAATATTATCAAGCCTCTTCTTCTGAAATGTTTGGAGGTATAGACTCTAATTCATTAAATGAGGAATCAAAATTTGTTCCTAAAAGTCCCTATGCTGCTGGTAAATTGTTTGCACATGAAATGACAAAAATATATAGAGAGTCCTATAACATTTTTGCAGTGAATGGAATTCTATTTAATCACGAATCTCCATATAGGGGAGAGACATTTGTTACAAGAAAAATTTCAAAAGCTGTTGGTCGAATTTCCCAAGGCATTCAATCTAAATTAACCCTTGGCAACCTAGAGGCATTTAGAGACTGGGGGTTTGCTGGAGATTATGTAAATGGAATGTATCTAATGATGCAGCATGAAAAACCAGATGATTGGATTCTGTCATCTGATGAAACGCATACTGTTAAAGAGTTTGTCAAAATAGCCTTTGAATGCGTAAATTTAAATTGGGAGGATTATGTAGTAACTTCAAAAAAATATGAACGACCTAACGAAGTAGAACATCTACTAGGAGACTCTACAAAAGCAAGAACTAAACTAAATTGGACCCCGGAAGTTAGTTTTAAAGAACTTGTCGAAATGATGGTTGTTTCAGACATAAAAGAAGCTACTAGAGAAAAAGTTTTACTTGATCAAAATTTAATCAAACCAACATGGGAAAATCCAGCTTAGACTATATTGTCTAAAAACCATTTATAAGTTTTATCAATACCTTTTTCAAGCTTAACCTTAGGTCTCCATCCCAATTCAAAAATCTTTTTTGAATCAAGTAACTTTCTAGGATTGCCGTCAGGTTTAGATGTATCAAATGTTAAAGAACCTTTATAGTCAATATTATCACTAATAATTTCTGCTAATTTTTTAATGGTAACCTCCTCGTTGCTACCAACATTTAATATCTCTTCACTAATTTCATTTGATATTACAAAATTTATTGCTTCTGCCAAGTCTTCAGCGTAAAGAAATTCCCTCTTTGGATTACCAGTTCCCCAAATTTTAAACTCATCATCATTATTAATTTTTGAACTATGCATTCTTCTAATTAATCCAGGTATAACGTGACTCTCAGTTTCAGAAAAGTTGTCATTGGGTCCATAAAGATTAGTCGGCATTAGGTTAGTAATATTCGTACCAAATTGCTGCTTCATAGAGTTCCCAATTTCAATTGCTGTAAGCTTTGCCATTGCGTATGGAGAGTTTGTAGGTTCAAGTTTTCCAGACATTATATATTCTTCTTTAATTGGATTATCTGCATCTAAGGGGTATATACAACTGCTACCAAGGTTTATTAACCTTATGTTTTTAAAATCTTTTATTGCTTCTAAGATATTTAAATTTATTTTTAGATTTTCAACTATAAATTCAAACCTATTTGTATTGTTAGCAACTATTCCACCAACTCTTGCTGCAGCATTTACAATTACGTCTGGACTTTCCTCGGAGATAGTTTTGTATGTTGAGTTAAAGTCAAAAAGATTTGTATCTCCTCTGTTCGATGCAATAATTTGTTTATAAATATTTTTTTCTTTTAATGTTTTTACTGTAGAACTGCCTACCAACCCTTTTGAGCCAAATACTAAAATTTTCATATATTACTTACTATAGATTATCTATAAATTTTTGTTAGAAACCTTAAATTCAAACTTATAATATTTTTATGTGTGGTTTTATAGGTACAGTTTCAAAAAATGAAATTTTACATGACAAACTCGAGAAATGTAATGAACAACTAATATGCAGGGGTCCTGATAAAAAGAAAGTCTTAGAATCTTCAGAAGATAGCATTAAGTTCAAAGGAATTTTTAATAGACTGTCCATCATAGACCTTTCAAGTAAGGCTGACCAACCCATGGTTTCTCGTGATAAAAATTATATTTTGATGTTTAATGGAGAAATTTATAATCATGCGGAATTAAGAAGTCAATTAATTAAGAAAGGATATAAATTTGAATCTAGCCACTCGGATACAGAGTCGCTTCTATATTCATTCATTGAGTATGGAGAAAAAACACCAGAAATGCTCAGGGGCCAATTTTCATTTATTTTTTTTGATAAAAGAAAAAATAATATCTACTTATGCAGAGACAGGCTGGGTCAAAAACCATTGTATTACTTTTTGGATAAAGAGACTCTAAATTTCAGCTCCAATCTAATTTCATTAGCAAATTACTGTGGATTTAATGAGGTTAATGAATCATCAATTTTCAATTATTTGAATTATGGAATTTCTACTGGTAAAGACACTATTTTTAAAAAAGTAATGAGAGTAATGCCTGGTGAGTTAATAAAAATTGATCTTTCAAAAAATATATTTGAAAGCAGTTCAAATATTTACTGGGACTTAGAAAATTATTACGATGATACGAAATTTAATGAAGAGGAATTTATTGAGATATTGGAAGAATCAGTATTGTTAAGAACAAATTCTGATGTCCCATTTGCTACATTTTTATCTGGAGGGTTAGACTCTACTTCAATAATAAAGTCGCAGAAAAATGCGAATTTAGAGATTAACTCATTCTCAGTTTACATGAATGAAAGTAAGTTTGATGAAAGGAAATATTGCGAGGAAGTTTCAAAAGTATATAACACTAATCACGATTATGTTCAGTTCAATGAACAAATCACATTAGAAATGGTAGATAGTGTATTAGCAAGTCTTGATGAGCCTTTTGCTGATCCATCGTATATCCCAACATTTCTTTTAAGTAACATGATATCAAAAAAGTATAAAGTTGCTTTATCAGGAGATGGTGGAGATGAACTTTTAGGAGGTTATCTTAGAGTGCAAAAAGCGATGAAAAATACTAATTTTATCTTCAGCTCTATTAATCATTCAATTTTTAATTTATATCCTGCTCAGTTTGGTACTGGTAGTACTTTTTTATCAAAAAATACCGATCTAAATACAAGATATAACTCTTTTCTTTCCGATTCAAAATTATTTAATATGTTGGAAATTAATAATGAAAATATTATATTAAACCAATTTAGTGAAAATAAATTTAAAAATAATTACAAGCAACTGATGGAAAATGAATATAAATTCTTTTTATCACAAATGATGATGTTTAAAGTTGACAGAGCTTCCATGGCAAACTCTCTTGAGATAAGGTCACCATTTGTTGATAATAAATTGATAGAATATGTTTTTTCACATTCAAATGAATATTTCAATATAAATAAACCTAAATTACCACTAAAAAATTACCTTCAAAAAGAATTTGGGCCTGATTTTTTAAATAGAAAAAAACAAGGATTTATCTTTGATGTAGAGTCATTTGTTTATAAATATGAAGATGAATTCTATGAAAATATAATATATTTGTCTAAAGTATTCGATTTAAATATTAAGAGTATAAAAAATCTATTTAAATTCAAAACCAGAATGAATGCAAATAGAATATGGAAATTAAAAGTTTTATCTAATTACTTCAGTAAAAATTTATAGTCTTCATTCATCTGTTTCGAAATAATAGAAATATCATTTGATTTCAATATTGTTTTTACAGCATTTAGAGAAATTTTTTCTTGCAAATCCTTTGAGTTTTCTAATTTTTTTAATATCTTAGATATAACTTGAGAATCTAAATCGTATAAAAAACCTGTCGTATTATGTTCAATTATTTCTTTATGATTTTTAATCTTTGATGCAATAACTATACACCCAGATGACATTGCCTCCAATATTGTTTTTGGATTTCCTTCAAACTCTGACAGTGATATATAGTATTTATAATTATTCATTTCCTTTTTAATATCTTCATTATTTAAATTATCAACAATAGATGCATTTAATTCATTATTATTTATAAACTCTTTAAGCTCATCTTTTTCGGGTCCGGATCCTATAATCTTCAAACTAAATTCATAATCTTTATCAAAAAAAGAAATTAATTTTTTATAGTTTTTTTGCTTGTCTAATCTACCAACAGATAAAATTTCATTTGAAATTCTTGAATCAATTTTTTTGAAATTGTTATCTATTATCCAATTGGGCCTTAATTTTATTTTTTCATTGTTAATTTTGTAATTAGAATTTAAAAACTTAATATCTTCCAGGCTTGTAGTGGTGTACAAATCTGAAAATTTTAATGATACATACGTTAGACATCTTAATAAAAATCTTCTTATTAACCTTTCATTATTTAATATGGAAAATTCATACATATCATATCCAGTACGAATCAATATTTTTTTACTGTAAAGTAATTTAGAAATTATAACCACCCAAGATCCTAGCAATTGATGTTGATGAAGTATGTCTTCATTTTCTATATTTTTTTTATACAAAAAAGGAATGAACAATGAGTATATAAATTTATATAACTTACCTTTTTTTGTAATTTTTTCGAACATTGGAACAACATTAAAATTAGGAAAATCTTTTATTAGTTCTGAGTCTTCAGAACCACCGTAAGTGTAAAATGTGAATTTAGCTTTGTTTATATAGTTAATTTGGTTGTAAATTTCTAATTCTCGTTTTAAAGTCCCAGAATTGTGCCAAGTTTGCAGAGAATAATTATAGGTTAGGAATACTGCAACTTTCATATCATTTACAAATTAGTATACTAATCATAAAAATTGATAAGTAGATTTATATGACAAACATAACATACGTTTATTCAGGTAATAGAAAAAATAGATATTATCAAAAAAAATATGAAGCCAGAGAGTTTTTTTATGGCCTTAATTTATTTGATAAAGAAAATATAAATTTAGAAATTATTGAACCCAAAAAAAACAATTTTCCACCAAAGATTATTTTCAGATACCTTGATAAAATATTTCAAAAAATTTTTAATTTGCCAGTTTATATGAATGTGTTTATTTCTTTTGAAAATATAAAAATACTTCTTAAAACAGATAAATTAATACTTGTCAATGAAACAACTTATTGTTCTTTGGCACCTTTATTGTTGATAATAAAATTGTTTAAAAGAATCGATATTTATGTATTTGCTATGGGTTTGTATAGCAAAAAATTAAGGTTTCCTATTCTAAAAAAATTACATTTTTTCATAATTAAATTATTTAATCTTTCAGTAAAAAAAATCATGTTTCTTGGTGAAGGAGAGCTAAAGAAAGCTTTAAAAATTCATAAAACAAATAAAAATAAATTTATACTGTTCCCTTTTTCTGTAGATACAGAATTTTGGAATGATCCACATCACGATAAAACTCATATTGAAGATACTATTTTATTTGTAGGGAATGATGGGAATAGAAATTCTGAGCTTTTTCTTGAAGTTGTTGATAATTTAAAAGAAATAAACTTTGTAGCAATAACCAATATTGAAAATCTGTTAAATGCAAAAAGACCAAACCTTAATGTTGTAAAAGGTTCTTTTGGTAGCTCTAATTTAAGTGATACAGAACTAAAGCAATATTACCTAAGTTCTAAATTAGTGATTTTGCCACTCAAAGAATCTTCTCAACCTTCTGGACAAAGCGTTACATTGCAAGCTCTATCTTGTGGAACTCAAGTAATAATTTCAGATACTGAAGGCTTTTGGGATAGAAACAATTTTAAAAATAATAAGAATATTTACTTCGTAAAAGAAAATAATTATAAAAGTTGGTCTAACAAGATTAATCAAGTTTTGTCTGATGAGAAAAATTTGAAAATAACTCAAAAACAGGGTCAGGAATTAGTTTTTAATATGTATACACTTGAAAATTTTAAACATAAACTTTTTGAAATTATAGAGTTAAACAATAATATAGTTAATTGAAACTTGTCATATTATAGTTATTATTAATTATGTTTTTGAAATTTCCAAACAAGACTTATTATCAAAATCACTTAAAAGTTATTGATAGATACACGATTGATGGCAACTATATACATATAACTGGAAGTGAAAATCCATACCTTGCTGCATCTAAAAACACTATTAAAGTCACTCCAAACTGCATGCTTAATGAACAAATAGACACCACAAAAAAATATAAAACAATTATCTTTACAGATTTTTTTGAAGCATCAACTGATATTTATAGTTTGTTAAAAGAGTGTAAGTTGATGTTAGAACCACAAGGTAAATTGGTAATATCGGTAGTAAATTATAAATTATCCTTTATTATTAAAATATTTGAATTTTTAGGTCTAAAACAAAAATCTCCTAAATTATCTCACATAAATGAAAACCATTTAAAAAATCTGTCCCAAACAACAGGTCTTGAGTATGTTAATTCTCATACTAAACAAATAATTCCATTTAAGTTTTTTGGTATTCTTTTTCTGGTTAATTTTGTATTTGAAATTTTACTCTCAAAACTCAATTTTGGATTATTGAGATACATAGTCTTTACAAATAGTGATAGTAAAAATATTTTAGATACCAAAAAAACTGTAATAATTCCTGCAAAAAATGAAGAGGGAAATATCGAGCCATTGTTTAAGGAGTTAGATAAATTAAATATTGATGAGATAATCTTTTCTGTTGGTAATTCTGAAGATAAAACTTTTGAAAAAATTCAAGAATGCTCTACCAGATATAAATATTTGAATGTAGTTTGCCACAATCAAACTAAAAACGGTAAAGCAAATGCAATATGGGAAAGCTTGGAATTAGTTTCGGGCGATGTTATTGCTATTCTTGACTCTGACTTAAGTGTTGATCCAGAAGAGCTTGAAAATTTTTATTCAATCATAGAAAACAATTATGCAGATTTTGTGAACGGAACAAGATTAATTTATCCAATGGAAAAAGAATCAATGAGGAAGTTAAACCTTTTTGGTAATAGAATTTTTCAATACATTGTCTCAGTAATTATTGGCATAAAACTTTCTGATTCACTTTGTGGAACTAAAGTTTTTAAAAAAGATTTTATTGAAAAGATTAGTTGGTGGCAAAAAAAATATAAACTTTTCGACCCTTTTTGTGATTTTGATTTGATTTTTACGGCAGCTTTTATGGGAGAAAAAATTGTCGAATACCCTATTCACTATAAATCAAGAATTTATGGGAAAACACAAATATCTAGATTTAGGGATGGATTTAAGTTAATTATTTATCTAGTTAAATCGTACAGAATATTTCATACTTCATAGATTTAAAAACTACTTATATTGCTCAACAAGTTGTTTTGTTATCAAAATGCTTTTGTTTTTAATCATCCAATAATAGTAAATAATGTCATCCCCTAAGTATTCAGGCAGCTCAGTATAAACTCCATTTCTATTTTGAAAATATAAATTAAGTATTCCTTGCTCATTAGTTATTGAAATAGGAAACTCTTTTGCAATTTTTAAGATGTCATCAATCATATCGTTATAAATTATTGAGGTATCAAAGTACATTAAGCCTGTTTGGAAATAATTATTCGCATTAAGATTAAATGTTCTTTCCATTTGTTTTATTTCAGGTTGGGTTTTATCAAATTGAGACATCAGTAATCGATCATAGTCTGGATATCCATCAGCTTTGGCTAAAAAAGAGTCTCGGACATTAATTTTCATAATGTCGTTCAAGTTTTTGTGTATTGTTAAATTGATATCAAGATAAAAAATTTTATCCCATTCTTTTAACCTCGTATGAAATAGGTTCAATTTAAACCATTGAAAATTCTTTGTTTTAAATCTATTTGGCTGATTATTTGTATTCAAACTTAAAAATCTTTTTTTAGTTTTCTTATCAAACTTAATCTTTGGGAGCCTAATTACAGTTACATTGATATCTCTTTTAATATTTTTAATTAAAAAAGTTGGGGTAAATAAAGATGTTAATATTAAAAGTTCTCCTTGATACCTTCCTTGATTTCGTAAATTTGATATAAAAGTGCTTGCATGATTTTTTAGAAATTTAAAATTTCCAACAACTGCAACGGCTTTTTTATTTTCTTTCATAAATTGTCTTAATTGATTCTATCAAATATAAAATAGAAGTATTGTGTACCAATTTTTATACTGTTTTGATCAAAATTATGTAAAACAAGCATTTACATCTATAATTTCTATTTTAGAAAATGTTGATCGAAATATAAAGTTTGATATTATTACTAATTTATCTGAAGATAAGATTCACATTCCAAAGAAAATTAATAATCACAATTATTTAGAGAGTATTTCTTTTCATAAAATTAATATTTCAAATGTTGAATTATATAATCTTTCTGAAGCACATGTAACAGAAGCAACTTTTTATAGACTTTTTTTACAGGACTATATTAAAGATGAATCTTTTATAACGTATTTAGATTGTGATGTAATTTGCTTATCCAACCCACTACCTGCAATAGACAGTGTTTACGAAATGATGAAAAAGGAAAACAAATTCATTTCATTTAACACTGAAATTAATAGAGGGGATGGTTATAAGTATTTTGATAATCTATCTCTTAAGGGAGATACATACTTTAACGCAGGCGTTATGGTTTTTGATCCCAAAGAATGGACAAAATTAAACGTTAAGGAGAGAGCGCTAAAGTTAATACCTAAGATTAAAGAAAAAGCAATTTTTTGGGATCAAGATATACTAAACATAATTTTCGATAATAAATATTTTGAGTTACCTAAAGAATTAAATTCACGATCTAGGGAAGAGGAAATACCTAATATAATATTTCATCACTTTTCAGGCAAGCATAAACCTTGGACGATTAAAGGGTTTGATCAAAAACATTCATATGATTTCCATAAATTTTATGAACATATTTATAGAAAAAAATATTTTATAACGACATCAAATTTTAAAAATGGCAAGAAACAACTTTATAATTATCTAAGTAATAAATTTAAATTTGATTTAGATAATATAATTTTTGTATATCATGCAATTAAATCACTAATTAAAAAGGTTCTAAATTGATTTCAGTTTTAAATAAAAAATATCAAAAAAATCAAGTCCTTTCTTCCCTTAATTTTATTAAACAATCTGATCAAGTATTTTCTGCATCACTAAGTCAAAAAGATATAGATAGCTTTAAATTTACTGATATAAAAATAATTGAAAAAAATAATGAATTAATTACTTTTATTAATCTGAACTTTAGTATAAAAGAAAATGACATAATCTATTCACACGCAGATTTTGTAGAAAATCTATTTGATATTCTTAAAAAGTTGGAATTTCAGAATATCAAGGTTATCTCTTCCCAATCAGATAGAAAAATAACAAAAATCTTATTCAATAAAAAACCAAATTGCGTATCAAGCTGGTATGCAACAAATGTAATTTATAATACTGATTCATTAATTCCTATTCCACTTGGAATTGCACCTTATAGAAATAGCAAATCAGCAATAATCGAAGATTTTATAGATTTAGAACTACAGCAAATAAAGCAGAAATTTATGTATCTAAATTTTAACTTAAATACAAATTACTTTCATAGAATAAAGTCTATAAATTCAGCACAAAAAATATTTAAAATAAAACCTATAGAAGATAAAAATTACAAAGACTATCTAATAAGTTTGGGGGAACATAAATTTTCATTATCACCTTGGGGAAATGGAATAGATACTCATAGATTTTGGGAAGCACTATATTGTGGAACAATTCCAATTACTAAATCTC
>MDTB01242097.1_pt1 | contig 10917 bp, 9 predicted proteins | sample 811161 | NCBI WGS metagenome assembly MDTB01 (sample SAMN05326650, study PRJNA326480) | marine metagenome | isolation source: seawater | place: Mediterranean Sea | collected 2009 | reverse complement strand
TAAAAGGACTAAACTCTCAAAAAATTACTTTAGGAGCATATCATACACTGCAATCAGCCTATATGCTGCGTGGAAACTATGCATCTAAATTCGGGCCCTTGTTTGTTGACCCGAATAGATTAATAACGTCCCAGTTTAAAAACAAGCTTACATTTCCAAGATTTCATTTTGTAATGCAAGCGTTATCTGCCGAACATGGTTTAACATTTCATAATCGTAAGTTCTACTTCAATGTATTTGATGGCTCGTTTGAACCTATTTATTATGACGGCATGGCTTTGTCTGGAGATAACCACGAACAAATCTCTAACTACCCGTTTAATGCAGAGGTACTAAATTTTTCTTATGAAGGAGTAGACACCAGAGCTTTCCTTTATGACCTTTTGGTTCCAGAAACAAGACTGCGTGCTCGACAACAATTCAAACTGAGAGCTGGCTTAAAAGACGACAAAGCAACATTTATATTTGGAAAATACTGGAAAATTTTAGAAGAAAGAGCGAGGCGCTTGCACACAGAAGTCAGCAAGATAGAAACTGTTGATCACACAATAGATGCTTTTGGAGATCAAGATTTAGAGACATTTCTCTCGTTCGCCTCAAACAATTCTTATATTGGTAAATTGGGTGTTGATGTAACTCTAACAAAAGACTTTAATTATATAATGAAGCTAAAAGATGAAAACTTGATTTCCCTAGATGCTTCTAGGTTAGCCGATGTCTTAAATAAAAATAATCTTGATGGAGTTCGTGTCACTGCTTTAAGGTCAACCGAAGATAGCTGGGAAAATAATATTAAAACTCAAGAATTCTTGCAAGGTCATATAATATCGACTAAAGGTATGAAAACTTTGATCAATTTGAAAAACAAGACTATTTCATTCAAACAACAAAATTACAATGATTGGGTTTTAATCAATGGCGTTTCTATAAATTCCTGGCAAATTCATTTCCTAGGTTTAGCAGAACCACCTCTAACTGTTGGCGATCAAAGGATTAATAGAAGAGGAATGACTGGTTGTTTAAATTTCTATAATAGTAAATTCATAAATGTAAATTTGGACATGAGGCATGGAGCCTGTGAAGACAGCTTGAATATTGTAAATAGCAGCGGGACTATAGAAAAACTCAAGATTCTTGATGCGTTCTCAGATGCTATCGATATGGACTTTTCAACAATCAATATCTCCAATGCATATATTAAAGGGGCAGCGAATGATTGCTATGATGTGAGCGGTGGAAAATATGATATTAGAAATGCAGTTCTTATGAAATGTGGTGATAAAGCCATTTCGGTAGGTGAAAACTCCACTTTAACATCACTAGAACTCCAAATAAGAGGGGCTAATATAGGTGTATCCTCAAAAGATTTGTCAGAAGTGGAGATAAACACGGCAACGATTGACAAAGTAAACACTTGTATTGAAGCAAAGCAAAAGAAGCAAGAATTTGGTGGAGGCCTAATTTCTGTTATCAAATTAAACTGCGCCCAAGCAGTTGATATAGATCATCACTCTGAATTAAATATCATAACGCAATGAGCTTTAGAAAGGAAAAAAAAATTCGGGTGACAAGTGAAGAATTTCACAAATTTAAGAATTTACTTTTTCAACAGGGTATGACCAAACTTTACGAGCCTAGAAAAGTTAACAGTATATACTTTGATACTATCAACCTAGATATGTTTATTGATTCAGAAGAAGGAGCACTCCCAAGAAAGAAACTTCGCGTGAGATGGTATAATTACGAAAAAAAATTCATGTTTGAAAATAAACTTTCAAGTATTGAAGGTCGTTATAAGACGACAAAATTGCTAGAAGAAATATCTAAAGATCAGGATATCTTAGGTAAGCAATATTTTGACAGCCAATACGGTAAAGTGTTTCCTAGTTTAAGAATTAGCTATGAACGTTCTTATTTCAGTTTCAGATCTATGCGAATAACTTTTGACCATAATATAACATATCGATCTCGAAAAAGTGCGTTCAAAAATTTCTATCAAGATCCAGAAAGAGTGATTGAAATAAAAATACCTTTTGGATGCCCAGATGATTACGTCGAAAGACAAATACCGTATTCCACTTCTCGTTTCTCAAAATATTCTAGAGGCATGCTTCTATCTTCTGGTGAATTGTCTAGATTCTAAAAGGTAAGCTTATTACACCAATCACTTATTTACGACTTATAAAAACTAATGTTCTTTAACAAAGGAAACACCAATATTTAAGTCATTGTATTTCTATTAAAGATATAAATAGATAATTAGTAAACGTTAGCGCTTAGAGAATTGGAAAGACCTTCTTGCTTTTGGCTTTCCGTATTTCTTCCTTTCAACAACCCTACTATCTCTTGTTAAGAATCCAGCTTCTTTTAGTCGGCCACGCAGCTCTCCATCAAACAAAGAAAGTGCTTTTGATATTCCATGCCTTACAGCGCCAGCCTGACCTGATAAACCCCCTCCCTTTACTGTAGCCATTACATCAAATCGATCTTCTACATTAGCTACTGACATGGCTTGCCGGATTATCATTTGAAGCGTTGGACGAGCAAAATATTTATCAAGTGTTTTTTTATTTACCACTATACTTCCATTGCCCTGTTTAATCCAAACTCTGGCTATAGCATCTTTTCTTTTTCCCGTAGCGTAAGACCGACCTAATGAGTCCAATTTTGGTTTTTCATTTTCAACTTCTTTTTCCTCAATAACTCCCTCAACCTCAGACATTATTTCATTCTCCTAGAGTTTTTTATATTTTGTTCTTTAAAATTCAATATTACTGGTTTTAGACCATCATGTGGGTGATCGTTACCTCTATATATCTTTAGGTTTGTCATTTGTTTCCTTGATAAAGGTCCACCCGGTAACATTCTTTGAACTGCTTTCTGTATAACTCTTTCTGGATAATCCCCATCAAGGTAATCACTTGGTACTCTTGATTTTATACCGCCCGGATAACCTGTGTGCCAAAAATACGTTTTCGAGCCTCTCTTGTTTCCTGTAAGGTACACTTTTTCTGCGTTTATAACGATAACGTTATCTCCCATGTCCATGTGAGGTGTAAAAGTTGCCTTTCCCTTGCCACGCAAAACAGCTGCTACCTTGGATGCTAGACGCCCGAGTACAAGGCCCTCAGCATCAATCAAAATCCAATTCTTCTTTATTTCAGAAGGTTTAATCGAGAAAGTTTTCATTTTATTTTCCTAAAAACGTATTTTCTTTTAACGAATTAATACGATAGGTCAATAATAAAATACTTAGTTTTAATGAATTATACAAAAAGTTACTTTTTAACGGGTCTAGCATATGTCATTAGTGCTTGAGAGACTAAATTTTCTTCATTCTCGGAAAAAAGAACTACTTCGCCCACCACTAGTTTTTTCCCAAATTTACGTATTTTAGCTTTTGCAAACAAGTTTTTATTTTTTGGTCTATTAAAAAAGTCCATAGAACTATGCACAGTTACAGACATTGGATCGGGATCTCTCCAAAGTATCGCCACATAAAAAGCACAGTCAGCAAGTTCAAACATAGACGGTCCTGAGATAGTTCCGCCTGGGCGAAGGTCAATACTCGAAGGATTTAATTTTAATAGAGAGTACTCTTGTCCCACCTCAATAAATTCAAACCTATTAGCTTTCTGTGGAAAAATTTTTTCAAAATAGTCTTCAAAGTCTCTAATATTTTTCATTTAATTTAAATCTAAATTCAACTAAGTTAAATATATAGCTTAATACATTATCGAAAGAAAAAACAAATGAAACGAATTTTATTAAGAAAAAATAATAAAGATATTACAATCTTAACTCTTAATTCTCCCAAAAACTTAAATGCATTGTCCGATGCGATGCTCGATGCGCTAAAAGAAGCCTTTCTTAATATTGGGAAATCAAAGAAAATAAAGGCGGTTATACTCCGAGCGAATGGAAACGCCTTTTGTGCAGGCCATGACTTGAAAGAAATGCAGAATTTTAGAGATAGAAAAGATGGTGGAAAACATTACTATCAGGAACTGCTTGAAAAGTGTACATACGTAATGAAGCTCATAAGAGAATTACCTCAACCAGTGATAGCTGAAGTTCAGGGAGTTGCTGCCGCTGCCGGATGCCAGCTAGTGGCAACTTGTGATATTGCTGTTGCTTCCGAAGAAGCGTCCTTTGGAGTTAATGGTGTAAACATTGGCTTATTTTGCTCAACTCCAATGGTAGCATTATCCCGAAATATTAGTAGAAAAAAAACTTTCGAGATGTTAACAACAGGAGATTTTCTTGATCCTTTTCAAGCAAAGGAGTTTGGTTTAGTTAATAAAGTATTAAATTGTAAAAATTTATCAACTGGAACTATTGAAATAGCTGAAAAAATATCATCAAAACTTTCTCGTGCTGTTAAAATAGGAAAAGAAGCATTTTATAAACAAGCTGAGATGGAAATAGATGAAGCTTACGCTTATACATCTTCTGTAATGGTCGAAAACCTTTTATATAAAGAAACAGAAAAGGGCATTAATGCCTTTATACAAAAACAACCTCAGCCCAAATGGTAATGAGTTTAAAAAGTTTAAGCTGAAATTTTTTCCCGGGCAGGATAATAAGTATTAAAAAATAAATTAACAAAAGTTAATATAAAAATAATTGCTGTGAATTGATGCAAACTTGCCATAAATAACGGGGCCCTATAAAGTACCGTAATGATCCCCAATAATATCTGAAAAATTAGTATCAAAAAGAAAAAGGTACTAGCTAATTTTATTTTTTTATACGCTATTTTTCTTGAGTATATCCACATAAACAGCACTGAAGCAAAAAGAATATAGCCTAGTACCCTATGGTTAAACTGAACTAAACCAGGGTTTTCGAAGAAATTCGATAAGAACGGCTCATACCCAAAGATATTATCGGGAATGAAACTCCCATTCATCATCGGCCAATCATTATAACCCCTACCTGCATCTATTCCAGCTACTAATGCACCCAGAACTAGTTGTAGATACGAAAGTACTCCAACTATACATACCATCCTTAAAAAAGATTTATTTCTATACCTTATGGACTCAAACATGTTCACGGAGCTATTGCTTATTCTCAATATTGCCCAATAAACACAAAATAAAATGATGAATGCCATAGAAAGGTGAATGGCGAGCCTGTAAGAAAAAACATCTACAACTCTTCCTGATAAACCAGAAGAGACCATCCACCATCCCAAAAATCCTTGAAAACCGCCTAAAACTCCAATTCCAACAAAATAGAATGTCCAATTCTTCGGAATTCGCTTAGTAAACAAAAAAAATGCAAACCCAATAAACCAAACTAAACCAACAAATCTAGCTAACTGTCTATGACCCCATTCCCACCAATATATAAATTTAAATTCATCCATTGATATATCAAAGTTTACTAGTTTAAACTCAGGGATATCTTTATATTTTTCAAATTCTTTTAGCCAAGCCATTTCATTTAACGGTGGAAACATCCCCGTAACCGGTTTCCATTCAACGATTGACAAACCAGAGTCCGTAAGTCGAGTAAGTCCTCCAACTACTATCAAAAAGATTAATGTGACTAATAAGACCCATAACCAAACAACAACGCCTTTATCATACCCCTCAATAGCGATCGCAGATTTAAAATTGCGATTATCCTCAGTTAACGTAGCAGCTTCTACTTCTTCAAAAAGTTTTCGTTCCTTTGTCATCGCTTTGTTACCCCTAATATTCTAATATAATAACGTAGATCGATATTCTAAAAAAGAAGTTTTAAATATCTTTTTTTACCAAAGATTTTACTACTCCATGCAAGATTTTTATATCTTCTTTTCTCAAGTCCAGGCCATAAAAAAGCTTTCTCAGTCTTGTTTTCATTCTCTTTTTTTTTCCTTCAGGGAAGAAGAATCCACTTTTATCCAATTCAGTTTCTATCCTCGCCATAAGAGACGAAATTTCGTCATAGTTTGCTTTTTGCGTAGGGTCTTCTTTAGAGTCACTTAAAATCAAAGAACTCTTAATATCGCAAAGAGAAAGTTGATATGCCATGAGTAATACACTCTGAGCTAAATTTAATGAACTAAATTTGGGGTTAGTTGGAACTTGTATTATTTTCTTTGAAATAAATAATTCTTCATTTGATAAACCTGCTCGTTCTCCTCCAAAAAGAATTCCAATTTTTTGACCACTTACACTCTCATTAATTATTGTTCTTGAAGCTTCCTCTAAAGTAACTATCTCGTCAAATTTATACCTAATTCTAGCGCTAGTAGCCCAAACTTGGTTAAGATCTTTACAAGCCTCAAGCACGTTACTGAAAACCTTGGCTTGATCCAACACTCTTGCTGCCCCCGAGGCTAAAGCAATTGCTTTTTCATTTGGAAATTTTTCTCGCGGATTAACAATTCTTAAATTAGAAAAGCCAAAATTTAGCATGCCTCTTGCTACCGCCCCGACGTTTTCAATTAGCTGGGGTCTTACTAAGATAAATACAGGTAGTAATTTGTCCATAAAATTTATCCTTTAGATAATCAGCTCTTTTCTTTCAGTCTACTTTCCCCTAAAAAGGTAACATAGACTCACTCAGTTTTTCATATGCACCAACCAAAGATCATTTTAAATTTCAATATTCAACAAAAAAGAGAAAATTTATGACTAAAATCAAAGTTTCAAACCCCGTGGTAGAAATGGATGGCGACGAGATGACCAGAATAATTTGGAATTTTATAAAACAAAAACTAATTTTGCCTTACCTTGATATCCGGTTGGAATATTATGATTTAGGTATTGAAGAACGAGACAAGACAAATGATCAAATAACTGTTGATGCAGCGAATGCTACTTTAAAACATGGGGTCGCCGTAAAGTGTGCAACTATAACACCTGATGAGGAAAGAGTGGATGAATTCAACCTTAAGAAAATGTGGCGCTCGCCAAACGGCACAATAAGAAATATTCTTGGCGGTGTTGTTTTTCGAGCACCAATTATTTGTAAAAATGTCCCTAGACTCGTGCCGGGTTGGAATAAACCTATTGTAGTTGGGAGACACGCTTTCGGAGATCAATACAGAGCAACTGATTTTAAATTTCCTGGAAAAGGCAAATTATTTATGAAATTCGTTTCAGATAATGGAGAAGAAATTGAACACGAAGTTTTTGATGCTCCATCCTCTGGAATCGCTTTAGGAATGTATAATCTTGACCAGTCGATTATTGATTTTGCGCGAGCCTCAATGAATTATGGACTAAAAATGAACTGGGATGTTTACCTTTCAACTAAGAATACAATTCTCAAAGCATATGATGGAAGATTTAAAGACCTTTTTCAAAAAGTTTACGAAGAAGAGTTTGAAGACCAATTCAAAAAACTTAATATAATTTATGAACATCGTTTAATTGATGACATGGTAGCCTGTGCGTTAAAATGGTCGGGAGGTTTTGTGTGGGCTTGTAAAAATTATGATGGGGATGTCCAATCCGACACTGTAGCACAAGGCTTCGGATCTCTAGGGTTGATGACAAGTCAACTTATGACACCAGACGGCAAGATAGTGGAAGCTGAAGCCGCCCATGGTACAGTAACCAGGCATTTTAGAGCTCACCAAAGAGGAGAAGAAACCTCAACTAATTCAATTGCTTCTATTTATGCATGGACTGGTGGACTAAAGCATAGAGCGAAACTGGACAATAACGACCAATTAAAAAAATTTACTGAAACATTAGAGAAGGTGGTTATAGATACTGTCGAAAGCGGACACATGACGAAGGATCTCGCTTTGCTGGTAAGTGATGATCAAAAATGGCTAACAACACAAGGATTTTTAGAGAAAGTTAATACAAATCTTGAAAACAGGTTATCTTCGACTGAATTTTAAATTTGATCTTAATTATTTAATTTCTTCTTTAAATAAGCCTCTATAAAAGAGACAGCATTTTCTGACTCTTCAGGTTTAGTTCCCCCTCCCTGTGCAAAATCAGAGCGACCGCCTCCTCCTTTACCACCCGTCTTTTCTGATAAAAGCTTAACTATTTCCACGGCCGAAACAAGTTCACATATTTTATTCGAAACACCCACAGCTATCGCTACTTTATCTATAAATTTTGAGATAAAAACTACGACTATACTTTCCTCTTTAGACTTTATTTTGTCAATAAAGCCTCTTAACTCCTTTACCTCAACATCATCAACAATTTTTCCAAGGAAAGATATGTTAAACGCTAGTTTGCTTAAATTTTCGGAATCATTAGCTAAATTTTTGGAAAACAGATCTTGGCTTAATTTCTTCGTCTTTTCTTCTAGAGCTTTTCTTTCACTCAAGATACTTTCAATTCTCTCAAAAAGTTTGCTAGGATTTATATTTAAAAGCTCCGCAGATTTTAAGTTTATTTTTTGGATGTCTTCAATAAATTGTAAAGCACGGCTACCTGTTACAGCTTCAATGCGTCTAACTCCACTGGAGGATGCCGTATCACCTAAAATCTTAACAAGCCCAATTTCTCCAGCTGACTGAACATGCAACCCTCCACAAAGCTCCACAGAAAAATACTTTTCATCCTCTAAACCAATTTTTACTACTCTAACATCTTCGCTATATTTTTCACCAAAAAGAGCTCTTGCACCCGTTTTCTTAGCCTCTTCAAGAGGCATAGTCTCACTTACAACTCTAAAGTTTTGTCTTACATACCTATTTGCTAACTGTTCAATAAGAAAAATTTGGTCAGTTGTTACAGGCAAATCATGGCTAAAATCAAACCTCAAACGTTCACTATTATTTAGAGACCCTTTCTGAGATACGTGAGATCCCAATAACTGCCTAAGCGACTCATGAACTAGATGAGTTGCCGAATGGTTTCTTCTAACCCGTTGGCGAAACCTTTTATCAACTATTTGTTCTATTTTCTCGCCAACCGTGATAGTACCTTTTTTTATGGTTACCGAATGAATAAATATAGATCCTATTCGTTTGGTATCCGTAACATAACCCTCACCATTTTCACCAAGTATCTTACCTATATCACCAACCTGACCACCAGCTTCACCGTAAAAGCATGTTTGATTAAAAATAACAAATCCCTGTTGATTTTTCGACAAAAATTTTGTTTGATTATTTTCAAAAATAATGTTCGTAAGCAACCCCTCAACCTGATTTCTATTATATCCCAAGAACTCTGTTGGAGCCAATGTTGTGCGCAACTCTGTCCATAATTTATCTTCTGACTGATCTCCTGAACCAACCCAAGATAATCTAGCTTTTTCTCTCTGTAATTGCATTTCAATATCGAAAGTTTTTGTATCAACCGATATACCTTGCTCCCTTAAGACATCTTGAGTTAAATCTAAAGGGAAGCCATATGTATCATATAGCTTAAATGCTGTTTCTCCTGAAAAATTATCTCCTTTAGATAAGGATGTAGTTTCTTCGGCGAGAAGCCTTAGACCCTTTTCAAGGGTTTGCTTGAAACGGGTTTCTTCCAATTTAAGACTTTTTTCAATTAATTCATTTCTCTCAATTAACTCAGGGAATGCATCACCCATCAAGCTTACTAAACAAGGAACAAGTTTATAAAGATGTGGCTCTTCACAACCAAGCAAGTGACAATGCCTCATAGCTCGCCTCATTATTCTCCTTAACACATAACCTCTTCCCTCATTAGAAGGCAATACTCCATCGGAAATCAAAAAAGCAGATGATCGCAGATGATCGGCAATCACTCGATGATGAACGTTTTTTGAACCCTTAGTCTCTGTACCTGAAAATTCTGCTGAAGTTTTAATAAGTTTATTAAAAAGATCTGTGTCATAATTATCATGCTTTCCTTGAAGAACCGCAGCAATTCTCTCTAAACCCATTCCTGTATCAATTGAAGGTCTAGGGAGATCAATTCTTTCGTTTTTTGAAACCTGTTCAAATTGCATGAAAACTAAATTCCATATTTCAATAAATCTGTCTCCATCCTCATCCGAGGCTCCTGGGGGACCTCCATTAATAGAGGGACCGTGATCAAAAAAAATCTCTGAGCACGGGCCACAGGGGCCTAATGACCCCATAGACCAAAAATTGTCACTTGTAGAAATCTTTATTATTTTTTCGTCTTTAAGACCAGCGATCTTCTTCCATAAGCTTGCAGCTTCTTCATCCTCATGAAAAACAGTAACTAATAACTTTTCTTCAGGAAGACAAAATTCTTTTGTCAACAGATCCCAGGAATACGAAATTGCTTCCTCTTTAAAATAGTCTCCAAAAGAGAAATTCCCTAACATTTCGAAAAAGGTATGATGCCTAGCAGTGTAACCAACATTATCCAAATCATTATGCTTTCCTCCCGCCCTTACACATTTTTGAGAGGTAACTGCTCTATCGTATGTTCTATTATCTATGCCTGTAAAAACATTTTTAAATTGAACCATACCTGAGTTTGTGAACATCAGAGTAGGATCATTGTCAGGCACCAGAGGTGAACTTTTAACAATCTCGTGACCACAAGATCCAAAGAAACTCATAAAAGTTTCTCGAATTTCTTTTAAAAGCATTTAATTTTTTCCAGTTATTTACTCAATACAACTTAACATACAAAGTTTAAACAACTTTTTAAACTTATTAACTAGAAATTTTACTCACTATCATTTACAGCCTGGCTATCTTCGTCTTTAGCATTTAAATCAAAGGAATTTCTGATTTTCTCTTCTATTTCATCACATATCTTCTCATTTTCCTTTAAAAAGGTTTTTGCATTCTCTCGCCCTTGACCAATACGCTCCTCCCCATATGAAAACCAAGCACCAGACTTCTCAATAATTCCTTCTTTTACACCTATATCTATAATTTCACCTGTTTTTGATATTCCTTCTCCATACATTATATCAAACTCAACTTGTTTAAACGGAGGAGCTACTTTGTTTTTTACAACTTTCACTCTTGTAGCATTGCCAACAACTTCG
>MDTB01158655.1_pt1 | contig 10917 bp, 23 predicted proteins | sample 811161 | NCBI WGS metagenome assembly MDTB01 (sample SAMN05326650, study PRJNA326480) | marine metagenome | isolation source: seawater | place: Mediterranean Sea | collected 2009 | reverse complement strand
ATCTAAGTCGTCCTTTTCTTTTAACTGAGACTGTCTATAGCTACGTGTACGTGCTTTGTTTTGTTTTTTATCTTTAGCTTTGTTCTTTTTATGAAACTTTTCTATACGTTCTGCTTTTCTATCGTAGCTGCTCACTAGGATGCCTCATCAAATAATCCATCAAACGCTTCTCATACCATTCTGCTTTACGTAAGTCTTCCATAGGCTTACCCTTGTAGCGATAGCGCCAGCGATACTTGAGAGAGTTCCCACGTAGATAGCCAATGTATTCATCGTGATCAAGCATACCTTCTATCGCTTCGATACACTCCATACCCCCATTATTGTAGTGTGCTGGCTTGCTAACTGAGTCAAACTTAGTGCTGTTATCAGGTATACTTTCACCGTAGCTATTATTCCACGTATCAGCTACGGATGTAGCAGTTTTTTTTCTAAGTGCGTTCCACTCTTCTGGTGTTGCGTCATCAATACTTTTCATTACTTCCACTCCTTTGGAAATGTTTTTTCTGAGAACCATTTAAATTTATTTTTTTCAGCCCACTCTGAATGAGTAAACTTTGTACCATTTTTTCTACGTCTTGCTGCTGGCATAGGTGCATAAGGGGATGCAAATAAAAAAACTAACTCATAATCTTCTGGCAAAGATTCTCTAATCCATATATACTTATTGTATTCTTGGTAATCCCAAAATCTTCCTTTGGCTTCAAGAAGTATTGTGATTCCATCTATAGTCTTAATAAAGTCAGGATTGTAAGTATGTTTAATTATATACGATAATTTCTGAGAATGCAAGTCCCAACTTGAAATTAAATTTTTATGTAAATTGTACTCCCATTTTGAATCGTACCCTTTAGGTTTATCTTTTTCTACAGGTCTTTTGACTCTAGGTTTACGCATTCATAACCTCATGTAAAGTAACCGACATAATCGGCTGCTTTGTTTTCTTCAATACCTTTTTAATTCTTTTTCTAAACCATTTAAAAGTATAAGAATTTGTTCTAATTTGTCCTTGTGAAAAGAAATAAGGCTCATCAGGTATTTGCCTTAAAGCATCTAGTACAGAAATTTCTTGATCTTCAGGCAATAAAGATTTGACCCATTGATAAGCTAATCCTACAACAAGTACATTCATTTTTTGTTTCTTACTAATAGGGTTGCTTAACATTATTTAATCTCTTCTACTTTAGGCTCATTAACTACTTCAACAAGATATGTTAAACCTTTTGAATACTTAAAAGTTCTTAAATCTGGATAACACTTTCTTTTGTGTGAACAATATACGCATTGCTTAGGCAACTTCATATTGCCAGACTTTCCTTCTGGTATTGGAGGATAGCATATTTCTTTTGGAGGGCTATTTAAATCCATAGCTTTTTTGACTTTGCTAATCAAGTAACGGATATTAGGCTTGTCTAACTCATCAGGTTGATATAAAGTTATTTCTCCTGTCTCTTTATTAATTGCTAGGAAACCTCCGTTATTAGATTTCTCTGCTTCTTCATATCCACTAAGCTGTGCAAGGTATCCAAAGGGATCATCATCTCTTAAAGTTTCTTCTTTAAACTTTTTAAAAGCAAAGTTAGATGCTGTCTTTACATCTACTACCTCACCATCAATCTTACAATCAATATGTCCTTTAATATTATCAACAGTAACTTCTTTTTGTTCGTCAGTTACTTTGTGTCCTGATAACTTAACAAGGAATAAAAGTATTTCTTCAAGCAGATGTCCATACAAAAATCTAATAGGAAGGAAACTAGAATCATTAAAACCTTTATCTGATTCTTCTTTCATGTCAAAGTAAAGCTGACGTAATGGCCTACCTACATTTGACATCCTAATGTACTTTGTAGAATCTCTATGGGGTGTAGCCCAGTGAAGAATACAACTCTTTACAGCTTCTCCTAAATCATCTAACATTTTAGGATCAATTGGGACTGCTTTGTTATTAGATAGAGGCTGTAATGTTGAATAAATATCTTCTACAACTGTATTTAATTGCTTCATGTTTTATGTTTTACAAACCTTAATTTTCTAGTTAAAGAATTATAATGAAGATACTGTACTTCAAGTTCCTTTTGTTTGGGTGTTCTCGCAGAAAGACTACTATTTTTATAAGACTTAACATCTAATTTTTTTATGTTACCTTCATCATCCATAGCAATTAAATCTATAGGGCCTGTGCATCCACAGTTTTTAAATACTTGATAACCTTCATCCCATAGCCATGTTATTGCATAATGTTCTGCTAAATCACCTACTCTATTTGGATCATGTTTAGTGTGTTTCACTCCAGTTATCTCCTATTTTATACTCCCCATCTAGAGGACATCTTAGGTTAAAATATATTCCTGCGTCTACAATAGCTTGCACTCCTCGTTGTCCTACTTCTTCTGCTATTTCTTTTTTAACTTCTACTTGCCACTCATCATGTACATTAGCTACAAAATGAGCATCCATATCTTTAATACTTTCTTTAAAAAGAACTAATGCTTTCTTCATTATGATAGCACCAGCACTTTGTAATAAGGTATTTAAAGCTGAATGTGGAGATCTAATAGTTACCTTTCTATCATCTAAACCTTTTAAGTAACCTCTTTGCGATGCTCTTTCAACCCTGTCTTTAAGATTTGCAAGTGATGGTAAATTATTGAGGAAACTCCCTCTAAGTCTTTTACCATCTCTTCTATTTCCTTGCACCACACTTCCAAGTTTTTCATCTCCTGCTCCGTACAGGAACGCATAGATGAATGTCTTTGCCTGATCTCTTGATTCAAGTCCCGCAAGTTCTTGATTAGCTGTGTGTATGTCTCCATTGAGTATTTCATATGTGTAACCTTTATCATTCATATAGTGAGCAAGCATTCTTAATTCTAAACCGCTTGCATCAATTCCTACAAGTTTATATCCTGTAGGAACAGTCCAACATTCCCTACACTCTTTTCCATAAGGGCTATACACAGCAGGTATTTGTGCCATGTTAGGTTTAAAATGTGTCATTCTACCAGTTACTGCACCATTATGAACAGTATATCCATGAACTCTATCATTCTTTAGAAACTTAAACCAAGACTCAACAAGTCCAATACGCTTATTTAATAACAGAAATCTATTGATTAATGCGGCTTCAGGTATATCTTTAATTGTTTTTAAAGTTCCTTCATCAACAACTGGTTGTCCTGTAGGTGTAAACTTTTTAGGTTTCCATCCAAAGTCTTGAAGATACATTCCGATCTGTTGTCTGGAGTTTAAATTAAAGTCTTCAATTTTAAATCTATCAAAAGCAAGAACTTGATTCTTTGGAAGTGCAGATAATCTTTCATACTCTTCTTCTGTTAGTCCTTGCTTTGAAAGTGTACCATCTTTTTTAAACTTAGGCACAACTGATTTGACTTTAACTTTGCGAGGTGTAAATACTTTATGAACTTCTTCAACGATCTTTGCATTCTCCTCCCGGAATAAAGCAAGTAATCTTTCTGCTTTAACAACATCTAAATAGAAACCATGATTCTCTTGCTGCTTTAAAATGTCAGCAACTTCATGTTCAATCTTTACACACTCTTCTCCAAAACCTTTTAGTTCTTTTAATAACTCTTGAAATACTAAGGTGTTAAGTTCAACATCATTAATACAATACTCCAACATTTCTGGAGTGTACTCATTGAAGTCTTCTTCTTCCATTGATCCTTTATGATAATCTAATCTAAAGCCCCAAGGTTTTAGACCATGCCCATCTCTTTCAGGATTAGCTAATCTAGAAAGCACTAAAGTATCAATTACTTTTTTATCTTTAAAAGACATACCTGTTAGCTTTTTCAATACAGGTATATCAAACCCTACAATATTATGGCCTATTAATAATTTTGATTTCTCCAACAACTCTAAGCCCTCTTCAATCCTTTTAGGACAAAAAGAATGGACTTGATTAGTATCTATATCTTTAGCTACAATGCACCAAATTACTGATGCATCTAACCCATCTGTTTCAATATCAAAAACTAGATTCATTTTATACTCTCTTAAAAAGGTATATCATCATAGTCAGGTTTACTAAACTCTAACTCTTCTTCTTTCTCTTCAGGCACAATCTCTGAAAGCCTACCAGTTACATGATCATACAGTAGATAAGTAGCAATACCTACTTCACCTGTGTACCTTGATTTAAGCACACGAACTCGCGTAGTGTTAGCCTCAATTTTGTCTTCAGCTTGTTGATTTCTTTCAAGAGCAATAATACAGTCAGATATTTGAGCGATACTACCACTACCTCTAATGTGACTAGCTGCTACTTCTGCACCATTTTCGTGACCTATGTTCCCTTCAAGCTTACGCAAATGTGATACAAGTAAAAAGCCTACGCCTGTTTCTTCAACAAGACTTCTAAGCTGAGTCATTATATTATCAATAAGCCTACGCTCATCACCATCTGATATTGAAGATACTAGCATATGCAAGTGATCAAGAATGATCCATTTGCAATCACATCCTACAATCAAGTAGCGCAGCTTAGTCATTATATCTTCTATATTGTTAATGCCAAAGTGAGCATGAACAAATAATCTATCATTAGCAGTTACAGTTTTGTACATTTCATCTAATTGTTCTTCAGTGTAGCACTCTCTAACTTCTTTAAGATGTAGCTTTTCACTGTATTCCACAGCGATAATACCATCTACTGTACGTCTCCAATCCTCTTCTAATGCAATGATACCTACATTATCTTCTGTGTTGTTTAGTATCCAGTGTTCTAGCTCACGCATGATACTGGTTTTACCAACGCCTGTTCCTGCTGCAACAGTAAGTAGCTCACCCTTACGCATACCTAAAAGAACTTTATTAAGACCAGACCAAGGATATTCAATGGTAGCATCGGCAGATCTATTCTTCCAATCCTCCATTCTTTCTGATACTCGTATGATACCTGCTGGCGTAATAGCTTTAGCTTGCCAAAAGCAATCTACAAACTCACTGTGTTTGTTCTTTTTAAGCATGTCATTAGGATCTTTATAATCCACAGGCAAGCTCATTATTCTTGCTTTATTAGGTGGAAATAGAGCAGCTACTTTATTTGCAGCTTCTCGTCCCGGCTTGTCAGTATCAAAGCATATGATAATATTTTCAAAAGAATTAAGAAACTCAAAGTTCTTTTTGACATCTGATGCTGCTGCTTGAGCGCCACTCTTAACAGATACTACAGGCCATCTGCTTCCTGTAAGCTCATATGCTGCCATAGCATCGCATTCGCCTTCAGTAATGGTAATGTATTTAGCACCAGCACTACATATCTGTTGACCAAACAATGTACCCTTTTGCATTTCTCCTTGACTACTAAAACTTTTTGTAGATACTTTACGGATCTTATATGCAACAACTTCATTGCCTGAGTAATAAGGATAATAATGTTTATCAACCTCACCATTAGAATCATAGGTAACTCTGACATTAAACTTCTTTGCGGTAGCTTCTGAGATATTTCTATCTCGTAATGCTCCAAACGTACCAACATACACATCTTGAGATATAGGTATTTCTTGCATCTTTATATTTTCTCTTTTATAAACTTCGTTTAAGTTTGTAACTGGCTCTTCATAATTTGGAAAGAACTCACCACAACTAAAACACTTTGCTGAACCATTGTCATTTACACTCACAGCATCACTGCTGCCACACGATCTACATGCAACATGGAACTTAACAAACCCCATTGGTTTCTCCGATTATAATTTAAAGAAGTGAGGGACTTCGCCCACGGCGGATGAAGTCCCGAAAGGAAGTATAGCTTACTACTAATCAATACGCCAATCTGAATCAGGGCCTTCACCTAATTCTTGCACAGAATCAGGAAGCTCTGGTTCGTTAACATCAATATCAATAATAGCATCTTTGTTAAGACTTGATAATATTGTATTATTAAAAGACTTATTAGCTGCTACAAAAATTGCATATTCTTTTTGTAAGCTAACAATTTGTTCCTTTATATTATCTTGTTTTTTATTAATACCTAACATCATCTGAAACGCAACCTGCGCTTCAGACGATAGTAGAGATACATCATATGTTGCATTGTCTGCAACGTAAGTATCGACCATTTAAAACTCCGATTCTTCTTCTACATAACCCAACTCTGCGCCATCCGCATCTGCTGAGCCACCATAGGGTACAAGATTAATAACTTGCATAGCTTGAAAATCCAAACCTTTAAAGTTACCGTAGTTATTTGTAGTCTCCCACTCACGATACTGAACTTTAACATCAGAACCATTACCAACTAATACATCCAGCGGTTGTTGATTAATATCAATTAGTTTAGGTGGAGCATTCTTTTTACCTGCTTTTGTAGCAACCTTACGTTTGATTACAAGTGCAGGGCCTTCTTGCAGTTGTTTAATTGAATAACCTTTAGATGCAAAAGACTTAGCAATGTCTTCATCAACCAAAAGGCTTACAGTATATACTGGTTCAAACTTTGTATTGGGTGTCGTTACTGAAGCCCAATAAGCTTTTCCTTCAATTACCGCCATGTTTTTATTTCCTTATGTGTTAAAAACCTGTGTAGTTTATAGAGTCTGTATAGATATGTCAACACTTTTTTTCTACTTGACACCAATTATCCTGACATATTCTACACCATAATCGCTACCATCTATTAAAATGGCATCACTTGCAATGTTTTCAGCTTCCTCCTTGTTATGTGTATTAATTTCTAGTTCTACTGTTACAGTGTGAGGCTTTACTTCTTCCAAGCCATCTGGAACACCATGTAGCTCCTCAATGCGCCGTGTATCATCTCTAACACGCAGTTCATCAATACATTGTTCAACACTCTTGCCGCCAATGCTCATACCTAATCTTTCAAATAGATCCATGATTTATCCTTTTAAATATACTCTTCGTACTGTAGCTTTCACAGAATGTACAGTTATGCCTAGTTCTTTAGCAATCTTTGTTTGAGTGTAACCTTTACGAAAAAGTTTAATAGTCTCCACAATATGTTTAGGTGGTTCTACTTTAGCTTCAATAGGCCAGTTACGATGAGGCATAATATCATCTAATTTATCTTGAGCTTTTATAGCTCTGTAAAATATATCATTCATTCAGTTTCCTTGTTCCAAAGAAGATCATTATGTAAGTCCATTAAAGCAATACTAGCATTTCTAAGTCTGTTGTACTGAGGACTTACATCCTTGTGAGATTCAGCTAGTTTCATATCATAATTTAATATCTTTACACGGTCTAGTATTGTATCTCTAATTTCAGAAGAAATTAACTCTCGCAAACTTTCTTCAAACGCTGAAGCAGTGCCAGAATTTAGAATTAAAGCCTCACGACTTTTAGAATAGATCACATAATGATCTACAAATAAACTTACTTTATCTTTCATTTATGTTCCTCAATAAACTTTTCAGCAGCAGCACGATCAGCACTAAGCTTCTCATAATAAAAATCAAAATGATCAGGATACAAAGTTAAATGCTCTTCTCTTTCAGAAATATATTTGTTAATAATTTTAAGAAGATCTTCTTCAAAGTTAATCTCAGCGCATTCTTGTTGTATGAGAGGATGCCAAGTTGGGTTAATCTCTTCACCTGCTTTGTAGTTTTCATGCGCCCAATCTACAAACTTATTTTTTTCTTGAGTGCTTAACTCTATAAAGTCAATCTCTCTCATAATACATTTACTCCGTGTTCTGTTTCAATCCATACTTTAGCCCCGCAACTCAAAGGCTTATCAGGGCTGTAGATAACTCGCGCAATTATCCTCCCGCTCGAATCTAATATCTCAGCAGCGTTTGTCTTCCTGTTCATTTTGTAATCTTTAACTGTGATAACAGGTAACTTAGCGCCCTTAGTATTAGCTCTGATATTGTGTTGATTAATATGTATTCTAGTTTTCAATGCTTTCCTCCCATTCTAATTTAATTAGAACTTTTAAACCAACCAGTTGATACAGCGTTAGTCTTTACTAACTTACCATTTTTGCCAACATACACTGGCACAAAATCAAGAAACTCTGGAGGTTTTCTTTTAGTTCGGACGTAGTACTCACACCCTTCTTTTGGCTTGAAGTCTCTAAGTCGTTTTTTTCTCAAAGCTATATTAAGTCCTTGATCTTTTCTGCTAATCCAATACATAGTTATTATCTCTCATCTCTTGTTACAGTATGGTCTTCTCTGCTTAACACTACAAAGTCATCAAAGTGTTTTAAAAAGACATCAATCAAATGTTCATAGTCACCTGATCGCATATCATTTATAATAGGAGTTGAGTCTATTTCAAGAGCTTTACAAAGTTTCTTTGCAATAGACATGATATTAAATGAGTTACCTTCTGGGCCATTAAGATCTAAATATATCATTTGTGCTTCACAACCTTTTCTTCATTTGCATTTTCTTTTACATTTAAGATAAGCTGGTTATCACTTGAATAAAAACAATGGCTTTTATCAAGAGTAAAATTCTTACCACTACTAGGGATAAAGATTACAACATCGTGATCTAATTCTTCATCTGACATGTTGACAAGGATACTTTCTAACTGTCTGTATTTCATAACTATTCCTTTGTATGAAAATTAATAGGAAGCAGTTTTACATCATGCTTAGGATGACGGAGGAGACTTTAAGCTGCGATCTTGAAAATGTTATCTGTTGTAATAACCTTTCTAACTTTCTCAAAAGCTTTTGTCTGTAGGGATGTGACTGTTGATCCTGCACCTTCACTACGAGGTGACTGATGCTTTGTACTCCAGTCTGTAAGTACGTTGTACAAGGCCCACAAGTTATCTCCAAGGATAGGTTTGTAGTCTTGCTTCCATAGAGTCCACAGAGCATTTAAAGGACTGTTAGCCCTTGTATTGCCCTTCTTAGTCTGTATAGCTTCTTGAATGACACCATACAAATCTACACGATGTTCCATAACATTGTCAATGTTTTGAACTGCATGAACATTACCTGACATCTTTGCAAGGATACGGAATGCTTGAGCATCTGAGACTGGTGTCTTACGCCACTCATTCCATTTCTCTGACTCTGACATAAATGCTGTCAAGCAGTTCATAACTTCTCGCGCACCTTTGTCATAGTTAATATTCTTTGTATGTCTTTGCTTAGATACTGCAAATACATCTCCGAATACACACTTGTTAAGACAAGCCCAGCGATTAGCACCACCTTCAAAAATAGTAGGCCATGAACCATCAAAGCTATTTCTGCAAAGTATATCTAAAGCAATAGTACCTGTGCCACCTACATCAACTTCATGTGCTGGGAAAGTATATCTAGCATACGCCCTTGCACCACCATGAGATACTGAGATCTCTCTTTTCATATCAGTCAGATCTAAATTTGATTGAGCAATACGATTCTCTACAGTTGTAAACTGTTCCATATGGCTGTAGTTGTTTGTATATTTGTTACCAACAATAGCTAAGAACTCGCCAGTATCTGCATTAACTAATGCTTTTTTACTGTGAATTTCTTGAGGAGCACCATTACCCCATTCTGGAGATGTTGCTAATGGAACCTTTTCTGTCTTGAATGTAAAGTCTTCTGACCAACCTCCAAGATCTAAAATGGTTTGCTTACGCTGTGTGTAACCGTTCTGAAATGCTAACATTATATTTTCCTTTAATAATGTAGTTAGTGATGAGGGTTTCCCCCAAGGAGGGAACCCGAAAAACGTACTCTATTTGAGTACATGAGAGAACTTATCTAATTGATCGGAATTATGCAAACTATTTATCAATGAATCTGCTGCTAAATCCCATTCCTTTTTGTATTGCTTTTTAATAATCCTGTTCTTTAAAACACAATGACCACCTAACCCCAACAACCTAGAGACTGCTCTCCATCCTTGATCGCTGGCATCTTTATTTGATTTTACTCTCGCTCTAAGATAATTAATTTTATCTTCGTAAGTCAAATACTTATTGGTCTTTTGCATTAATAACCTCCTTTAAGTTATTGATAATGATAATAAAGAATCTTATGTCCATAGCAATTAATAGCAGTTTAACGTCCATAAGATCCTTTAAACTAAGAAAAGATTTTAGCAGCTTTTTGCTTGAACTTCAAGTCTTTTATCATACATTTGCAACAAAGAAGTTCTTTTTCTATTTTGAACATAGAACTTTTAGGTTTCTCAATACCACAATCATTACAGTTAGCTGTAATAGATTTGTACAGACTGTAAGTTTGCATTTTCATGGCGGATCTCCATACATTTCACATTTTTGCTCAGCATATGCTTGAGCTTCTTCATCAGTCATACCTTTCTCAAGAGCTTCAAGGTATAATTGTTCTAGCAAAATGTCACGATATTCGTTTGACATTATTCTATTTCCTCTATTACTAACAAAGGTACTCCAAAGCTAGTAACAATTAACAAAGGGCCGACAAAACAGAAAACATCATCTAAAGGAATATCAGTAGCATAATATCCCCATGTTAGCCATATGCCTGACCACATAAGAATTATAGAAGTTACTATTGACATAGCAATCATCATAAACTGTCTAAACATTTTGTTTTATTCCTTTAATGAATGTTTTGTTGTTGATCTTTTTCAAGCACTGTGTTAAGAGCTTTTAATAATAATAGATGAGATTTACTTTCTTCTAAAAGTTTATCTAGCAAACTGTTTATAATCTTTTTTAATTCTATTATAAACATTTCATGCTTTAAAATTTCAACTATATTATCAGAACTCTTTTCTTTTAAATCAGAAAGAACTATTTCAGCAAGAGAAGCTTGATTTTTTAATTTATCTATCAGCTTTTCTAAAGCACCTTGAGAAATTTCACTTAGTTGTATTTGCAACTGAATTGTATCTTCATTCATTTTTATTTCCTTATAAAATGATTTAGTTTTGAAAATTCCTACATTCCTAAACTAGATGCCAGTGATAAAAAAAAACTAGTT
>MDTB01067407.1_pt1 | contig 10917 bp, 8 predicted proteins | sample 811161 | NCBI WGS metagenome assembly MDTB01 (sample SAMN05326650, study PRJNA326480) | marine metagenome | isolation source: seawater | place: Mediterranean Sea | collected 2009 | reverse complement strand
TTCTAAATCAAAAGAGATAAAGAGTATAGTAGATAAAAAATTATGAATTAAAGACTTGTCCTTTAATTATTACATTCTTGATTAAATTATCATTATAATAATATACTAGGTCATTTATAGAATCCATTTCTTTTGAAACAATAAAGTTTGCTAATTTTCCTTTACTTATGCTTCCGCATTTTTTATTAATGCCCATTGCATAAGCACCATTTAAAGTAGCCGCATTAATCGCTTGCTCCGTTGAGATCTTTAGTTTATTACATGCTAAGGAAACAATGAAATTCATATTTCCGTTAGGAGAGGAGCCAGGGTTAAAATCACTTGCAATTGCAAATGGAATATTATTTTTAATAAGTTTTTTTGCAGGAGCATATGGGATATCAAGAAAAAATGAACAACCAGGAAGTAAAACAGGCATAGTTTTACTGTTTTTCAATAAATGTATATTATTATCATCTAAAATTTCTAAATGATCCACACTAACCACATCATTAGATACTGCCATTTGAACCCCACCAATATTATTAAATTGATTAACATGAATTTTGGCGGGAACTTTTAATTGTTTTGCCTTTTTAATTATTTTTTCTGAGTCAGAAACACTAAAGTATCCTTTCTCACAAAAAACATCTACATAATCCATAAGCTTTTTTTCAGTGAAGTCTGGAATCATATGATTCAAAATAAGACTTAAGTATTCTTTTTTTGTAAGTTTTTTTGGATATGCATGTGCACCTAAAAAAGTAGATTTAATTTCGATGGGCAAATTATCTTTTAATTTTTTTATGACACTAAGTATTTTAAGTTCAGATTCATAGGTTAATCCGTATCCAGATTTAATTTCAATACCTCCAGATCCATTTTCAATCATTTTTAAAATTCTTTTCAATGAAATTGAATATAATTCCTCTTGGGAAATATTTTTAATTTCTTGTGTTGTTTTGAGTATTCCACCACCATTATTAGCTATTTGTTTATAAGTTAACCCCTGCAATCTCATTACATATTCATTCGATCTATTTCCAGCAAAAACTGAATGTGTGTGCGCATCGCACCAAGTTGGCATAACAAATGAATTTGATAAGTCAATAACCTCAGTATTTTCTAGTTTATTTGGAATATTTGCCATTTTTCCAAAATCCATAATAATACCATTTTCAACCAATAAAAAAGCATTATGGATTTTCGGCAATTCATCCATTTTATTTCCAGGTACATAAAAATCCTCTGCATCCCTAGTCTGCAACAATTGTTTGATATTAATGTAAATTTTAGAATTGTAAGACATTATTTAAATCATGTCTGATGGGTTAACCCATTTATCATATTCATCTGCAGAGAGGTATCCAGATTTAATGGCTTCTTCTTTTAAAGTTGTACCATTTTTGTAAGCATTATTAGCTATTTCAGCAGCTTTGTAATAACCAATTTTTGTATTTAACGCTGTTACGAGTATAAGAGAGTTGTGAAGCTTATTTTTAATACTATCTAAATTTGGAAGAATTCCCAAAACACAATTTTGGTTAAAACTTTTAACAGAGTCTGCAATCAATTTTGCAGATGTTAGAAAGTTAGCAATAATAACAGGCTTGTAGACATTTAACTGAAAATTTCCTTGACTTGCTGCAAAGGTAACAGTTGTATCATTTCCTATAATTTGACTACATACCATACACAAAGCTTCACATTGTGTAGGATTAATTTTTCCGGGCATGATAGAACTTCCAGGTTCATTTACTGGTAATATTATTTCTCCTATTCCACTCCTTGGACCAGAAGCTAATAATCTAATATCATTAGAAATCTTGTGAAGAGAGACAGCAACTCTTTTTAGAGTACTATGGCTTTCAACAAAAGGATCGTTTGAAGATAGCGCTTCAAATTTATTTGTGGATGATATAAAAGGAAACTTTGTTTCAGCAGATATTTTTTTTGCAACAAGTTCGCTATATCCATCGGGTGTGTTTAATCCTGTGCCAACGGCTGTGCCGCCTAATGCTAAAGAAAGGAAGGTATCCACAGATTTTTCAACACTCAAAATTCCTTTTTTAATTTGTTCAGAGAATGCTGAAAACTCTTGGCCTAAAGTAATTGGGGTTGCATCCATTAAATGTGTTCTTCCAATCTTTATAATTGAATCAAATTCTTCAGCTTTTTTATCCAATGAAGCAAGAAGATCTTTTAATGTAGGAATAGTTTTGGAAATTAAAACTTCATAAGCACTAATATGCATAGCAGTTGGGAAAGTATCATTTGAGGATTGAGATTTATTAACATCATCATTAGCATTTACAACTTTTTTATCATGCAATTCTTTTTTAGCAAGTTGTTGACAGCGGTTAGAAATAACTTCATTAACATTCATATTTGTTTGCGTTCCAGATCCAGTTTGCCAAATAACTAATGGAAATTGATCATTGTGTTTTCCAGCAATAATTTCATCACATGCACTAACAATTAATTTCATTTTATTCTCAGGTAATACTCCACAATCAAAATTTGCTAAAGCTGCACATTTTTTAATAATTGCGTAGGAACGTATAATTTCCATTGGCATACTTGATTCAGGGCCAATTTTAAAATTTTGTCTTGATCTCTCTGTTTGAGCACCCCATAATTTGTCTTTAGGTACTTTAACTTCACCCAAAGTATCTTTTTCTATTCTGTACTCCATCCCTAATTATTAATTATACAAATTTACGTAATATTAATTATTTGTTTATATCAATGCTAGAGTTAAAATATTTTTAATGATTAGAATTTATCCGCAAATATTATTGGTATTGTGTATATTTGTATTATAATATTTGCACATGTTTGAATTTGATCAATATTTGGGATTTCTTGCTTTTTTAACCATTCTTACCATAGGTTTTTGGTTATTTTTTGTTTTACTCTTATTTATTATTCCTTATTGGGTATTTGGCGCAATAAAAGAAAGAATAGAAGAGCTTTTAGAGAAAAGAAAAAAATAGTACTAAAATTCTCCCTGATTGTTAAAACCTTGTGGGTTTCTTTGATTTTTCTTTTGGTTGAATCTGTATATAAAATTTAAAACTATTCTTCTCACTCCCCATCGAAATTCATAATCGTTGTAAAAATTATCATTAAATGTTTCATTTTTCCAACCTCTTTGATCCAGTAAATCTTTAACATTTAACGAAATGGTTGCATTTTCCTTAAATAAGTCCTTACTTAAACCCATATCAATGGAAATATCTCCTTCTCTTTTGTTTACTGCAGTTTTTCTGGGGCCTCTAATGTTTACGCTAGTTTGCCATTGAATTTTTGCTGGTAAGGTAAGTTTATTGTTAATCTTAAAGTCCCAGCTTACATTTTTACTATCATATACTGTTCCTTCATAACTTCCAATTATTTCATTTTCAAAAATGTTTAAATTAGAGAATATATTCCAAAATCTACCCTGATTGTAAGAAACATTCAATTCAAATCCAAATCTCTCACTACTTGATAAATTTATCGGAAACCTTTCGTTAATCGGAACATTTACCCCTTCGATATTTGCAAAATTTCCTGATTCCCTTAAAATAGTATTGACAATATTTGTAGATTTTTGAAAATATGCAGAAGTGTTTAAGGTGATTCCAAATGGGAATTTTTTTAAGTAACCAAAATCAAGATTATTTGAATAAGTAGGGTATAGGTAAGGGTTACCTCTCCAGATTAAAATGGGACTTATTTTGGTAGGGAATGGATTTATAAACCTTGACCAGGGTCTATTTATTCTTCTATTGTATCCAAAAGTAAATGTTTCGTCTTCTTTGAATTCATATCCAAAATTAAAGGTGGGAAATATTCCTGTTTCATCAATTTTTGTAAAATCATTGGTGGTGATTTGATTGATATTTTTTAATGTATTTTCGACCCTTAATCCAAATAAAAAGGAATAGGTATCATCTAACTTAATTCCATATTGAGAATAAAAAGCACTAATTTTTTCTTCATATTGAAAAAGATTGCTTTGACCTAAATCTTCTTCAAAATTATTGTTAACCAGTTCAAACACCCTGTAATCCGTTAATTTATCATCACTATTAACTCTAAACCCAATTTCAAACTGTTTGTTTTCTCCAATGGGGTTCACATAATCTGATTGAATGAGAAAGGATTTGTTATCTTCATTACTTGTGATTATTTCATTTTCAATTCCATTTTCATTTATGATTCCGTCTTCCCATTCATTTGAATTATCATACTGAAAATCGATTGTTAGCTTTTTGCCACTCTGATTAAATTTCTTTTCAAAATTCAAATTATATTCTCTATTAAATTCTGTTTCTCCTTCAGTTTCTACTTGAGTAATACTATTAATGGGAGAGAAGTTTTCATCTATTTCAGTGATTAGGTTACTTTCAATATCTAGTGACTCGTAATCATTATAAAAAAAAGATCCTAGAATTGATATGTTTTCGTCAATGAACCACTCAACCCCGTTGTTGATGAGGTAACCGTTATTGTTTCTATTTCTATCTCTATCTTCAAGGAAGAATGTACTTGGCTCATCTCCGTTAAAATACTCTGTAAACCCACCGGACTCACCAGGTCTATTTCTATCATTTATTCCTAAGGAATTGAAAAAGTTTAGTTTACCGTTTCTATAATTTGAGTTAGCGGAAATACCATTAGATTTTGGTTCTGCATAATTAAGACTGAGTGATCCATTAAATCCTAGTTTTTTTGATTTCCTTAGTATTAAATTAATAATACCACCAGTACCTTGCGCTTCAAATCTAGCCGAGGGGGAAGTGATTACTTCAACTTTTTCAATCGCATCCGTTGGAAGTTGTCTTATGAATGAAGAATTAATACCAACAAGGTTTGATGGTTTGCCGTTGATTAAAACTCTTGCAGCATCATTACCCCTTAATAAAATGTTTCCATCAATATCTGTTGAAACAGAGGGTATATTATCTAAAACATCCAACGCTGTTCCACCGCGTGCGGTTAAATCTTTTCCGACAGTGTATATTTTTTTATCTAGCTTTATCTCAACTGTTGTTTGTTCTGCAATTATTTCTACCTCATCAAGTGACTCATATCCAGGTATCATTACAATTTCACCCAGATCTGTATCCTTATCCAGTCGAACTTTTTCAATATTAAAATCTGAATAAGAAATAAAATCGATGTTTATATTGTAGGTGCCATTGGGGGCAGATATTAAAAACTGACCATTAATGTCAGTCAATCCACCTGTTATGATGATATCTGGACTTTTAATATCTGTTATGGTAATAGTCGCATACTCAAGAGGTTTATTATTCTCTGTAATAACGGTTCCTGAAATAGTTATCTCATTGTTTCTTTCAAAGGGTTTTTGTGAATTTAAATTTTGGTTTAAAAATAAAATGAATAGTAGTATAAATCTCATATTATTATTTGCAATAATTTGAACAAAAGATGTGCCACAAAGATTATAGTAAGTTATCAATATTCTCGATGGGCCGTCCTATAACAGCTAATTTTTTACCTACAATAATAGGCCTTTCAATGAGTTTTGGTTCATTACTTAAAATTTTTATAAGCTCATCATCAGAAAGATCTTTACCTTTATATTTTTCTTTCCATATTGCTTCATTTTTTCTAACTATATCAATCGGTTTTAATTGAAGTTTTTTTAAAATGTTTCTAATTTGCTCTGAGGACAAGTTGTTTTTTAAATACTCTATAATTTCAAAATTAATTTTTCTACTCTCTAAATACTTTATGCCTTCTCTTGATTTCCTACACCTGGGATTGTGATAAATTTTCATTTGATTGATTTGTATTAAACATTAAATAAGATTTTAAAAAATCTTTTAAATTACCGTTAAGTACACTGTCCGTATTGCCAGTTTCTGTTCCAGTCCTAAGATCTTTCACCAGTTTGTAGGGGTGAAGAACATAATTTCTAATTTGACTTCCCCATTCGATTTTTTTCTTACTAGATTCAATTTCATTTCTTTTTTCATTTTTCTTTTTTAATTCAATCTCATACAGTTGTGATTTTAGCATTTGCATTGCCCTAACTTTATTGTCTAGTTGAGATCTTGTCTCCGAACAGGTAATTTGAATTCCACTAGGTTTGTGCGTAATTTGAACTTTAGTTTCAATCTTATTAACACTTTGTCCCCCAGCACCACTAGACCTGGAAGTGTTAATTTCCAAGTCAGATTGATTTATTTCGATATTTATGCTATCATCGATTAACGGATATACATAAACCGATGCAAAACTTGTATGTCTTTTTGCATTGGAATCAAATGGTGAAATTCTAACAAGTCTATGAACGCCGTTTTCTCCTTTCAACCATCCAAAAGCATATTCACCCTCAATTTTTAATGTTGCCGATTTTATACCCGCTGTATCTCCGTCTTGTTCATTAAGAATAGAACTTTTGAGGTTATTTTTTTCACAATACATCGCATACATTCTCATTAACATTTGTGCCCAATCACAACTTTCTGTACCTCCTGCACCTGCAGTTATCTGTAGAACAGCGTCCATGTTATCACTTTCGTGAGAAAGCATTGTTTTGAATTCCAATTCTTCTAAAAGTGTATTACTTATTTTGAATTGATTTTCCAGCTCTTGATCAGAACATTCATTTTTTTTATGAAATTCTAATAATATTTCTAAGTCAGTTATATTCTCTTCCAGGGAATCAATATTCTTAATCCATTTTTTTAAAAACTTAATTCTCTTAAGAGTTATTTTTGCCTCTGATGAATTTTCCCAGAAATTTTCTTGAAATGTTTTTTTTTCTTGTAATTCTAATTCTTTATGCTTGCTGTTAAGGTCAAAGATACCCCCTTAACGCATCCAGGCGATTTCTAATTGTTAGTATTTGTTCATTTGTATACACGAGCTAAAATTAATATTAAATTAAACAAGATTGTAAAGTTTTTAATGAAAATTTTTATCACTAGATTTATTTAAATTTAAGCTTATGAGTAAATATTCCAATTTTTTAATAATTTTTTTCTCATTCATTTTTTTAAATGCAAATGAAAAGAATGTCAAAGATTTTAATGGATTTTTCAATTTCAGTTATGATGAATCAAAGGATAAAATATTTCTTATGGTTAATAAAATTGATCATGAATTTTTATACGTAAGTTCACTAGCCACTGGTATTGGTTCTAATGATATTGGCTTGGACAGAGGTCAACTTGGATCTGAAAGATTAGTAAAATTTATAAAAAGAGGGAATAAATTGTTATTAGTTCAACCAAATCTTTATTACAGGGCAGAAACCGAAAATTTGAGTGAGAAAAAAAGTGTTGAGCAGGCATTTGCTAAGTCTGTTTTATTTGGCTTTGAAATAATTGATAAACACGAAGATTCATATAAAATTGATTTTACTCCGTTCCTAATGTTTGATAGACATGGGGTTGCTAAAAAATTAAAAAGTAAAAATCAAGGATCATACTCGGTTGATCTTTCTAAAAGTTCAATTGAAATGTTTAATACCAAAGCATTTCCTAGAAATGTTGAGTTTGAAGCTATGTTAACTTTTTCTGGTGATGCTAAAGGAAACTTAGTACGGACTGTTGTTCCAGACCCAAATAATATTACCGTTACACAACATCACTCATTTGTTCAATTACCAGACAATGATTATCAGCCTAGAAAATTTGACCCAAGGAGTGGTGCCATTTTTATTGAATTTATGGATTATTCAACCCCTGTTAATCAAGAAATGGTGAATAAATATATAATAAGACATCGCTTAAAAAAAAAGAATCCAAGTTTAGCAGTTTCTGATCCTATTGAGCCAATTATTTATTATTTAGATCCTGGAACTCCTGAACCGGTAAAATCCGCATTGATTGATGGTGCATCATGGTGGAATGATGCATATGAGTCAATTGGTTTTAAAAATGCTTTTCAGATAAAAGTTTTACCTGAAAATATCGATCCAATGGATTGTAGATATAATGTTATTCAATGGGTTCATAGATCAACTAGAGGTTGGAGTTACGGAGCCAGTGTGGTTGATCCTAGAACGGGTGAGATTATCAAGGGTCATGTGAGTTTAGGAAGTTTAAGGATTAGACAAGATTATATGATAGCTCAGGCACTTTCTAAAGACCCTTTTAAAAATGATAGTAATAATAAAAAGATGCTAGATTTAGCACTTTCAAGAATAAGACAGTTAAGTGCACATGAAATTGGTCACACAATAGGTTTTGTTCACAATTTTGCAGCAAGCACAAATAATAGAGCATCAGTCATGGATTATCCTCACCCATTAATTGAAATAAATGAAGATGAAATTTCTTTTGAAGATGCTTACGATACAGGAATTGGTGAATGGGATAAAATTACAGTTGCTTATAGCTACTCTGAATTTAATAGTAATCAAAATGAAGAAAAGGAGTTAAATAATATTTTGAATAATGCTACAGCAAAAGGTTACAGATTTATTAGTGATTATGATGCAAGATCATTAGATGGTTCTCATGCTTTTGCTCATTTATGGGATAATGGAGATGTTGCTTACAGTGGATTAGATGAGGTTATCAACATTAGAAGAAAAGCCATCCAAAATTTTTCAGAATTTAATGTTCCAAAAGGTACACCTAATTCAGTTCTAGAGGATGTTTTTGTTCCACTTTATTTTTTTCATAGGTACCAAACTGAAGCAACTGCAAAAATTATTGCTGGAATGGATTATAATTACTCCTTAACAGGCGATAATCAAAGTGAATTTAGTTTCTTAGATAAAAAAACTCAATTAAATGCTCTGAGCTCTTTGATGAAAACACTTGAAGCTGATTTTTTAGCGATACCCAAAGATAAGTTACAATTATTTCCCCCAAGAGCATTTGGTTACCCAAGAACAAGAGAATCCTTCAAATCTAATTTAGGGCCTGCTTTTGATCCATTTTCTGCTTGTGAAACATCTGCTGATATGACTCTGAGTTTAATTTTAAGACCTAAAAGACTTAACAGATTGATATTACAGCATTCTTTGGATAGTTCCAATCTTAGCTTAAACGAATTATATGATTATATTTTTTATGAAACGATTCTTTTAAAAAAATCTTTTGATCCATTTAGTGATGACACATATTTAAATGAAATACAACATATTGTGAATTTAGCTCTATTAAAAAGGATTTTTTCTGTTATCATTGATGATACTAGCTTATTTCAGGTCAAAAGCATAAGTAGTGATTTTTTAAATAAATTATCAGGGGAATTGAGATCGAAGAAATATAGGAATTTAAAACTTTCAAAATACACCAATTATTATTTAAAAATGATTCAAGATTTCAATAGTAATCCAAAAGAATATAAAATAAATATTCCATTAAAAATTCCTGATGGATCTCCCATAGGTATGGATAATTGTAATTTTAACTAATTTATATGATTGATTTAAGAAGTGATACTATAACAAAGCCATGCAGTAATATGCTACAAGCAATGTTTAAAGCTAATGTTGGTGATGATGTTTATGGTGAAGACCCTACAGTTAAGGAACTTGAAAAAAAAGTATGCGATTTTTTTGGAACAGAAATGTCAATGTTTTTCCCCTCTGGAACAATGGCAAATCAAACAGCGATTAAATTACATACTTCGCCTGGTAATCAGGTTATCACACATAAGTATTCCCATGTATTTAACTATGAAGGTGGTGGGGCCTCATTTAACAGTGGAGTTTCTTTTAAGCTTCTTGATGGTCCAAAAGGTATTTTTGAAATAAATGACATGATCAATGCAATAAATCCAAAAAGCTTTTATCATGCGCCTCTATCTAAATTAGTTGTTTTGGAAAATACTACTAATAAAGGTGGAGGTGCGTGCTGGGATATTGGAATTTTCCCGGATATTAAAAAAGTATGTAAAGACCATGATCTTAGATTACATATGGATGGCGCGAGGATATGGAATTCGCTTATAGCAAATAAAAACAATCCTCTTGTTTATGGAGAAAATTTTGATACAATTTCTGTGTGCTTAAGTAAGGGATTAGGTTGTCCAATTGGAACTGTACTGACTGGAAAAAAAGAAATATTAAAAAAAGCTCTTAGAATCAGAAAAATTTTTGGTGGTGGAATGAGACAAGTTGGATATTTGGCAGCTGCAGGAATTTACGCATTAAATAATAATATTGAAAGATTAGCTGAAGATCATAAGAAGGCAAAACAAATAGCCAAGGAACTCAAAAGAAAGAACTTTGTGAAGGGATTGAATGAAGTTGAAACCAATATCATAATTATTGAACTTATTGAAAATTGTAACAAGCAAAATATAATTAACTTTTTTATGGGTGAAAATGTGATCATGGATTGGCACTCTATGGGGTCAAATAAAATTAGACTGGTTACACATTTAGATTATTCAGACAGTGACCACAAAAATTTTCTAGCGATTCTAGATAAATGCGATATTTAAAAGGGAAATTGATAAAATTCACTTATTTTTGTTACTAGGAAAGATTGTTAATTATCAATTAATTTATACCCTATTTCGATGCCATCTAGCAAAGGCGTTTATAAAAATTTACTAGAGCTTATTGGAGATACCCCTCTGGTAAACATAAGACATCTTAGTGAAAATAATCCTGGCTTATATTTAGCAAAATTGGAACTAACAAATCCCGGTCAATCTCCAAAAGACAGAATTGCATTGCATATAATCAATGATGCTGAAAAAAAGGGACTTTTAAAACAGGGTAGTACTGTTATTGAAACAACTTCTGGAAACACTGGTTTTAGCCTGGCAATGGTCTCACTTATAAAAGGTTATAAATGTATTTTAGCTGTATCATCAAAATCTTCTACAGATAAAATAAACACCCTCAAAGCGCTAGGTGCTAAAGTGCATGTATGTCCTGCAAATGTTGATGCAGATGATCCTAGATCTTATTATGAGGTTGCTAAAAAATTGAATAAAGAAATTGAA
>MDTB01000529.1_pt1 | contig 10917 bp, 9 predicted proteins | sample 811161 | NCBI WGS metagenome assembly MDTB01 (sample SAMN05326650, study PRJNA326480) | marine metagenome | isolation source: seawater | place: Mediterranean Sea | collected 2009 | reverse complement strand
CGATATAACTCCAATAATTGAAACTATAAGTCCGACAATTTGAAATTTATTTGTACTTTCAATTTTAAATAAAAAACAAAGCAAAATTATAATTGCAGGTATTGCTGCATTTAATAGAGTTGCGTTTATAACCTGTGTGTATATTAAAGATAAATAGGTAAATGAGTTAAATAAACCAACACTGGTAAGTCCCAAGAAAAATAATAATGGTAAATTTTTTAAAATAACATCTTTATATTTCAATATTTCTTTGTAAGTAAAAGGTAATAATAAAATCCATACAAGTAACCACCTGTAAAATACTAAAGATAAAGGAGGTATATCTGTCAAAAAAGCAAATTTTCCCACTATAAAATTTCCAGACCAAAACAATGAGGCACAAACTAGCATTATATATGCCTTAGTTTTAGACATTTATTAGTTAAATCTTAAAGAACTATAAGGATTTAAATTTAGATTAGTGTTTTCTTTAGCTATCATTCCAGAGATGATCTTCCCAGATATTGGACCTAATGTCCATCCTAAATGATGGTGACCGAAACAATAAAATACATTTTTATAATTTTTTGAAGGACCCATTACTGGTAAAAAGTCTGGAAGAGTAGGTCTAAATCCCAACCATTCATCTTCATGGTCAGGCAATTCTCCAAGCATATATTTTGCATTATTAATCAAGTTTTTAATTCTAGATTTTGATAAAGGATTTTCTAATCCACCAAATTCAACTGTTCCAACTACTCTTAAACCTTGTTGCATTGGCGTTATTCCAAATCCCCTATTTGAAAAAATAACTGGTCTAGATAAAAGATGATCACAGCCTTTAAAATGAACATGATACCCTCTTTCGGTATCAAGAGGAATTTGTTCGCCAAGATTATCAGTAAGTTTTTTTGAAAATGCTCCACATGTAATTACAATTTTATTAAATTTAAATTCTTTGTTATCTGTTTTTAAAATAGGGTTTTCTTGTTCAAATTTTATATCTTTGACATTTGATTTTTCAAAATTTCCACCCTTTTTTATAAAAAGTTCAAAAAGTTTTAAAAGTATCTTTTTTGGATTCCGTGCGTGTCTGGCATATGGATAATATACCCCTCCATAATAAAATGGTTTAATATTAGGTTCTAAGTCATGAATTTCATGCTTATTTACTAATTGTTGTTTAACCCCCAATTCTTTTCTAACTTTAATTTCTAACTCTCTACTTTTTAAATCTTGATCATTCCAGATATATAAAATTCCTTTATTTTCAACTAATCCTTCCAAATCTATTTCATCAAATAATTCATCGTAAGCAGGTAAAGCAAGATCTAAAATTTGATGCATATATTTTGCTGTATGCATCATCTTATTTTTTGACGTATTCATTATAAATTTTATAAACCATGGAACCATTTTTGGTACATAGTTCCACTTAAGTGCCAATGGGCCAGTTGAACTTAATAACATTGATGGAACATCGGCTAAAATATCTGTTCTGTTTAGTGATAAAGAAGCATAGGGCGAAAAGTGACCAGCATTCCCATATGAAGCTGCTGGACTTCCAGGTTCATCTCTATCTAATAATGTCACTTGAAAACCTTTTTTTTGTAAAAATAAGGCATTAGAAACACCTTGAATTCCTGCTCCGACAATCCCGACTTTAAGTTTGTTTAACATGATAAATTTATACAGCTATTTAAAGAAATTATTTAAGCGACAAATTATACTTATGCTATAGCTTGTTCACTATGAATTTTTGCACTCATTACTATACCAAAACCTATCATCGTAGCTAACATGGATGAGCCTCCATAAGACATTATTGGTAATGGAGATCCAACGATAGGAACTAGTCCCAAAACCATACTCATGTTTATAACAATATAAACGAACAAAGAAGCGCCAAAACTATAACAGAATAATTTTGCAAAATAACTTCTGGAACCAGCTCCTATTTTAATTATTCGAAAAATAATAATTGAATATATAAGCAAAAGAAAAACAGATCCAAAAAATCCAAATTCCTCTGAAAAAAGAGTGAAAATAAAATCAGTATGTTTTTCAGGTAAAAATTCTAAATAGCTTTGAGTTCCTTTCAAAAACCCTTTTCCAAAGAGACCTCCGGAACCAACAGCAATTTTTGACTGAATAATTTGATATCCTGCACCTAATGGATCTCTATCTGGATTTAAAAAAGTTAATACTCTTAATTTTTGATAAGGTTGTAAAAAAGAGATTATAAAAGGAAGTGATAAAAATGTTATCAAAATTGAATAAAAAAAATACTTATGATTCAAACCTGCAAACCATAAGACTATAATTCCACTGATTGAAATTAGTAGTGAGGTACCTAAATCAGGCTGAATAATAACTAGGCTCATTGGTAAAAAAATTATGATTAGAGATATTATTACTGAATAAAATGAATTTACATTTTCTAAACGTTTCCTGTGAAAAAATTTTGCAAGGCAAAGAATTATAAATATTTTCATAAGTTCAGATGGCTGAATATTAATGAAATATAAATCTATCCATCTTTGGGAGCCAGAAGCTGTAATACCAAAATGGATCGTCCAAATTAACATTGCAACAACTGCTAAATAACTTAAATATCCTATTGAAAACCAAAACTTTATGTTAAGGAAAGAAATTAGTACCATTAATAAACTAAATAAAACAAACTTAATAAAATGGCTTTTTGTGTGAAAAAGTATCTTACCGCCATCAGTTGAATACATTGTGGTAAAACTAATGACCCCTAATAAAAAAATACATATAAGTAAAATTATATCTAATCTTTTTATCTTTCCAAATAAATTTCTCTTATTTTCTATCTTGCTATGTAAATACATCTAAATATTCAAATATTTTTTTGTTTCAAAATTTTTTCTAATTTCATGACGATCAATTATTTTCTTAAATAAAGTTTTAGCTAATGGAGCAGCGACTGAGCCTCCAGACCCACCATGTTCAATTAAAATACTTACAGCATATCTTGGATTTCTATATGGACCAAACGCTATATATAAAGCATGATCTCTTTCTTCATAAGGGATCTGATTAGTTTTTAAATCTAATTCTCGATCTTCGTCTGAAATTCTTTTAACTTGTGCAGTACCAGTTTTTCCCGCAAATTGATATTTTGGATCATCAATTCTAGACCTGTAAGAAGTTCCTCTTAGCTCGTTAGTAGAGCTAAACATTGCTTCTTTAATAAAATCTAAATTTTTTTGTTTTTTAATTAATGAAATAAATTTATCTTTTTTATTTTTTTCATCATCATTTAATACAATTTTAGGATAAATTTTGTGACCTCCGTTTGCAATTTGCGCTGTCATCAAGCAAAGTTGTATTGGCGTAGTTTGAATATAGCCTTGACCAATACCAGTAATAATAGTTTCACCAAGTAACCAATTTGATCCCAAAGCATTTTTTTTCCATAGAGTATTTGGTACTAAACCATTTCTCTCATTGCTAAATATATTATTAAATACTTTTTGTCCTAAACCGAATTTTTTAGCTGTTTGACTTAACTTATCCACACCAAGCCTTCTTGATACCTCATAAAAATAAGTATCACAAGATTGCTTCATTGCTTCTCTCATATTTACATATCCATGACCCTCCTTTTTCCAGCAATGATAACTTTGTCCGTATAGTTCCAAAGGATGTTTATGGCCTTTGCAATTAACAGTAAAATTTGGACTTACAATTTCATTTTCAAGAACTGACAAAGCTACTATAGGTTTAATTGTTGAGCCAGGAGAATAATTTCCAGCCAATGATTTATTTATTAAAGGTTTCATTGGATTGTTTCTAATTAATTGCCATTCATCCTGACTTATTCCAAAAACAAAAGCATTTGGATCGAATGAAGGAGATGATTGCATCGCAATTATATGGCCTGTATATATATCCATCACACAAATTGAGCCAGATTTTTCTATTAATAATTCGTTAGCAAGTTTTTGGACTTCAGTGTCTACTGTTAGTTGAATTGTTCTACCTTTATCACCTTGTTGAAAAGCTAGTTGGCTTATACGTCTACCATATGCATTAACCTCATATCTCTCAATTGAATTGTTTCCAATCAACTTATTTTCAAATGTTTTTTCCAAACCTATCTTTCCAACTTTTAAACCACGTACAAATTTTTCTTTAACTACCGCATTAGATAAAATATCTTTTTCATTTGCTTGACTAACATATCCTAAAATATGTGTATAATTTTCTTTATGTGGATAATTTCTAGAAATTGAAATTATAGGTTTTACACCATTTAAATCATATAAATTATTATTTATTTTTGAAAAATTTTCCCAACTTAAATTATCAGCTACAATGAGAGTTTCCCAAGGTTTAATTTCATTTTTTCTTTTAATAATTTTTTGAAACTGTTTATCAGACAATTCTAAAATAATTTTTATTCTATTAATTGTATATTTAAAATTATCAACTTGCTCTGGAATTAAATGAAGTTGATAAGCTTCAAAATTTCCAGCAATTACGTTTCCAAAGTAATCTTGAAAATCACCTCTTATAGGTGGAAGTTTCCACTCTCTAATTCTATTTTTATCTGAAAGTGTTAAATATTTCTTATTTTCTTTAACTTGTAGAAAAAATAATCTACTAACTATTCCTCCTAAAATAATTATCTTAGCAGTGACTAGAATAAACATTCTTCTATTAATAGAATTTAACTTTATTACATTGTCACTTTGATCAATCATTCAAAGCCTTTAAATAATAATTTAAGAGAAATGATAAAGGAATATAAAATAAAAAGGTAAATAAGTTATTTATAATATAAAACATGATATCGAGATCATAAGAAAAAAATAAAAATAAGATTGAATAATTTATTGAATTAATCAGACTAATCACAAATAAAAAATAAAACCAGTCCTTAATAAGGTGAGGCCTTATAGTTATGTTTCTCAGATACGACGCAAAGATACATACTGCTATATAAGAAAATGAACTTATTCCTAAAGGCAAACCCACAACTGTGTCGTTTATTAATCCTGCAATAAAAACCAACATATAATCAAACTTATTGTACTCTTTGAGTGCAAAATAAAAGATAAGAATAAATGGAAAATTAAAAGAAAAATAATCAATATTAAGATAATTTAGATCAAATTCATTCAAAACAGATGTGAATAAGATTATAATTGGCAACCACGTATAAATTTTATACAAGTAGTTTTTTTTTTCAAATTTAATCATTTACTTTTCGACCTTTACTTAAGATACAAGCTTTATACTCTGGGGTTCCAACTTTAAATCCTTTTTTAAATGTAGATTTTTGACATTTAGAACTATAAATTAAATTTAACCTTAAAAAATTTAACTCTTTTTGGTCAATAGAGTTTTGCTGAATCTTCTGATTTTGACTCTCAATTGTTTCCTGTAGATCTGAAACTTTGTTGGTTGAAATATTAATTTGAGATCTTAAAGTCTGGTTTTCCTTAATAAATTTATCATTAGTTTCATTTAAAATTTTAAGCTCTTGATTTAGAAGGTCTAATTTGATTTGTTCAGTGTTTGGGTTAGCCTCTGCTTTATTTGAATTCTCCTTGTTATCATCTACTATTTCTTTATCTATTTTCTCCTGTATCTCTACAAAAACATATTTTATTTGTTCAAAATCACTATAAAAATTGATTGAAAAATTCTTATCAACATTATCTACCACCCCAACCGGTATGCCGCTCTTATAAATTGAACCTGTTCCTGAAGTATAAGCAATGCTTTGGTCTTGAATATCATCTACAAGATTGTCTTTGATGTATTTTATCTCACCAGAGTTTTTACCATCACCTATTACAATAGCCTGAACGTTTCCAGGTGTAATTGAAATTGGTACACTAGAATTTAGATCTGATAATAATAATACTCTCGAAGACTTATAATTTACCTCGATAACCCTTCCAACTAAATAATCTTTATCGAATATATTTGTGCCTATTATAATATTATCAAAACTTCCTTTATTTATTATAATTGTTTTTAAAAAAGGACTATCGTGATCAACCATTACTTTTGCTAAAATTTTATTTGATGAGACTCTATAATCTTCAATTAATCCTTTTAGTTCCTTATTTTCACTAATTATTATCTCATTTAATATCTCTTTAGATTTTAAATTTTCAAGTTCATCTTTATTATTTTGAAACTCATTATAAAAACTTGCATATTCTAAAATCTTTAAATAAGAGTTAATCGCAAAGTTTTCTGGTATAGAAACTATAAATGAAGATCTAAACACAATTTCATTTATAATTGATCTCGTATTTTTAATAATTTTTAAATTAAAAGTTGACAAGAAAATTATAAAAATTGATAGAAAAATTAGAGATAATAAAGAAAATTTTTGTTTGGTAGTTTTTTTTAAAAAAGCAGATCGGATTGCTATTACAAAATCATCTCTACTTGATGCCATTATTTCTAATACTCAGTCAGCATCGTAGAAAAAGTTTGCTCTTGATCTAGGGCCTTTCCTGTTCCTATGGCTACACACGAAAGTGGATCTTCTGCGATATGAACTGGTAAGCCTGTTTCTTTTGAGAATCTTTTATCAATATTTTTTAATAAAGCTCCACCTCCAGTTAGTGTTAGACCCATATCAACCAAATCTGCTGATAGTTCTGGTGGTGTTGCCTCTAATGCATTTTTGATGCCATCTACCATTTCTTTTAAAATATCATTCAAAGCCTCAGCAGTATCTTCTTCAGTAATATTTACTTCTTTAGGAGTTCCAGATCTAAGATCTCTTCCTTTTACTGGATAAGTATTATCGTTAGTCGGAATAGCAGTCCCAATTTCTTTTTTAATTTTTTCAGCCGTGCTATCACCTATCATTAAATTATATTCTTTTCTCATATAATTTACTAATGCTGAGTCCATTGCGTCACCGGCAACTCTAAGAGATCTAGAATATACTAAGCCTCCTAAAGACATCACTGCTATTTCACTAGTTCCACCTCCAATATCTACTACCATAGAGCCAGTCGCTTCAGAAATTGGAAGCCCTGCTCCAATGGCTGCTGCTATAGGTTCTTCAATTAATTGAACTCTTCTAGCGCCTGCTGCCAATGCACTATCTTGAATTGCTTTTCTCTCAACAGGAGTTGAACCTGTAGGCACACAGATTAAAATTCTTGGGTTAGCGAATGAACTTCCTTTGTGAACTTTTTTTATGAAATGTTTTATCATTTCCTCTGTAACAATAAAATCTGCTATTACACCATCTCTTAATGGTCTGATAGCGCTAATATTTCCAGGAGTTCTACCTAACATAGTTTTTGCTTCATCACCTACCGCCAAAACTTGTTTTTTGCCTTGTTGGTCAACAATTGCTACAACAGATGGCTCATTCAGTACAACACCTTTTCCTTTTACTACGACTAAAGTATTAGCAGTTCCAAGGTCGATAGCCATATCTTGACTCCAAATCTTTTTTACCCTATCAAATAGTCCCATTTAGACCCCTCCTTTTACTTTTTGATGTTGAATATTTTGAGACAACGATTTTTTTTCTCTTTTAATTAACATTTTATTTAATGCGTTTAAATATGCGTTTGCAGATGCTACTAAAGTATCAGTATCTGCTGATTGTCCAACAGTTGTTCTATCATTTTCCTCAATTTTAACACTTACTGTTGCTTGAGCGTCAGTGCCTTCAGTGACAGCATGAACCTGGTAAAGAGATAACTTCACATCATGGGGATATAATTCCTTGATACACTTAAAAATTGCGTCTACAGGGCCATCGCCTGTCTGCGAAGTTTTTTTAATATTTCCAAAAACATCTAATGTCATATCTGCTCTTTGAGGTTCTCCAGTACCAGCAAAAACTTTTAAAGATTTAAGATTTATAGCATTTATCTTATTATCAATAATTAAACTATCATCTACTAATGCAACAATATCCTCATCATAAATATGCTTTTTCTTATCAGCTAAAATTTTAAACTTTCCAAAGGCAGCCTGGACAACATCATCTGTTACATCAGCGTAACCTAAATCATTTAATTTATCTTTAAAAGCATGTCTACCAGAATGTTTCCCCATAACCAAAGACGTCTTCTTTACCCCCACACTTTCAGGAGTCATGATTTCATACGTTTCTCTATTTTTTAACATTCCATCTTGATGAATGCCTGACTCATGTGCAAATGCATTTTTTCCAACTATTGCTTTATTAAATTGAACAGGAAAACCAGTCGCATTTGAAACAATTTTTGAAGCCTTGCTTATAAGTTCTGTTTTAATGCCCGTCTTATAAGGTAATAAATCGTCTCTAGTTTTTATTGCCATTACAATTTCCTCTAAAGCAGCATTTCCTGCTCTCTCACCTATTCCATTTATAGTGCATTCAATTTGTCTTACACCCGCTGACAATCCTGATAAAGCATTAGCTACTGCTAATCCTAAGTCATTATGACAATGAGCTGAAATAATTGCTTTATCAATATTCGGCACATTATTTTTTATTGAGGTAATGGTTCTAGCAAATTCTTCTGGAATTGAATAACCAACTGTATCTGGAATGTTTATTGTTTTTGCCCCACATTTAATTGCCAACTCAATTGTTTTATACATAAAGTCTAAATTTGTTCTTGTCCCATCTTCGCATGACCATTCTACATCATCAGTAAATTTTCTTGCATAAGTAACACTTTCCTTTATGGCCCCTAATACTTGTTCATCGGTCATATTTAGTTTGTGTTTCATATGAACAGGGCTAGTTGATATGAAAGTATGTATTCTAAATCTTTTTGCGTATCTTAAAGATTCATGACATGCATCTATATCTTTTTTTGTTGCTCTAGCTAATCCACATGGAATTGAATTTTTAATACTTTTGCTTATTGCACTTACTGCCTCAAAATCTCCTGGTGAAGATATAGGGAATCCTGCCTCAATTATATCGATTCCCATTTCATCAAAAACTCTAGAAATTTGAATTTTTTCCTCTACACTCATAGAAGCTCCTGGTGATTGTTCACCATCTCTCATAGTCGTATCAAAAATGTAAACTTTATCTTTATCACTCATAACTTAATTTTTTTTGAGTATATATAATACAATCTATAAGCGATATTGCAAAATAAATGTCGGTATGAACTTTAATATGATGATCTTTTTGGGTTTATTTACTAATCAGCTTTTATCGCTATCAACTAGTTTTTTCTTACCTATCCAAGGCATCATGGCTCTAAGTTCAGCTCCAACTTTTTCAACAGGATGTTCTGCCAATTTTGCTCTTGTTGCTAAGAAGTTTTTTTGACCATTTTTACATTCATCTATCCACTCTTTAGTAAATTTTCCAGACTGTATCTCAGAGAGAACTTCTTTCATCCTTTTTTTTGTTTCTTCTTTATTAATAATTTTTGGACCTGATTGGTACTCGCCATATTCAGCAGTATTTGAAATAGAATAATTCATATTTGCTATTCCACCCTCATATATAAGATCTACAATTAATTTCACTTCATGAACAGTTTCAAAGTACGCCATTTCAGGTTCATATCCTGCTTCAACTAACGTTTCATAACCATTTTTCATAAGTTCAACTAAACCCCCACACAAAACAGTTTGTTCACCAAATAAATCTGTTTCTACTTCATCTTTAAATGTAGTTTCAATAATACCTGATCTTCCTCCACCGATTGCTGAAGCATAAGACATTGCCAAATCTCTTGCTTTTCCTGAGCCATTTTGATGAACTGCAAATAAACACGGAACCCCACCACCTTTCTCGAATTCGCTTCTAACTAAATGTCCAGGACCTTTAGGGGCAACCATGAATACATCCAGATCTTTTCTTGCTTTGATTAAATCATAATGAACGTTTAATCCATGTGCAAAAGCTATACTTGTTCCTTCTCTAGCTCTTTGTTCAATATGGTTTTTATAAATTTGAGCTTGTAATTCATCAGGAGTTAGTATCATTACAACATCTGCCCAAGCAGCCGCATCAGATAAATTCATTACTTTTAAACCCTTAGATTCTGCTTTTGCTGTACTCGATGAGCCATCTCTTAACGCTACAACAACTTCTTTTACTCCACTATCTTTTAAATTCAATGCATGAGCATGTCCTTGACTACCATAACCAAAAATTGCAATTTTTTTATCTTTGATAAGATTTATATCTGTATCTTTTTCATAAAACATTTTCATTTAATTTCTCCTTAAATTAATTTATTTAAAAACTTCAGCACCCCTTGTCATAGCGATAGCACCCGTTCTTGAAGTGCTAGTTAAACCAAAAGTTTTTAATTTTTTTGTCATTTTATCAATTTCTCTTCTCAAAGCAGTTATTTGAATTACAACGGATTTTTTTGTTTTATCCAAAATTACTGGATTAAAGCTTTTACAAGCTTTAAGAGTTTTTTCTATCTTTTTTTTATTCCCTACCACTTTGAGTAAAGCCATTTCTTTAAATATTACTTTTTTGTCTTCTCTTTTAAAATCAGCCACTTTATGAACTGGAACTAATTTTTTCAATTGTAATTTAATTTGATCTATTACTTGGGGAGTACCTGTGGTGACAATAGTAATTCTAGAAATATTTTTAGTTGCATCTACCTCTGCTACAGCTAAAGATTCAATATTATAACCCCTGCCAGAAAACAAACCTACAACTCTAGCCAATACTCCAGATTCATTATCAACCCAAACAACAAAAATATGAGTATCTAATTTTCCTATCTTAGTTGGTATGCTATATGCTGATTTTGCTTTTACCATTAAACTAGTGCTTTACCTTTGCCGGAAATCTTATTTTGTTCTTTGTCATTAGGTCCCAAAATCATTTGATTATGAGGTTTTCCTGAAGGTATCATAGGAAAGCAATTTTCATTAGGATCTACCTGACAGTCAAATATTACTGGACCATTGTGATCAATCATTTCTTTAATCTTT
>MDTB01235260.1_pt1 | contig 10918 bp, 11 predicted proteins | sample 811161 | NCBI WGS metagenome assembly MDTB01 (sample SAMN05326650, study PRJNA326480) | marine metagenome | isolation source: seawater | place: Mediterranean Sea | collected 2009 | reverse complement strand
TAAGATATAATATTTATATCTTAGGTGATAATTTTGACCGACATATATTTTTGGATATAACATATCAAAAAAGGTAGCTGACTCGGATAAAGAGAAAAAGAAAAAGATTTCTCCAGTTCCGCATGACCCAGAAGTAGGTGGAATCACAGTTTCTACTACTGCTACAGGCGGTTACTTTGGTCAATACGTTGACATGGAAGGTACTACTTCCGATAGTGAACACGATTTAATTCTCAAGTATAGAGAAGCAGCCCGTCAACCAGAATGTGATTCTGCAGTATCTGATATTGTAGATGCTTCAATTGCATCACATGATAAATCTGCTCCGGTTGACTTAGTAATGGAAGAACTTGATATGCCTAATAGTATCAAGAAGCAGATTTTAACAGAATTTAATAATGTACTCAGACTTTATCGATTTAATTCTTTATCTTCTGATATGTTTAGAAACTGGTATGTAGATGGCAGATGTTATTTTCATGTCATTTATGATGAGAGTAATCCTAAAAAAGGTATTTTAGAATTACGTCCAGTTGAGCCTTTACACTTAACAAGAATAAAAGAAGTTCAAAAAAGAACTGATGCAAAAACTAAATTAGAATTTGAAGAAATAGTCAATGAATATTATATTTACTCAGATAAACTTACTAGTAAAGGATATGCGACTAACGCTAAAATTGGTGGTACAAAAATTGCAAAAGATGCAATTATATATTCGCACTCAGGTATCACTGACCCGACGCGTAAAAGAATCGTGTCGCATCTTCACAAAGCCATTAAATTGGTAAATCAATTGCGCATGATGGAAGATTCTCTTGTGGTATATCGAGTAGCTCGAGCACCAGAAAGAAGAGTCTTTTATGTTGATGTTGGTAACCTTCCTAAAAATAAAGCGGAAGAATATGTACAAAATGTTGTAGCCAAATATAGAAACAAATTAGTATATGATGCTAATAGTGGTGATATTACAGATGACAGACGACACATGTCTATGTTAGAAGATTTTTATCTTCCAAGACGAGAAGGTGGCAGAGGAACAGAAATTACAACATTACCAGGTGGAGAAAACCTTGGCCAAATTGATGACGTAATATTTTTCCAAAAGAAACTATACAGGGCGTTAAATATTCCGGCAAGTAGATTGGAAGAAGAAACTGCTTATACTTTTGGTAGAGCTACTGAAGTATCTAGAGATGAAGTTAAATTTCAACGATTTATTGATAGACTTCGTAAAAGATTTTCAACAGTATTCTTCGATGCTTTAAAGGTCCAATTAATTCTTAAAGGTATTATTACCAAAGAAGAGTGGCCTGATATTGCAGAAAAAATTAATATTGATTATATCGAAGATAACTATTTTTCTGAATTAAAAGAAGCAGAAATTTTAAAAGAAAGACTTGAATTAGCTAATTCAATTAATGACCAAGAACTGATTGGTAAATACTATTCAGTTAAATGGTTAAGACAAAACATTCTTCGTCAATCTGATGAAGATATCGATAGAATGAATAAAGAAATTGAAGAAGAAATTAAAAGTGGAGTGATCCAATCCGAAGACGATTCAGAAATGTAGTCTTCAAAATCGTAATTATTATAAATAGAGAGTAAAGATATGAGTGAAGCAACAACACAATTATTTAACGCGTTAGTCAAAGATGACGCAGAACAGGCTAATAAAGCCTTTAGTGCAGCTATGCAAGATAAAGTGCAAGATGCAAAAGATGTTCGTAAGGTAGGACTTACAGCAGCAATTTTTAATCAAGACACGGTAACGTCTGAACCGGAAGAAGTAGAGACATAATGTTATTAATTACAGAACATAACGATACTGGGATTGAATATCTTTCCGAAGAAAAGAACGGAGAGAAACAACGCTTTATTGAAGGCGTGTTTATGCAATCCGAGTCAGAAAACCGAAATAAAAGAATTTATCCGAAAGAAGTATTGGCTGAAGCAGTCAAAAAATACGCAACGGAGCAAGTTAGTAAAGGAAGAGCCGTAGGTGAATTAGATCACCCCGCCGGTCCTACTATTAACTTAGATAAAGTTTCACACAAAATAGTTAAACTCAAATTTGAGGGTAACAATGTTGTTGGAAGAGCACTGATACTTGACACACCAATGGGACAGATAGTGAAAGGACTTATGGACGGTGGTGTAAAGTTAGGTGTTTCTAGTCGTGGCATGGGAACTGTTGAAGAAAAAGATGGTAAGACTTACGTGAAAGACGATTATGTTCTTTCTACTGTAGACATTGTCCAAGACCCCTCCGCACCTAAGGCCTTTGTAAATGGCATTATGGAAGGTGTAGAATGGGTATGGGAAAATGGAATCCTTAAACCTCAACAAATTGAACAATACGAGACTGAAATTAAGAAGACACCGGCCTCGCGCATCACTGAAGCGCAGGAAAGAATCTTTCAAGATTTCCTCTCCAAACTATAAGAAAACAAGAAGGTATTAATATGTCAGAAGATACATCAAAAATCGAAGACGTTGAAGAAACTAATCTTGTTGAAGAAACGGAGCAGGTAACTGCAGAAGAATCTACACAGGATAGTCTCTCTGAAACAGTCTTAAAAACTCTTCTAGGTGAAAGCCAAGAAGAAGAAGTTATCGAGGAAGCAAAGGCTAAGAAAGAAGAAGCCGATGAAGACGAAGATGACGAAGAAAAAGAAGTCGACGAAGCTACTAAGAAAGAAGCTGACGAAGACGAAGATGAAGATGAAGATATCGAAGAAGCCAAACATGATGATGACGACGAAGATGAAGACATCGACGAAGCAATGCATGATGGCGACGACGACGAAGATGAAGAAGAAGCCCCTAAAACTAAAGCCGAAATCTTGAACCAAATGTACAAGGAAATGAAAGGCATGAAGAAATCACAACTTCATGCAGCCTATGGCAAACTTGCTAACTTTGGTAAAGAAAAGACAGAAGATGTCGAAGATGATGGTGAAGACGTGGTCAAAGCTAATGATGCTGCTACTAAAAAGTCAGCTGATGCCGCTAAGAACATGAATAAGGGTGACTTATTGCAAGCCGCATATAAGATGGTTAAGTCAATGAAGAAACATGACCTACAAGCTAACTATGGTAAATTGAAAAAGGAACTAAAGTCAGCTTATCACATGAATGAATCATTCGACTTAGAATCAGAAGTGGACCTATTGGTTCAAGCTGATGCAAATCTTAGCGAAGACTTCAAGAGCAAAGCTCAAGTAGTTTTCGAAGCAGCAATTGCTAATAAAGTCTACGAAATCAAAGAAGGTCTAGAAGAGCAATATGCTACTGATCTTCAAGAAGAGTTATCTCATGTTCGTGAATCATTAATTGAAAAAATCGATAACTACCTCACCTACGTTGTAGAGGGCTGGGTTACCGATAATGAAAAAGAAATTGATTCAGAACTTCGTACAGAAATCACTGAAAGCTTCATTGCAGGATTACAGAATCTGTTTACAGAATCTTATATCGATGTACCAGCCGAGAAAAGAGACCTAGTCTCTGAACTTGACGAAAAGGTAAAATTGATTGAAGGTTCTTTGGAGCAGGCTGAGTCTGATAATGAAGACTTAACTGAACAGCTAGAAGACTTACTTCGTGAAAAAATCATTCGTGAGCATTCCGAAGATTTAACTTCTACTCAAGTTGAGAAATTAAATCAACTACTTGATGGTGCGGAATTTGGAAGTGAAGAATCTTTCACTACTAAAGTCGGTACTGTAAAGGAAACGTTCTTCGCTCAGGGAACTGAAGAAGAAATTACAGAATCAACCTCTGCATCTGGCGATGTAGAAGTAATAGTTGAGGGGCAAGGCGAAACCAAGGAGCAGGCAATTCCTGCAGATATGGCAGCTTATGTAAATGCTCTTCAAAAAGCAAACAGTTCAATTATATAGACTAACAACAATTAAGGAAAAAACTTATGTTAAACGAAGCACAAGAAACAAAAAAGTGGGGAGCGGTTCTCGATCACGAGAGTGCACCTGCTATTCAAGACAATTATCGTCGCTCCGTTACTGCTAAGCTTTTAGAAAATACTGAAAAGGCAATTAAAGAGACTAACTCTCAAGTGTCTGGTGGAGTACTTTCAGAAGCGGTTCAATCAGGTGGTAATGGTACGGCAGCTGGATTGGGACAAGTGGGTTCTACTCACGGTTTTGACCCAATTCTTATCTCAATGGTTAGACGTGCAATGCCTAATCTTATCGCGTATGACGTAGCTGGAGTTCAGCCTCTGTCAGCACCGACTGGATTAATCTTTGCGCTGAAGGCACGTTCAGAAAATATCGATAACGCAGACAGTGTTGCCGGTGGAGCAGGTGGAGACGCTACTAAAGATGGTGGACCTAACTCATCTCCTGCACAGCCAGAAATCCTATTCAATGAAGCGGATACTGGTTTCTCTACAGGAGCAACTGGAGCATTCTCTGGTGAAAACTCTCCGTTCTCTAATTCACTTGCTAACACTGACAAATATAGCGCAACAAGTTCTACCTATGATCCAATCACAGGTATGAGTTTGGCTGATGCTCAAGGCGGAAGCAAATTCAACTCTGCTGGTTTCTCAATCGAGAAAACTTCAGTTGAAGCTGTTACTCGTCAGCTAAAAGCAGACTACACAATGGAGCTTGCTCAAGACCTTAAAGCAGTTCATGGTCTTGATGCTGAATCTGAGTTGGCTAATATCCTATCTACTGAAATCCTTGCGGAAATCAATAGAGAAGTTATTCGTCAAATCAACTTCAATGCTAAAATTGGTGTAAACAACATCTCAGCTACTGAAGGTAAATTCGACCTTAAGACACAGGCTGATGGTCGTTGGGCGGTTGAGAAGTTCAAGTCTCTAATCATGCAACTTGAAATCGAAGCTAACCAAATCGCAAAAGAAACTCGTAGAGGAAAAGGTAATATCCTTATTACATCTTCTAACGTAGCTTCTGCTCTAGCAGCAACTGGTTCATTAGATTACTCTAATGCAATCTCTGCTAACCTAAATGTTGATGACACAGGAAATACATTCGCTGGTGTTCTTAATGGTCGTATGAAAGTATACGTTGACCCTTATGCAAATACCGATTATGCAACTGTAGGATATAAAGGAACTAACCCATTCGATGCGGGTATTTTCTACTGTCCTTATGTTCCATTGACAATGGTTCGTGCGATTAACGAAACTACATTCCAACCAAAAATGGCATTCAAGACACGTTATGGTATGGTTAACAATCCATTCGTAGAAACAGCAATGACAACTGGTGGTTCTAGAACAGCTGGAAATCAATACTACAGAAAATTCAAGGTATTGAATATTAACTCTGGTCACGGTTCTGGTACTAGCTAAGAATCATAGAGATTAGTTTTTAACTAACCTTTAACTTAAAGAGGAGTTCTTTATAGAGCTCCTCTTTTTTTGTATAAATAAGAGATATGGCAAATAGTAATTTAACTACAAATATGAATCTATTAGCTCCTAATGGATTTAGGCTAACAATCAATAGAGAGAAGTTTGCAAATACTGAGTTTTTTGTAACTCAATTTTCTTTGCCTACTTTAAGTCTTGGCGAAACTCAAGTAAATTATAAGAATGCTCAGGGTTACTTAGCCGGTGATGTTCTCCAATTTGATTCTTTAAGTTTACGTATAGCAATAGATGAAACAATGGCAAACTATACAGAACTTTTAAACTGGATGGTAGGCAATGAAACAAAGATAGAAACACATGACATGATTTTGTCAATTCTATCAAATAACAATGAATCAAATAAGCAGATACAATTCTCAAATGTATTTCCAACATCAATAGCTGGTGTTGAATTTGCTACAACTAATCCAAGTATAGAATATTTACAAACAGACATTACATTTAGATACGACAGATTTACTATAATTAAATAGATATAAATAAATTTAGATTATGACATTAGATGAGATTATGAAAATGTGGGAAGTTGATTGCGAAATTGACGACCTTGCCCTAGATGATGAGACTAAGAAAACTTCAAAGCTTCATGCCAAGTATTTAGAACTGGTAAATGTCAATAGACTTCAAAGAGCTAAGTTAGACAGTGACCTCGATACCTTAAAAAAAGATAAGTGGTTATATTACACTGGTAAAATGACCAAACAAGATATGGATTTACGAGGTTGGGCATATGACCCCTTTAATGGCGGAATTAAACCATTGAAGTCCGAATTAGCTTTTTATTATGATTCAGATGAAGACATTGTTAAAGTAAAGCAAAAAATCGAATATCAAAAAGTGGTTGGTAATTTGCTTGAAGAAATAATGAACAATCTTCGCTGGAGACATACCCATGTTAAAAATATTATAGATTGGAAGAAGTTTGTTTCAGGTACATAAAAAAGATGAAGTATCTTTAAAGATACTATCCGAAGATTCGGGCGCATTAAGAGAACTATCAGAACACTTTACGTTTTTTGCTGAAGGTTATAAGTTTATGCCAGCATATCGCAATAAGATATGGGACGGAAAAATTCGCTTGTTTAATATGAGAGACCAAAACCTTCCTTATGGTTTACTTGAACAACTATTAAGATTTTCAGAAGAAAGAAACTATAAAGTAGAGCTACCTTCTGAAATTGCGTCTGAAAAAATTGTAACCGAGTGCGATGAATTTATAAATGATTTACCTCTTACTGTAGGTGGTGAAGAAATTAAACCAAGAGATTACCAGATAGATGCTATCAAACATGCTCTACATAACCAAAGGTCAGTATTGATATCCCCTACGGGTTCTGGTAAATCTCTTATTATTTACATTATTATGCGATGGTTTCTTGAGAACTCAGAAAAGAAATGTCTTATAATCGTACCTACTACATCATTAGTTGAACAGATGTATAAAGATTTTATTGATTATTCAAAGAATGATAAATGGTTTGATGAAGAATCTATGCATAGGATTTACTCGGGTAAAGAAAAAATAGACATCGACCAAAGAGTTGTTATCTCTACATGGCAATCTGTTTATAAATTATCTCCTGCTTGGTTTTCAGATTATGAAATGATTGTTGGAGATGAGGCCCATAATTTTAAAGCTAAATCTTTAACCACTATAATGAATAAGTTAAAACTTGCATGGTTAAGAATAGGAACTACAGGAACTCTGGATGGATCAGAAGTTCACGAATTGGTTTTAGAGGGATGCTTTGGGCCGGTTTATAAAGTAACTACAACAAAAGCTTTGATGGATTCAGATACATTGGCTAAGATGAAAATTGAGTCTTTAGTTGTTAAATATAGTGATGAAGTAAGAAAAGGATTTGGTAAAAAGAAATATCAAGAAGAAATAGACTTTTTAGTTTCTCACGAGAAAAGAAATAAGTTTATTCAGAATCTTGCTCTTGACCAAAAAGGAAATACATTAGTACTATATAACTATGTGGTCAAACATGGAAAACCCCTATATAAAGATATAGCAGATAAAGCAAAAGGGAGAAAAGTTTTCTTCGTTGCTGGTGAAGTGAATGCAGATGAGCGAGAAAGAATCAGAGAGCTCACTGAAAAAGAAAATAATGCTATTATTGTGGCAAGTGTAGGAACCTTTTCGACTGGTATAAATATAAGAAACCTACATAATATAATCTTTGCCTCTCCGACAAAGTCTCAAATAAGAGTTCTTCAGTCGATAGGCAGAGGGTTGAGAAAAGCAGACAATAACCAAATGACAACTATCTATGATATAGCCGACGATATTTCGTGGAAGAATAGAAAAAACTATACTTTAAATCATGCTATCGATAGAGTTAAGCTATATGCAAAAGAAAAGTTTCATTTCCAAACACACGAGGTACCACTATGAGCATATTTAAAAGTAAACATCATGTCGCCGAAGCCTCAGTTTTTACCTATCAGCTTGTTGATGGAAGTTATATTATGGCAGAAGAGGTAGACTATGACTTCGAATCAAATTCTATTATTGTAATTAACCCGGTTAAAATAGAAGAGTCAGACGAAAAATATTCACTACGTTCGTGGATTATAACTGATCCGTCACAGCCGGTTACTTTGAAAGATGATAATATTATAGCCAGCGCTATAGCCCCCACTGCATTAAAGCATAACTACTTTCAATTTAATACCCTAAGTCATATGAAGAATATACTCACTAATTCTGATTTTGACGAAATTATTAAGTTATTATTTCCTGTAGTTGATTCTATAGGTGATTCAGAATCTAACGATTTTGATTTCAATGAACCATACAAGATTAAAAAATCAAAAGATAAAGAGGATAAAAACCCTTGGGATAGATACTAAAGGACTCGCTTCCTTTGGTTTGGTACTAAACTATTATACAGGAATTGTCAACTGATGTAAAGAGAAAAATAACAAAAAAAGCATATTTTTTTATTGATTAAATCTACATTATGTGATATATTATATACACTATGAAACAAAAACAAAAAAGAGTAAAGAGAGCTAAAGAGCATTATGTAAATAATAAAGAGTTTTCTCAATCCGTTGTTGATTATGTTAACTTAGCTGAAGCTGCACGAGCAAAAGATGAAAGTGAACCAATTATTACAAATTATATAGGTGAATGCTTTTTAAAGATTGCTGAAGGTTTATCTCATAAACCAAACTTTATTTCTTATACTTACCGAGAAGAAATGGTAATGGATGCGGTAGAAAATTGTATTAAGGCAATTATGAATTATGATATTAATAAAGCAACTCGAACAGGGTTACCAAATGCCTTTGCATACTTTACACAAATCTCATATTACGCATTTCTCCGTAGGATAGCAAAAGAAAAAAGACAACAAGATATTAAAGAACTATATATTGATTATGCAGGGGCTGATGCCTTTATGGATACTAACAAATATAGTGATTCAGATTCTATTATTGAAAGGATACGAGGAAAAACTGCAGCTATCCGCGAAAGAGATAATAAGTTAAAAGAATTTGGCAAAAAAATAAAAAACAAAGCGAAGAAAAAGAAGACTGGACCTATGGATCAGTTTTTCGAAAACTAATATATTATGCAGGTAGCAATTATTAATGATACCCATTGTGGTGTCAAGAATGGCAGCGATGTGTTCTTAAAGAATGCAGAGCAATTTTATACGAATGTATTCTTTCCATATTTGAAAGAAAACAACATTGATACTATTTTACATTTAGGTGATTACTTTGAACATCGAAAGTATGTAAACTTTAAAGCTCTTAATAAGAACAAAAAAATGTTTTTAGATATACTTCGTGAAAGAGGAATACATATGTCTATTATTCCTGGCAATCACGATGTTTATTATAAAAATACAAATGAGCTTAATTCATTAAAAGAACTTCTTTGTGAATATGACGATTGTGTTTCTATATATGAAGACCCTATTGATTTAAAAATTGATGAAATGACCATTGGTATGGTACCATGGATATGCCCTGAAAACGAAGATAAGTGTCTAGACTTTTTAGATAATAGTAAGTCAAATATTATTATGGGTCACTTCGAGTTAGGTGGATTCCAATATATGGCTAATGCTAATATTAAGTCGCATGGTATGGATAAGAGTAAACTAAAAAGATTCGAAGCAGTTTATTCTGGCCATTATCACACCAAGTCAACACAAGACAATGTAACCTATCTTGGTACTCAATTAGAGTTAACTTGGAATGATGCAGGAGACCCTAAGCACTTCCATATCTTTGATACTAATACACGTGAAATGACTCCAGTAAGAAATCCTCATACTTTATTTGAAAGAATTACTTATGATGAAGAAAACCCTATTCAGGTAAGAGAAAATTTAATTGCTGGTAAGTATATTAAGATTGTAGTTATCTCAAAAAAGAATCTTTTTGAGTTTGACAAATTCCTAGAAAAAGTATATAATTTTAATCCTCACGAGGTAAAGATAATAGAGACCTTCGAAGAGTATGCAGGTGATTCTGTAGATGATGAAAAAATTTCAACCGCTAATACACAAACATTATTAAATGAATATGTAGATGCAACTGAAACAAATTTAGATAATGATAAACTTAAAAAGATGCTACAAGAATTATATGTAGAAGCTCAGGCCCATGATAGTATTTAAAAAATTAACCTATAAGAATTTTCTTTCTACAGGTGATCAAGAAACAACAATCTATTTAAATAAAGATAAAGCTACATTGGTAGTCGGACATAATGGTTCTGGTAAATCAACTATGCTTGATGCATTATCTTTTGCATTGTTTGGTAAAGCTCACAGAGCAATCAGTAAAGGACAATTGGTTAATTCTATTAATAATAAAAAGTTATTGGCCACTATTGAATTTTCTGTAGGGTCTAATGAATATAAAATTATTCGTGGTGCAAAGCCAAATATCTTTGAAATCTATCAGAATGGTAAACTTTTAAATCAAGAGTCGCACGCGAGAGATTATCAAAAGTTATTAGAAACAAATGTTCTTAAGTTAAACCATAAATCATTTCACCAAGTGGTTGTTCTTGGTTCATCCAACTTTATTCCTTTTATGCAACTACCAACCTATCAAAGACGATTGGTGGTTGAAGAGTTACTTGATATTAATGTGTTTAGTAAAATGAATGTTATTCTTAAAGAAAAGTTTAATGCTCTTAAAGGCGAGATAAAAGAAACCGAACACCAAATCGAAATACTTGAAGAAAAAATTACTTTAACAAATAAACATTTATCAGAGCTTACGTCTTTAGATGATGATAAAAAGAACCAACTTAAAAGTGATATTAAATCTTTGCGGGAAGAAATAGAAACCTTAATTGAAAAACAAAAACAACTTCAAGAAGATATTAATAAACCTGGCCCTGATAGAGTAGAGTTAGACCAGCTTGGTGAAAAAAGAAAAAAGTTAGTCTCTCTTGGTGGTCAGATAAAGGGAAAAATTCAAAACAATAAAAGTCAAAAAAAGTTTTTT
>MDTB01179280.1_pt1 | contig 10918 bp, 10 predicted proteins | sample 811161 | NCBI WGS metagenome assembly MDTB01 (sample SAMN05326650, study PRJNA326480) | marine metagenome | isolation source: seawater | place: Mediterranean Sea | collected 2009 | reverse complement strand
TTGATCATGAAATACAAGTTGCTGAAAAAGATGAAAAAATTTATAGCTCAAATTTTTTTAAATCTAGTTACGATTTAAGTAAAAAAAATAATAACGTTGCTATTATTGGAGGTGGAGACGGCGGAGTAGCCAGAGCTTGTTTAGAAAATAATTCAGATTATATAGATTGGTTTGAGCTAGATCCTGAAATAGTTGATGTATGTTATCGCCATTTACCAAAGGTTTGTTCAAAAGTTAAAAAAAGTAATAAAGTTAAAACTTTTTGGGGAGATGCGTTTAAAAGTATTAAAGAAATAGAAGAGTCGAAATATGATAAAATTTTTGTAGATTTAAATGATGATCAATATTGTATTGATCTTGCCAAAAAAAATATGAAGGCTTTAAAAAGAATTCTTAAAAAAGGTGGTGTAATTACTGCTCAAGTAGGCAGCAAAGATAAAAAACCTAAACAGGTTGATAATTGGTGTAAAGTTTTAGATAAAAGTTTTGGAAATGTAAAAGTTTCAGGGATTTATATTCCAAGTTTTGATTGTAATTGGAATTTTGCATCTTCTATCATGAAATAACCATAGAACTAGCTGAATTAATTTTGCTAAAAAAAAATTGGTATAAATCAAATGTTTAGGGCTTCATGTATTCAGCTAAAATCAAGCGATAATATTCAAGATAATTTTATCAAAACAAAAAGATTAATTCAAAAGGCTGTAAGTCAAAAAACAAGTTTTATTTTAACTCCTGAAGTTTCTTCATTATTTTCGTTAAATAGAAAACAACTACTCAAAGCTTGTACTTCAATGGAAAAAGATATTTATGTAATAGGAATAAGAGAATTAGCAAAAAGATATAGAAAATGGATATTAATTGGATCTGTTGTTATAAAAATTTCAAAAAATAAATTGGTTAATAGATCTATCCTTATTGATACTAAAGGTAAAATAAAAACTTATTATGATAAAATTCATATGTATGATGCTAATTTAGGTAAAAATGAAAAATATTATGAGTCTAAAACTTTCTGTGCAGGAAAAAAAATTAAATCTTTTAATTTACCCTGGGGAAAGTTAGGAATGACAATCTGTTATGATTTAAGGTTTCCAATTCAGTTTAGACAACTAGCTAAACAAGGATCATTATTCATAAGCGTTCCTTCAGCTTTTACTGAAACTACAGGCAAAAAACATTGGCATTCTTTATTAAAAGCTCGAGCGATTGAAAATTTTTCCTACATATTTGCTCCTGCTCAAGGCGGATTTCATTATAATGGAAGAAAAACCTTTGGTCATTCAATGATTATTTCACCTGATGGCAAGATAGTAAAACAGCTGAACAAAAAGGAAGGTGTTATTACAGTTTCAATTAATCCGTTATTACCTAAGAAATTGAGAAAAATCATACCTAGTTTAAAATTAGATTAAATATACAACCCATTTTGAGTGTTATTAAGCAAAAGAACCCATAATGCACTCAAGATCTATTTAGAAAAGACCCTCTTCATGATGTAATGTTTTCATGAGTTCACAACATCATGTGCGACCCAATGAAAGCCCAAATGCTGGAAAAGTGCATCTCAACGAATTGTTAATTAAACTTAAAGATGAGAAAAAAAAAGAAAGAAATAGCAATATCGCTCTATCTGTTGTAGCTGTATCTGCTGTAACTGTATTCGGAATTATACTTAGCTTATAAATTGAATAAGAAGAATTAAAATCTAGCTAAGTTTACTTAATCTCTTTCAAGTCAGAAATCATCATTTCCTTAACAAGATCTTGGAAACTTGTTTTAGGTTTCCATTTTAGTTCACGCCTAGCTTTTGAAGAGTCGCCACGCAATTCATCAACATCAGTTGGTCTAAAATAAACTGGATCAATTTTAACATATACTTGTCCTGTTTTTCTATTATAACCAATTTCATTTAAACCTTTGCCTTTCCAATGAATTTTAATACCAACATATTTAAAAGCCTCTTCAACAAATCTTTTAACAGTATAACTTTTTCCAGTTGATATAACGTAATCAGATGCTTTTTTTGCTTTTAACATCAACCACATACTTTCAACATAATCTTTAGCTGAACCCCAATCTCTTTTTGCGTTTAAATTTCCTAAAGTAAAAAACTTTCTTTTTTTTCTAAATATTTCTGCAACAGCTCTAGTGATTTTTCTAGAAACAAATGTTTCACCTCTTCTAGGACCTTCGTGATTAAACAGAATTCCATTTACAGCAAATACTCCGTAGGCTTCCCTATAATTTACGGTTGTCCAATAGGCATATAATTTTGAAATAGCATACGGGCTACGTGGTCTAAAAGGAGTTTTTTCATTTTGTGGAATTGATGTATTGCCAAATATTTCAGAAGTAGACGCTTGGTAAAACTTAGTTTTCTTTTGTAATTTAAGAACTCTGATAGCCTCAAGTATTCTTAACGTTCCAAGCGCATCAGCATTAGCAGAATATTCAGGTATCTCAAAACTAGTATGCACATGTGATTGTGCTCCCAGGTTATAAATTTCATCTGGCTTAGTTGACTGAATAATTCTTAATATATTAGAGGAGTCTGTTAAATCTCCATAATAAGGAATAAAATTTTTAGCTTGCTTAAGATCATTGTAGATATGATCAATTCTTTTTGTGTTAAAGCTTGAAGATCTTCTTTTAACACCGATAATTTTATATCCTTTTTTAATTAACAAATCTGTTAAATAAGATCCATCTTGACCTGTAACACCAGTGATTAAAGCAGTTTTTCTTGGCATATTTTTTGTTTCTTAATAATTATAATATTAATCAATACTTAACAAATTATTACTTACTTTTTTTAATTCATTTTTATCTATGTAATTAGTATGCAGACCAATAAAAAAACCTCGATTTTCAATATCTTGAGCTACTGAGAATTTTTCTTTGTTTTTATTCAATTTATACAACTTAATACTTGGCTGATTTAAAAAATTTCCACTTATTATTGGCCTAGTCTCAATACCATTTTTATTTAAACTATCTAGATATCTTTTTTTCTTTTTAACAAATTTACGATTTAATAAAATGGGAATTCCAAACCAACTTGGTTTCAAATTAGATACCGGCTCTAAAAAAGTTAATTGGTTTTTCCATTTAGGAGAATTCTTAACTGCTTTGATAATTTTATTTCTATTACTTGTTCTAATTTTAATAGATTTGCTTAATCTTTTAAATTGACTGTAACCTATTGCAGCGGTTAAATCCAAAGGCCTTAAATTAAAACCAGAATTAACAAAGTTGAATTTTGTATTCTGTTTATTATTTAATCCTCTATCCCATCCATGCGCTCTAAGACTATGAGCAATTTTATAGTCAGATAAATCGTTACAAACAAGCATACCACCTTCCCCAGCAATTAATTGATGAGAAACATAAAAAGAATAAGTGCCAAATTTTCCAAAAGTTCCTAAATATTTTCTTTCATACTTAGATCCAAGTGACTCACATGTATCTTCAATCAGTGTTAATTTGTGTTTTTTAACAATTCTCATTAAATTTTTCATGTTAGCTGAATTTCCTAGCACGTGAACTGCCATAATCGCTTTTGTTTTGGAGGTGATCTTTTTTTCTAGTTTCTTAAGGTCAAAATTAAAAGTATTTAAATCAACATCAACAAATTTTGGTTTTAAGCCAGCCTGAACTATTGGCCATAAAGATGTAGACCAGCACAAAGCGGGAATTAAACACTCGTCTTTTTGATTTAATCTATTTTTATTTTTAGGGTTAATAGATGAGAATAAAGCTAAAAGATTTGCAGAAGAGCCAGAATTTACCATTAAAGCATATTTAGAACCAATATATTTTGCAAATTCAATTTCAAATTTTTTTGTTATTGATGACATTGTAATTCTACCTTTTAACAATGTCTCTATACCCGCAATTAAATCTTCATTTAAAAAAGGCTCCCCAACTAATGAATAAAAATTTCGATTTTTTGAATTTTTATACTTTTTTATTAATTTATTTAAATAAGAAAAATCTTTTTTATTCATTTTTTTATTAAAGTTTAGTTTCTCCTGATTTAGTAACTACGTGAGGAAAAGGCATTACGAATATCAATTTTCCACCATTATCTAAATAAATTTTTTCTCTTGCTACAATTTCAGATTTAAAATTCCATGGAAGAACTAAAAAAGCATCAGGATTCATTTCCCTAGCTTTTTGTTCAGAAATTAATTCAATATCTGAACCTAGACACCTAAGACCAACTTTTCCAGGATTTCGTTCACTAATAAAAGGAATTATATTTTTATTTAGTCCAAAATGTTGTAAAATAATATTGCCTTTTGTGCTAGCACCTAATCCCAAAACTAATTTATCAGTTTTAATTATATCTTTTATAAAATTGACTGTTTTATTTTTTAAGCTTGAAATAATTTTTTCAAAGTTTAAGTAAGTATTAGGATTAGTCAAATCTTGATTTTTTTCTTCAATTTTTATTTTTTTAATTTGATCTGAAAATTTAGAATTATCATATTTATTTGTCTCTTTTTTACATACGTATAATCTAATACTTCCACCATTTACATCGTTAGTTTCAGCGTAAAAACATTTCAAATTAAATTTATTTATTAAGCACTCAAATGTTTCTAAAGAATAATAAGAAAGATGTTCATGACAAATATCATAAAAATTATTAAATTTTATCATTGAGGATAAATAACTAATTTGGCAGCACCAAACTCCATCATTATCTAGAATTTTTTCAATATTTCTTACAAATTCACCTGGATCCTGAAGATCATAGAACATTGCACAAGATGTAATTATTTTAGCCTTTTTTTTAAATTTTTCTTTAAATTTTTCAGCATCAAAATAATTATTTATTATTTTTATGTTTTTACCTTTATCAATGAATTTTATATTTTGCGCAGGTTCAAAACCAACAAGTTGAAATTTTCTATCGTAAAAATTTAACATGGTGCAATCATTTGACCCAATATCAACAATAATATCATTGCTTTTAGGAATAACGATTTTTAAAACTTGATCGACTAAATCTTTTAAATCAGCTTTCATCGTCTCGTTAGTAGCTGTTCTATAAAAATATTCTTTATACAAAAGGTCTGGTTCTGTTATTTCTAACAATTGTAATAAACCACAATTTTTTTTATTTTTTCTTTTATCACACAGAACTAAAGTTAAAGGTGTTTTCAAGTTTGCTAATTTATTGTTTTTATTCGTTTTAACAAAAGTTGGAGAAAGATATTGCTCATTTAAAGTTAAAACTTTAATCAAATCTGTACTGCCACAAACTTTACAATTTTTTAAAAATTTAATATTTTTCATCATCTAAAATTTTAGATAAATATCTATATGAATATTAAACAACATGTTGTTTAACTTCTTTTATATTTGAGTCTAAAATATGATTTATTTTTGATTTTATTTTTGCTCTTTTATCGTTGGCTTTATACTCTTCCCTTGAAATTTTTACAAACTCATCTCCAAAATCTTCTTTTTTTTCAGAATTTCTTTTTATATTTTCAATTTTCCAAATTTCTTCATTTATTCTTTTGAGTTCGCCATAAAGAGTTTCTACTTCTTTGTTATCTTGTATGTTATTTTTTTTTATATTTACTAAGATTTCATACTCTTTTTTAACTTCTTTAATCAAATTCTGATCTTTAATTTCTCTTAACTTAATTTCCAAAATTGAAATTTTATCTAATAATTCTCCCTCTGATATTTCTGTTAAAATTTTGCCCATATACTGCTATTGTGTTAAATAAAATATAATATATACATCATAGAAACTTAAAAGATAATAGCTGAAATTAAAATTAATTTATTATGATTCCATGGGCAAGACCAGATTTTTACGGATATGAAGATAAATTTGTTAGACAAGCTTTAAAATCAACATGGATATCTGACGGTAGCTTTATTAAAAAATTTGAAACTCAATTTAGTAAATATTTAAAATCTAAAGACTCAATAGCAGTTAGCAATGGAACAGCTGCAATACATTTAGTCTATTTAGCAATGGGACTAAAAAAAGGTGATGAGATAATAATTCCAGGATTCGGTTATATGGCTGCAGCAAATTTAGCTGTACAAATGGGATTAAAACCAGTTTTTGCAGATGTAGATTTAGAAACTTTTTGTGTTACAGAAGATAGTATTAAAAAAAAGATAAGCAAAAAAACAAAGTTAATTGTTGTTATACATACATATGGTAATATGTGTGATATTGATCAAATAATTAATTTAGCCAAAAGAAAAAACATACCAGTATTAGAAGACTCGGCAGAATCTTTTGGTTCTAGGTATAAAAATAAATTATCAGGAACTTTCGGAGATTTAAGTACATTTAGTTTTCAAGCAACTAAAACAATAACAACTGGAGAAGGAGGCATGATAATTTCAAAAAAAAATAAAGAATTTTCAAACAAAATCAGATCTTTTAGAAGTCATGGAGTTTTAAAAGAAAGATATTTTCATGTTTATGCCGGTCATAATTTTAGACTAACAAATATTCAAGCGGCAATTGGATGTGCTCAGATGAAAAGATTTAGTCAGATTAAGAAAGAAAGAAAAAGAATTTACTTAGAATATAAAAATTTATTTAAAAAAATTAAGGGAGTAAAAATTCAAAAGTTTAGAAAAAATGTATTACCAGTGGTCTGGACCTTTGCATTAGTAATTAACGAAAAAAAATTTCCAAAAAGAGATGAAATGATAAGAATTTTAAAAAAAAAAGGAATAGAAACTAGAAATGGTTTCTACTCACCAAGTAGATTGCCTTTATATAACAAATTTAAAACATCACACTTAAAAAATTCTCACCACCTTTCCAAAAAAGTAATTTGTTTACCTTTTTTTGCAAGTTTAAAAAATAAACAGATTAAATTAATATTTAAAGAGTTTGTTAAATTAAAAAAAAATTAAATTTAAAGGTTTTTTAACTTTTCGCACAAATTTTCAAAATGAGTTTGAAAATAGAAATCATACCCATGCCCACCATTTGGATAGATAACTGGAAAATCAGGATAAGATTCCATAATCCTCGGTACTTTCAAACCTTCAGCAATTGTAAACCCAAAAGAAGAATTACCGATAAAAAACTTTGATGACTTAATTATTTGAGCTGCCTCTAAAAAATCCTTACAATCATAAAATTCTAAATTAGGAACCTCTTTTTTCAGGTCTTCATATTCATCAATTAATCCTAAAAAAAGCACGTCTTTATAATTTTTTAAAAATTTATAATTTATAAATGCATTCTTTCTTCTTATGCTTCTCATTATAACAATTTTATTTTTAATTTCTAAATGATCATCTACAAACAAATATTGTTTGCTTAAATCAGCATGAATCCCTGTTAAATGAAAGTACCATCTTACCTCATCAAGATTAAAGTTCATAGGAATTTTTCTAAAAAGGTCTAAATCGATATCTATTTTTTGGTTATTGAAGATTTCAATTTTATTTAAATAATTTTGATTTTTTAAAAGAGGTATCAACATATTAACCATTCGACCTGTCATATATATAGTGTCACCTTTATGCTTATAATTTATTACATGTTCTTCTAAATTTTTACCAACTTGCAAATATAAATTACATTTACTATTCTTAGATAGCTCCTTAATAATTGGTAATGCATTTATTACATCGCCCATATGACCTGAATGTAAAAGAGATATTTCTTTTTGCTTTACCGCTTTATCGATCTTGTTTATTTCATTTTCAAACCCTGATTTTAGTATTTGAATTCGATTTTCATGAGTTAACTTAGCTTTTAATGATTGATATTTACTTTTATTAGTAAGTTTATAAAAAATTTTTTTAATATTCATATTAATTTAATAATTAGTTAATTATTATAGAATCTTATATATTAAGTTCTTAATATTTAAAATGTTTAAAAATAAGAGAAATTTACAGAATTTTTTTAAAACGATCATCCATAATATTTTCAAAATAATATATGGTGAAATTAAAGGAAAAATTTCCCCTGCAGATGATCAAAGTGTAAAATTTGAAAAAGTTCAAATAGATAAAATTGACTATAATATATATTTCTGCTCTGAATCATCTTTATATACAGATAGAATTCACGATACTGCGATTATAAAGAATAATAAAATTATTAACGGTCCTTCTTTTCAATTAAGAAATAATAAAAACGTTAGTTGTGAAAATAATTCTGTTTTCGAAAAAGGAACTCCTAGATTTAAAAAAAAAATTTCTGGAAAAGTTTTATCATTATTAACGGGTGGAGGTGGAAATACTAATTATTGGCATTGGCTTTTTGATGTTCTGCCGAGACTAATGATAATGGATAGCTTGACTCAAAATTATAGAATAGATTATTATCTCCTACCAGAGTTAAGTAAAAAATTTCAATATCAGACTCTTGATATTTTAAATATTCCAAAATCAAAAAGACTATCAAGCAAACATTTTAGACATATTTATTCTGATGAAATTATTGTTACTTCTCATCCTTACACACTATTAAATGATCCTGATCTAGACTCTTTAAATATACCAAAATGGATAACCAAATATATAAAAGAAAAATTTTTAAAACCCATGATTAATGACAAGATGAATTTAAAAAATTATCCATCAAAAATATTTATAAATAGAAAAGATGGAACTTCTTTTAGATATATTATTAATGAAAATGAAGTTGAAAAAAGACTTTTAGAAAAAGGTTTTACAAGTGTTACATTAAGCGAATATGAATTCATTGACCAAGTAGCATTATTTTATAATGTAAAGCAAATTGTTGGTTTACATGGTGCTGGTTTTGCAAATATTATTTTTTGTAAACCAAACACAAAAGTAATAGAACTAAAACCTAAAACAGCCGGAGATGTGATTAAAAATTTGGCGCTAGAAAATCATTTAAATTATAAAGATATAAGTCCGGCAGCAAAAACTATTAATTTCAACAATCAAGCAGGTGACATTGAGATTGACTTACAATTATTGAACAAAACTATAGATGAAGTTTAATATAGTTGCTATTTAACAAAAAAAAAGTATATAAGTTAATATTGTGGAGGAATTAAAACCTATAGCACTATTAATAATCAGCGGTTTATTGCTCAGATTTTCTTTAACTTATACCGGACAAGCTTGGGCAAGATCTCACGCACAAACTGTAACTTTTATGGTGTTACCCATAATCACTTACGTTATTACCAAAACTATCTCAGGTAATATTGCTTTATCATTAGGAATGATCGGTGCTTTATCTATAGTAAGATTCAGACATCCAGTAAAAAGTGCTTTAGAGTTGGTTATTTATTTTGATTTAATAACAATTGGAATTGCCACAAGTGTAAGAACCAAATGGGCAATCCAATTAGTTGTATGCACTATTTTAATTATTTTGATGGTAAAGTTATTTCAAAAAATTGCCAAAAAATACGGCAGAACTTTTTACAGCATGTCTTTCAATGAAGGCAGTGTTGCTAATACAATTGAAATTACTAGTAGTAAAAAAATTCATCTGATTGATAAAAGTGAATATTTAATTAACTATTTATACGATAAATCTACAAATCAACATATTTATAGATTGAATTTTCATAATAAAGACTCATTAGAGAAATTTAAAAAGACATTAGATAATGAGCAAAATGTTGATAAAATAAATGTAGTATTTAATTAATTAATTTATGAAAAGGATTTTTTTATTTTTTCTTTTTCTTTTATTTTTCAACGCATCTCAAGCATCTACAAACAAGTTTAAAGACAAATTTATCGGTTGTAATAAATCAGTAAATGAAAAAAATATAAAAAACTTTGATAAAATCAAAATTAAGAAAATTGAAATAGAAACACATAAATATAGAAAATGGGTGGAAAATAATATCAATATTATTACAAGTAATTCTAGATTTATTTCAGATGAGTTTAAAAGAAAATTCAATAGCACAATACTCATCACTTTTGAGGACGACTCAAAATGTTTTTTATCCGGAAGAATGAGACAAAGTGGTGATGCAAAAGATCATATTGCTTTAAAGGGAAACTCGATAATACAAAGCTTAGATATTCATCTAACCAACGGAAATATTAGAGGAATTACTAAATTTAAATTATTTAAACCTGATACAAGAGGAGTTCTTGAGGATGTTGTAATTCAAACTGAACTATTAAGACAATTAAATTACTTGGCACCTCGATCTATGAAAGTACAAGCAAGAATTAATGAAACTGAGTCAATTATGCTTTTCCAAGAAAAAGCAGCGAAAGAACTTTTAGAATTTAACAAAAGAAGAGAAGGTCCAATTCTTGAAGGAGATCAAAAGTTCTTTTTTAAATTAGTAGAAAGTATCCCACAAAATCAATTAAGCAATTGGTCAGTTCAAACACCTTTATTGAGAAACAAAAGTATAAAAACTATGCTAGCAAAACAAACCAACACTAATTTAATACATAGAAGTGGTTACCACAAAAATATATCTTATAAATCTCTCAATGATCTAAATTTAATTTATCTATACTATTCTAATCGATTTAAAGATGAAAAAAACGACTATTATTTTTTCGATTACGATTTAGATAATACGCTTTTGGGTTTTTTTGATAAAGAAAAAATTAAAAAATTAGATATGTACAATTTATTAATGCAATCAACTAATAGTCAGCATGCTTTAAGTGCTAGTAATAGAAAATTTTATTGGAATTCAATAGAAAATTATTTTGAACCCATTAATTACGATGCAAATCCTGATATTAGCAGAGAAAATCCAACTACTACCACAACTAAGCATCGTCTTCCAATTTCTAAAGAATATTTGGAGTCATTCGAGTCTTTAAAAAAGTTGATAAACAGTATCGATTTTGATGTTTTTCATGAAAATATTAATAATTCAGGAGTGATTATAGATAAAAAAGATTTAAGAAAAAAACTTAGTAAAATCATAAAAAATAT
>MDTB01170953.1_pt1 | contig 10918 bp, 8 predicted proteins | sample 811161 | NCBI WGS metagenome assembly MDTB01 (sample SAMN05326650, study PRJNA326480) | marine metagenome | isolation source: seawater | place: Mediterranean Sea | collected 2009 | reverse complement strand
CGTGACAATTAGTCGAAGAGCATTGAAAGCCATCTGGCTCGCAGCTGTTCCACTTTCTGCACTGATTTTGCTGGCCTCACCCAGGAAAATTTCGTAGATGATGTAGCCCCACGCTGCTACGCCAAGAAGGCCTAAGAGCAGAGGATAGACGCCTAGTTCGCCAAAAAATCCAAAAACGAGCATTGCCACGGATGCGACCATTAACTTCCAAAATAGCGCCGCTCTGACAACAGCGATTGCTGCGAGGATTAGGTAAAATTCGATAATCTGCAGTGGTACCGTCAAAAGCCAGTCAACGTATCTCAAGACGAGTGGTGTTTGACCGGTTTCAACCCATACTCCACGCATGTAAAAGTAGTGAATAGCAGCGATTCCAGTCACCATGGCTGCGACACTCAATGACGTTTTCCACTTGCCAACCGCGCGGTCTCGCTCCACTGTGAAAAAGTAAGTTGCTGCAACCATAGCTGCAGAAATTATCCAGAACGTAACGCCAACATAATCTTGCGGATCTAACATTTTCCCTCTCCTCGTTTTCTGACTCTTTTAAATTATTAGTATTATTTCTGCATCTTACCCTAAAGACCTAGCTTGATCACAAATGTGTTTTTACGCTGTTCTCCGCGGCTAGTCATGGCTGGTAATGGCATCATCGCTCACGAGGTGGATTTGGTGTAGTACAAACTCTGCCATAGGGCTCTTCTTAAGCGGGGATGGCCACGCCCAGTCCTTTGGCAAGCGCTTCGAGATGATCGCGAACGTAACGCCGGAGGAGATGGGTATTCGGAATAAACTGAAACCCGTGACACGCGCCTTCATAGACGGCAAGTTCTGTCTTGACGCCAGCGGCCAGCAGGCTTCTAGCATAATCGATGTTCTCGTCACGAAAGAGATCCAAGCTGGCGGTCATCATCCATGTCGCTGGTAGACCAGCAAAGTCTTCAACGCGTGCCGGAACCTGTGGTGCCTCGGCAGGGGCATCACCTAGATAACTGGCCCATCCAAACTGGTTGCTGCCTCGGGTCCAGACGAATTCGCCCACGAGCGGATCCCCTGGTTGTGCGTCAGTACCCGTTAGATTATCGAGCATCGGATAGGTGAGATGCTGGTGGCACAATGCATATTTTCCCCGGTCTCTCGCCGCGATGGCGATCGCCGCGGCCAGGCCACCTCCGGCACTTTCGCCACCGACACCAATCCGTTCTCGATCGATGTTCAGGTCATCGGCGTTCTGGTGTAGCCATGCGAGTCCTGCATAACAGTCCTCCAAAGGGGCGGGGATTGGGTTTTCTGGCGCCAGCCGGTAGTCCACAGATAACACGACGACCCCGAGTTGACTGGCGATGTTGAGGTTAGTCGCGTCGGATCCTTCCGGTGCACCCAAGATGTATCCCCCGCCGTGGATATGCAAGTAACCCGGTCGTGTGTCCGATCTATTGGGGACGTACAGCAATGCTCGAACCTCGTGCCCATCGGCACACGGAAATGTGACCTCAGACCGTGCCACCCCCACGGCAGCTGGATCACCCAAAGGCATCTGGCGTTGTCCGCGTACCATCTGTAAGGATTTGGCATTGATATCACCCACGGGTACTTCGCTGATGGCAATAATTTCAGGGTTGAGCAGGTGTTTTGTGGACATGGATCTGACTGTTTGGGACTTGAGTGCGGATTGTACTGCGCCCGCCTTCGCAAGGGGACAGTTGACATATTTCTTTATAGCGATACGCGTTTTAAGGAACATAATGTCCAGTCTCCATTCAGGATACTTGCCGAACCCAATTATCTCAGTCTTCTGGGTGCTCGGCGTTCAGTTCGCGCTCCGCCTGGATGGTAAAATCAATACCTGGTTTGTGGTGAGTGTGAAGGCACGTTTCATGGTATCGGGCATAAGTCGAGGAGTTTGAGCCGCCGAATCTGCTGATACTGGGTACCATCTGTTGGCAGCTGGAGACTGTGGTGGGGTGCGCTGACGATCTGAGACATTCTCCACCATGACCATCGATCGAAAACAGACTTTGCGAATTCTGTGCTGGGTGGCTGGCACAAATATGTCGACACAATAGTGTGGTATATGAACGGTCAGAAAGACGTGAATCTACGGGACGATCGACGATCCTGAAGGCAGCTATGCGATTATCGAGATTATCGATGTGAAGGCGCGATCCTGAGTCCTACTTCGTCGGTTTGATAACGGTATGAAGAGAATGTGACTGAGGGGTAGGTGGATGGTAGTCTCGACGCACGCGAACAAATGGGTGAACGGATGACTGCGTCACACGCCAATGTTCTATCCGACGAAGAGAAAGTTCAACTGTACCATGATGGCTACGTGGTGCTGAAAAACGCCGTTGATCCCTCGCTCACCAGTGCGGCCAAAGCGTTGATTAGTCAGCAACCGGACCTCATCGTGTATGGCGATAATCCGATCATTAATGGCGTCTACAACGATTCAATCCTGCCAGATGTGCTTGATGAGGCGATGGGCCCACATACACGACCACTGAATGCGCAGGTGGCTGTGGTCATGCCAAATCGTGTGGATGGCGTGGTCAAGCGAGCCTTTGATGCTAAGAACCCACCCCCCATGCACGGTCACGTTGACGGTGGTTGGGCAGGCTTATGCCCTGAAAAAGTCAGTGAAATAAAAAGCAGAGGTCAGGACCTTCACACCTGGGGAGAAGACGGCGATCCGCATTCCATGGGCCCAGCAGGGGGCGCTCCTCTATGGCAAGACAGAGAGAAGACCCTTGCAATAGGAAGTTACACCGCATTGGCTGCAGTGTGTCTGAACGATCAGCGAAAGCCTGGAAAGGGGCAATTCGCAGTGCACAGGGGTGGCCATCATGCTGCCGAGGCCTTGTTCAAACGCCAGCGCGAACTTGGTGGTCCGCTCGGGGGCGGTGGACCGTTGTGGCCGCGGCTGGTCGAAACCGGCAATGATACGGCCTTTGCGGGGATTATGCCGCCTGCTATGTATGAGGCTTATCCGGATGACAACGTACAACTGGATGGGTGGCCATGGCCGGGACTGACACCGGTGTTGATGGAGGAGGGTGATGCAGTCATAGCGCTTCATTCATTGCCACATACCGCTACGCCCAACATGTCAGATGATCCACGAATGAATGTGTTGTTTCGGATTCGCCGTCTAAGGGATGACAATCCCTATGAAGGAGACGTACGAATCGGATGGGGTGTCTGTGATCATCCAGATCGGACCCTCGGTGGCGAGTTCCTCGAATATCCTGCTGGCTACAATCCGTACGAGTACTCAATTGACAAGCTTTGTGATCACTGGAGCGAGTGGGATGGAATGAAAACCATTGTTATGGCAGAGAGGGATCGTTAGACCGAGGATTACAACGATGTGACTTCGCGTCTTTCCTAAGGTACAACGGGTCGTGGTTCTGATCCACAGGCCGACTTTTTTATGGCTCATACGCTGGTCATCAAAGGCAGAAGTCCGGGCACCGATAGATGTTCCTGAGGGATCCGCCCATCAGCGCTTCCTTGTCACCAACAGACAACCTGTCCGTATCACGAAACGCGGCGACGGCGTCGTGAAAATTCACTAGTTTGATCGCCCGCGTCCAGTCCGTACCCCACATGCAGCGGCCGAGTCCAAAGGCTTCGATCGTCTTCAGAACGGGTTTCCAGATGTCATCAAAGGGAAACGATCTTTGAGAGAGGGTGCACACGCCGCTGATCTTAATGGCGACGTTGTCGAACCGCGCCAGCGCCAAAACGTCCTTCAGTGTTGCAAACGGTTCATCCGGCACGGGTGGTTCGAACGGCTGTGTGATGCCAAGATGGTCTACGATCAATTGCACGTCAGGATGTCGCATTGCCAGATCTCCGATCATTGATGGCTTGTGCCAGGAGAGCAGGTTGACCGCCAGGTTTGCGCGGCGACAACCTTCGAGGATGCGGCCGATGCCTGGTGCGTACGGATCACCAAGTGGGGGAGACAACATCACTCGACCACCGACGACACCATCTTGGGCTGCCCAAGCCTGTATATCCTCTTCAATGTCATCGAGTGTCGGATCGAACGGTTTCACCAGACGAAACCGGTCAGGGTAGTGCTGGTACACCTGGAGCGCGTAATCCGGGTCGTACCGATAGAATGAGTAGGGGGATACCAAAATGGCACCGCCAACTCCTTCATGATCGAACGCCATGACCATTTGCTCCCCCGTCATTTCATCGGGCCCTGAAAGTGTTCCCTGCCAGGGTCTTCTCGGATGGTTCCGCTCATAGGCGTGAACCTGAACGTCGATCATTTGCATCGCACCAATGTCGTCCATCGAGGCATTTTTTGCAACCGAACTGGTCTTGACCCACTTTCATTCGACACTGAAGATGTCACTTATGAACGAACAAGAAGCATTTGTTCCGCACGACACCAAATCTGTGGTTGCCTGGAGTGCACCTGCTACGATCGCTTGGGGATTGGGGATTCTGACATTCTTTATCTTTCTCCAACTTCTGGCCACTATGTTCTATGTGGGACATGTCTACGGTGATATTTCGCAAGAGGAATTCGCATCTATCGCTGGAGAGGTTCAATATAACGGTACCCTGCTCGCGCTATCGCTAACTTTGACAGGGCTCGTCTGCACTGCATTGGTCGTAATGATCATTGGACTGAAAGCGGGAACATCCCTTAACGACTATCTGCTATTAAAATCGGTACCCTGGGTGGAATGGCGCCGTTGGTTCGGCATTCTGGGTATTTTCCTTGCCGTTAGTACATTGCTCTCGATGGTGACCGATCAAGACACCCCAATTTTCGTCAGCGAAGTGTATTCAACCGCGGACCCGTTCTGGATGTTGCTCCTCGCCATCATCATTGCTGCACCACTCTTCGATGAGGTGTTTTTCCGCGGTTTCCTGCATCGTGGACTGGCGCAGAGTTTACTCGGACATGTCGGGGCTATCGTCATCACGGCCGTGCTCTGGGCGGCGATTCACACACAGTATGACTATTGGGATATGACGGTCGTCTTCCTACTGGGACTATTGTTGGGCGCCGCGCGGACCTATGGCGGTTCGTTGTACCTGCCGCTTGCGCTTCATGCGGCACACAACGGTATATCTGTGATCCTGTTTCACGTTTTTGGCTGATCCCACAAGATTACGTAAGTGTAAGTTTTACTGTTTCGTCATCGAAGGCCTCTGAATTTTGTATTCCTTTCCCTGCAAAGATGGGTTCTGAGTGCGTAATTGCATTCGATCGCAAAAACTCCCGGACGACATGTGAAGCACTAAAGCGCTTTTTGCATTTTTTTCGAAAGCGAAGCTCTACTATCAGTATCCCGAGTTTCTTGAATGTGCAGAAGGTCTGTTAACTATGGAAGACGGTCGAGAGGGACGTTGAGGAAGCGACGCGCGTGTACATGCCGAACTCACAATGCTCAAGTATTAATTCATGCTGTTCCCTGATGAAATCATGTCGTCGTTCCTAACGATTAGTGACAAGAGCAAGGCCAAGGAAATGCAGAAACTGTGGCCAGCACGAACACATTTCTTCAGATAAACCACGAAAAAACCTGACCCCAGGCTCCGCGATGCAGGTTGCCTACCCGGTTTTGACCCAACGTTGATCGTTAGCGCGCGCCTCGTACGAGTCGTCCTGGCAACTCACCGGTGAAAGTATCGTTCTGTAGCGTTTCTATGCCGCTCACAAAAATATGATGATAACCCTCTGCTTCCTGAACCAGACGACGACCACCCGCCGGTAAGTCATAAAGTACTTTAGGAGGCTTGATTCTTAAATTATCGAAATCAATCATATTGATGTCGGCCTTGTAGCCCGGAGCAATCAGTCCGCGGTCGCCTAATCCGTACGCGAGTGCATTGCCGCGCGTGTGCTTATGGACGAGAAACTCAAGGGGTAAACCCGGTCCACGTCGTCTATCGCGTGCCCAGTGTGTCAACATAAACGTCGGCGATGCGGCATCGCAGATGACGCCGACATGTGCACCACCATCGGCAACACCAATGATCGATGCGTCATCCGTCAACATTTCCCGGATAGCATCCAGGTTACCGCCGTAGTAGTTCTCGAACGGGTACATGACGTGACCCCGGCCATCGTCACGCATCAGCCACTCGAGCAGTAGACGCCAGGGCTGTTTGCCCTGCGCCCGGGCATGCACGGCGAGACTATCGCTGTCGCTGTCAGGCTCATAGTTCATTTGCTCGTCTAGTACGTAGATCTCGTTAAACAAACTTTCGATCCAACGCGTGTGTCGGTCCTCGGGTATCTGAGTTGTCAGTATGTTCTGCAACTCCGAGTCCTGTAATAGGCGAGTTGCACGAGCCTCAGGTGATAGATGGTCTAACCTCTGCCACGCGGGGTGGTTTCGAAATGGATTGAGGGTCGTCTCCAGTCCCATGACCATACCAATCCCACGGACGTGCACCTGACTGTTGCAGTTGATACCAGCATCCCGAGCATCTCGGACATTCGCCATGGTCTCGCGCCACAGTTCCGGTGCATTTCGTACCTGTACGATCAGACACGACAATGGCCGACCGGAAACTTCCGCTGCAGCACGGAGGGCTTCAAACTCACCTTCACCAAAGTCCGAGTTCACTTCGATGACGCCTTTCCCCGCTCGCTTCATGGCGGATGCCAAACCCAGTAGTTCCTTTTCACCAGAACTTAGGGAAGGCGTTACACGTCCGTCTGCAGCTCGATGTTTGGTCGTGCGCGATGTCGTGAATCCCAGCGCACCGGCATGGAGTGACTCTTCGAGCAGGGCGCTCATTTGTTCGACTTCTTGGTCGGTTGGAACCTCTTCATGATCGGCACCCCTCGGACCCATGACATAAAACCTAAGGGCCGCGTGCGGCATCTGTGCTCCGATATCCATCACGCGCGGTTTTGCCGCCAGTGCATCCAGATATTCGGGGAATGATTGCCAGTTGAATGATACGCCTTCTGAGAGGACGGTTCCCGGAATGTCCTCGACACCTTCCATGAGGTTGATCAGATAGTCGGTCTGGTCCGGATGAACCGGGGCAAAGCCAACACTGCAGTTACCGAACACCGCGGTAGTGACGCCGTGCCACGAAGAAGGTGTGAGATACTCATCCCAGGTTGCCTGACCGTCATAGTGTGTATGGATGTCAACAAACCCTGGGGTCACTAGAAGACCATCTGCATCCAGGACACGCTTTGCGTTGCCGCTGATTTTACCCACCTCGCTGACCACACCATCGGAAACTGCAACATCTGCAGTCCTAGGTGCGTTCCCGGTACCGTCTACCAGAGTACCGCCCTTGATCAACAGATCATGCATTGGAATATCTCGTATGAGTTCGTTTTTCTGGGAAGTGTTTCGACCCTAGAGTCTGAGCCTATTCCGCTGATTTTGCACGCGATTCAGTGTGGTAGCGCCTTGTTCACAGATGAGAGAAAATAAAGTGGCGAATTCCAGAAAATTCGCCACCACTTTTCTTTTTTAATGTAATTCAACAGCCAGATGGGGGGACTTCGACCTATGGCACACGAGATGATAATTTCCGGCGGTACCGTTGTGGACGGCACGGGAGCTGCGAGTACGCGAGCCGACGTTGCTATCGACAATGGCCGTATTTCGCGTATCGGTGACCTGTCTGGCGAACAAGCCGGTGAGACCATTGATGCCACGGACAAGGTGGTCACGCCCGGCTTTGTGGATCTGCACACGCACCTGGATGCACAGATTGCCTGGGATCCAGAAATGCGCCCCAGCTCATATCATGGCGTAACGACTGCACTCATTGGTAACTGCGGTGTGACGTTCGCGCCGGTTGCAGATGGACAGGCCCGATATCTGGCAGAGTTGATGGAGGCCGTTGAGGATATTGCCGCTGACGCGATCATGGATGGCCTTCCATGGAACTGGAACAGTTTTGGCGAGTATCTGAACACCGTTGAGTCTCTGAATCCCACACTCAATGTCGTTGCACTGGCAGGGCACTCTGCCATTCGATTCGAAGCGATGGGCGACAAGAGTTGTGACGAAGGTGTTCAGGCTGACGACAAGGAACTGGCGCGAATTGTTGAGCTGGTTGAAAACTCGGTGAAGGAAGGCGCAGTCGGATTCTCCACTTCCCGTTTTCTAGGGCACCGGGTGCCGGATGGTCGACTGACCCCAGGGACCTGGGCTGATCCACGCGAAACGCAGGCGATCCAGGAAGCCGTTGTCCGCGCCGGCGGACGTGGAGGATTGTTCCAGGTCGCACCTGATATGCAGACCCGGTTCCAGGTAGAACGTGAAATGTTCCAGACGGGCGCTGAAGTGGGTTGTCAGGTTCTCTTCTCTGGTGGCGCAGGCCGTCCTGAGGACGTTCAACGCTGGAACGATTTCTTTGAGCGAAATCATGCGGTTGGTAATCGCATCAATTCAATCTGTCATACGCGCCCAAGCGGTTCATTCTTTGGACTCGCCCAGCAGTCTTACCTCAGCACGCCGGCCTGGCGTGAGCTGATGAAGTTGCCAACGATTGCGGACAGGGTTGAAGCTCTGAGTAACCCCGCCACGCGAGAGAAACTGATCAGTGAGGCCAAAGAAAACGGTGGCTTCGGTGATGCAGCGGCTCGTTTACACCCGCTTGGTATGGAGGAGTATCCGGACTTCGATCTGGATCGTAAGCGTAGCCTGCAACAGTTAGCGGATGCGGCGGGTAAGGATCCTGTGGATCTCTATGTCGAGCGTCTACTAGAATCAGAAGGTCGGGAACTCTGGAATGTCTGGGCGTTCGGCGGGAACCTCGAAGCGCAGTGGGAGTACATGAGACTGCCTTACGTGGTTCCCATGCTGGGAGATGCCGGCGCACACGTTGGTCAATTTACGGATGCTGATTCCCCGACCTTCCTGCTGGCTGAACTCACACGAGATCGTGGTGTGTACACGCTTGAGGAAGCAGTTCACAGAATTTCTGGCAAATCTGCAGAGATTCTGGGGTTGAAAGAACGCGGCACATTGACAGAAGGCAACTTTGCCGACGTGAATGTGATCGATCTTCCGAATCTGACGTCCTGCCACCCTGAGTATGTCAACGACTTTCCACATAATGGTGGGCGTCTGGTTGTGAAAAGTCGCGGCTACGACGCAACGCTTGTCTCAGGTAAAGTCGTGATTGCCAACGGTGCATACACGGGGGATCGTCCCGGCTCTGTTATTCGAGACTTTGCACGCGACTAACGCAATAAAGAAGCGTTAATCGGCGATAGATAAAGGGGAAGCTTTGCTTCCCCTTTTTTTCGCTGTTGAAATGCTCCGAAACCCAATCGCAAAACGCATCGCTTAAAGTTAGGACAAGAGGTGCTATTCGCGGCAGCGTCATTAACCAAGGAGATATGACAAGAGGAATAGGGCAAGCATCTCCGCGATCTAAAGAAAGCAGGTCCGTTTGCCGATAGCCAGATATGCTGATTTGAGCATTGCCGACGTATGGCTAAGACCCTACAGGCTATTCACGCGTTGTTGTTAGAAGGCAATCGGGCAGACGCCTTTAAAGTTGGAACAATAGCGCGCCCTTGAGGTGCTCCGCACCAAGAAAGAATCTCAGGCAAGACTAAGCTTGATACTTTAAATGATAATCATTATCATTAACTGCATGATGTCGATCGCCGTGGTACAGAACCCTTCGGAACAAGAAATTGTTCAATATTTCAATCCGACGCCGTTTGACCGGTCCGACACTCGGGTTCTCGTCCGGGATATTGGCTTTGGTAATCAGGTGGTTCTATGGAATATTCGGTGGTGGGTGGTCCACCGTCAGCAAGGATGCTCACACCGGCCTATCACCTCTATGTGTGCGCACATAGGAATGGCAGAAGCGATGGATGTTATTGATGAAATGATGACTCTGTTAGCCACTCTAGCTATGCGACCTATCTGTATCCATGGCGCTTGCTCGACAACCGTTAGTAACGATGAATGTCTATTACTAAGCGCATTGCATGAGCTTCAGAAAGGCGAAGATCAATCGGCCAAACATACCATGGGAAGGCTTTTTCAAGGAGCCATGGGGTGTTTGTACATGCGCAGTGCCAGTGCATTAGTGGACTGTCTCGACTGCGCAGATCTAAGAGTAAACAAAATTCCCCATCTCCATATTGTCTAATTTGTGAACAATGATTTAGAAGAAATGTAGCAATGCCTAATCATACGATCAAAAGTTTGTTGCTTTTATCGGAGGCGAGATTGCAACGCTTACCGAAAAAAACACGGATTATCGAGAAGACTATGAGAAAGACCACATGCGAAAGAGTCCTTGTCTCGTAATGTCTGATCTGATCTTTTGGTCCTTAATTCAACATGTCTGCAACAGAAAAAGGTGTCGTATAGTGAGATTTTCGCCGCTGGCGAGAATCTCGCTCAGCATGCGAGCGAGATAGACACGACATAGATCGAGTTGGACTGCTAGATAACGCATAGGAAATATTGACTGCTGTCGAAAGCTCCGGGGGAAGGCCTTTTCATAAATAAGAATACAAATCATTTGTAATACGATTACTATAACCAGGAAGAGTTTTGGGGAGAGATTCAATGAAAAGTCGATTGTTTGAGGGTTTGAGGGTGTTAAGGGCTCTTTTGGGGAAGGTTTTGGTGCTGGTTGGAACGCTGACAGCCTCATTAGTGATCGCGCCCACTGTTCATGGAGAGCAGGTTATCGATACAGTCACGGTCGTGGGCACTCGCACAGAGCGAACGCTGGAAGAGGTGGCCGCTACCATCACTGTCAAGGATCGAGAGGATATTGAGCGTGAGATGGTGCGTGATATGGCCGACCTAATCCGTTTTGAACCTGGTATTACGGTTGCGGGTACTGGAAGTCGCTTCGGGCTGACCAGTTTCAATATTAGGGGAATTGGCGGTAATCGCGTTCTTACGATGATAGACGGGGTCCGTGT
>MDTB01022275.1_pt1 | contig 10918 bp, 13 predicted proteins | sample 811161 | NCBI WGS metagenome assembly MDTB01 (sample SAMN05326650, study PRJNA326480) | marine metagenome | isolation source: seawater | place: Mediterranean Sea | collected 2009 | reverse complement strand
GCAGCCACGTGGCGTTGAAGTAGCCGTCAGCGTCGTTCGACGTCCAGAATCTGCCATGCAGCGGCTTGCACCGTTTGAGGAAAGCGGACGCGATCGCGCTGCCATTCTCTGTGGCTGCCGCCGTGCGTGCGGCACGCGGGCCGCTGGCATTGACCACTGTGCCGCATGACACCGTCTCGCCCGAACCCAGTGTCACGCTGGTGATCCGATCCCTCTCGTGGGTCATGGCCACCACTTCGCCGGCGACATATTCGATACCGCGCTCGCGGGCGGACCGGCGAAGCCAGTCAAACACCGTGCCGCCATCCCAATAGCCCTCGTCCTTCAGATTGATTGATCCAAGAACAATGTCGTCGAGATAATAGAACGGATAGCGCGCGGCGATCTCGTCGTGCGACAGAAGCTCAGTCTCGGTGCCGGCAGCGCGCTGCACCGACTGGTTGGCGCGAAGAATGTCGGCGAACCCTTCATTGTCAGCGAGATACATATAGCCGTAATTCTGGATGCCGAGTTCTGGAACGCGCTCGTCATCCATATAGCGTCGCAGGTTTTTAACGAAATTGGCCGCAAATTGCGAGATATGGATGTTCAGTTCGGTCGAGAATTGCTGGCGTATGCAGGAATTGGTATGCGCGGTCGACGAGCTGCCATATCCCGGGTTGCGCTCGACAACGAGAACCGATCCGTTGAAATCCGAATTCCGTGTCAGGAACCAGGCCGTTGCCGAGCCCATGATCGCGCCGCCGACAATGACGACGTCATAGGAATCCCTCTGTGGTGCTGCCGCAAATGCGCTTGCGCTCATCCTGTTCTCCCTCTCAACCGTCGGCCATACGCATCACCGACAACACATCCCAGCAAGCCCCCATGGTATGATAGTCCACTTTGCCTGCCGGTGACTTGTAAGGCTCCAGCCATTCGCCCTCGCGAGTTGTGATGCGGTACCATGCGCCATGCTTGTGATCAACCAGATGCTCCCATGACCAGCCCCACAGGCGGTCGTAATCCCCGCGATAGCGCGCCTCGCCGGTGCGGTCATAAAGGCGCCAGGCTGTGGCAATGGCCTCGGCATGGACCCAGAAATATTTATGCGCGTCTGCAAAGCTGCCGTCCGGCGCATAGCCATAGACAAGGCCGCCATACTGGTCGTCCCAGCCGCGCGTCATGGCGAGGTCATAAAGCCGTTTTGCTGTTGCAAGGTGCCAGTCTGCGGGGCGGTGCATGTCGAGTTGCAGCAGCAGCTTCGCCCACTCGAACTGGTGGCCGGGCTGGAATCCCCAGGGTTTGAAAAGATCGTCCGGTTTGTCGATATTATAGGTCCAGTCATGCTGCCAGTCTTTGGTGTAGTGCTCCCAGACCTGACCTTCGGCAGCTTCGGCAAGCGTGACGGTGAACTGACGGGCAACGTCATCGCCGCGGTACAGATAACGCGTCTCGCCGGTGGCCTCGAAGGCGGCGATTAGCGCCTCGACCGTATGCATGTTGGCGTTCTGGCCGCGATAGGGTGACAGCGTTGTACCGCCGACATCCCGCTCATCGGCATAGGCCATATGCGCCGGCTCGAAGAAATGCGATTCCATATAGTCCCAAGTCTCGGCGAGAAGGCCTGCCGCACCACCGATCCCGGCGCGATGCGCCCATGCCGCCGCCAGAATGACAAAGGAATGGCCATAGGCCATGGCGCGCCCGTCATCGATGTCATCACCCTTGCGTTGCCACAGGAAATGTCCGGCTTCGGTGCGGTGATGCGTTTCCAGATAGCGCAACCCGTGCGCCGCCCAGTCGCGGTAATACGCCCGTCCTGTCTGCAGAAAGGCGTTGGCATAGTTGAAGACAAAACGGGTCGAGCTGACGAGATGCCGTGTCTCGCGGTCATAGACTGTCCCGTCATCCAGAAAATTTTGGAAGAATCCGCCATCCTTGTCGAAGGCCACAGGCTCGTAAAATGCGAGGATATCCTCAATATGTGCGGTCAGGAAATCTTCCGATCCAAAATCGGGTTTGCCCGTAATTTGTGCCATGTCCGCCCTACATTCTTTTTTGGCAACAAGCCCTCTCTGATGCACGTCATCGTGTCATAGTCAGCACGGGTCGTGAATGGTCAAAATCGGCTTTTAGGCAGGCTGTTCATGGCCCGCCTGCGGCAATGACCCGCCTTGGCGCGGGTCTGCAGCCCCGTTATCTTAGGCCTAGATCCATAGCACATCGCAAGGTTTCGACATGGCGCTTCTGGCCATCATTCACGCGGCGATCGCCGGTTTCATGCTGTTCTTCACGGCTGTAGTGCCGCAGGCTGCCTTCAAGACCCTGTCGGCCAAGGCAGTGGGGGTATTCCTGCGCGTGCTGTTTCCGCGGCTGTTCCTGTTTGGTCTGGCACTGTCGCTTGTGGCGAGCGCTGCCGCGCTAGCGGCGGGCGCCGGATGGCAGCTTCATGTCTCGCTGGCGGTGGCAGCGGGTTTTGCGTTGAATGTCTTGGTCCTGACGCCGCAGATTAATCTCTATCGTGACCGTGATCTTGACGGAGATGCTGCAGCGAAACGCATCTTCGGGCTGCTGCATCTGGCTTCGGTGGCGATCTTCCTTGCGCAGCTTGCGGGCAGCCTCGCTATTGTCGGGATGTTTCTCTACGCGCCGGTTTGAAGGCCGTCCCTAGAGGCGCGTCAGGGCACGTACCTTCTTTGACCGGATCATGCCGCCCGTCGCCGCATTGAACGAATTGAAATGTGGCATCGACAGATGCGCGTCATAAGTGGCGCGGTTGTCATAGACCAGATTCACTACGGCATCATAGAGCGCCAGTCCGGAAAAGGGACGCGGCTCACCCTCGTCTTCGTCGCCGAAAGGAAGGGCTTCCTCACCAGCGATGGTGTTGCGCAGCTCGTCATCGATGATTCTTTCGAGGCGCTTATCTGGTGACATGGCTCTTGCCTGGATTGCTGTAGCTCGCGGTATAACATCGAAGCTGTCGTTAAGGCGGGTACTACAGCATCAATGTGATTTCACAAGCACTATGCTTATATAAAAGCGAAGTGTCTGTGTCAGGGATTGGGGTTGGGCACTGCCGGAAGGAGGAAGATTTTCCATGACTATGTCCATCGATTGTGTTGTTGCGAGCCGTTCGCAGCTGGGTGAGGGCGCCATATGGGACGTGGATGACGCCAGGCTCTGGTGGGTCGATATACGTGATGGACTGGTTCACTGCTATGATCCAGCGAGTGGAACAAATGACAGTTTTGAGGTTGGCGAGCAGGTCGGCAGCATCGCACGCCGCGACTCTGGCGGGCTAGTAATGGCGACAGAGAGCGGCTTTTACCTGTTCGATCCGGCCAGTGGCGCGAAACAGTGCATCGCGGCGCCAGAATCGCACCTTGAGGGCAACCGGTTCAATGACGGCACCACTGACCCCTATGGCCGCTTCTGGGCGGGAACTATGCGCGATGATGGTGCGCCACCAGAACGCCGCGGCAGCTTCTACAGGCTCGACCCCGATCACATCATCAGCCGGCATCTGGACCGTGTTCATACTACCAACGGCCTTGCCTTCTCACCGGGTGGGGAAGTGATGTATTTCGCCGACACCAACCGGGATGTACAGACAGTCTGGGCCTGCAACTATGATCTCGATACTGGCACCCCGTCTGCAAAAAGGGTTTTCTTCAATAGCGGAGAGGTCGCCGGACGGCCGGACGGGGCCACGGTTGACGTCGATGGCTGCTACTGGTTTGCCGGTGTCGGTGGATGGCAGATTGTTCGTGTGACGCCGGCCGGAATTGTCGACCGGATCATCGAGATGCCGGTGGAGAAACCCAGCAAGGTCATGTTTGGCGGCTCGGGTCTCGACACGCTCTATGTCACATCAATTGCCGAAGGGATCGGTGACCCAGCAGCACAGCCAGAAGCTGGCAGCCTTTTTGCGATAACCGGTATCGGCACACACGGCCTACCACAGGCGCGTTTCGCCGGGTGATGTCGGCGGCACATTTGTGCTAATAAATAATATTGGACAGCGTCGGTGAGACTTCGGCATTCAAGGACAGGAACAGATGACAAAGGACAGGTTCGAAAAGCTCCAGGGCATGCTGGATAACGAGTTCGAGGAAACGCTCGATGACCTCATCGAGGTGGAATTCAACGAACCGATCCTGTCCGAAGAGGTGCGCGCGCTATATAAGAAGCAGAATCCCAAGAGTTTGCACGGGCGCATTTATTATCCAAACCTGCTTCGCCTTCAGTCGGAGATGATCAAGCTCCAGGACTGGATTGTGGAGACCAACGCCAAGGTGCTGATCCTTTGTGAGGGCCGCGACAGCGCCGGCAAGGGCGGTGTGATCAAGCGCATCACGCAACGGCTCGACCCGCGGGTGGCCCGTGTTGTGGCGCTACCGAAACCGTCTGACCGGGAAATGTCGCAATGGTATTTCCAGCGTTATGTGCCGCATCTTCCCGCCGGCGGTGAGATGGTGCTTTTCGACAGGTCCTGGTATAACCGTGCCGGGGTCGAGCGTGTCATGGGTTTCGCCACCGAAGACGAGGTTGACCAGTTTTTCCAGGATGTGACCGAGTTCGAGAGGATGTTGGTGCGCTCCGGCATTATCCTGCTGAAATACTGGTTCTCGATCACCGACGAAGAGCAGCAGCTGCGCTTCTTGATGCGGATCCACGACCCGATGAAGCAGTGGAAGCTGTCACCGATGGATCTCGAGGCCCGTGTTCGCTGGGAACAGTACACCAAAGCGAAGGAGGAGATGTTCGAGCGTACCTCGATCGAGGAAGCGCCCTGGTATATCGTCGAAGGCAACGACAAGAAGCGCGAGAGGCTGAACTGCATGGAGCACATTCTCTCGAAAATTCCGTATCACGAAATTCCACACGAAACGATCGGTCTTCCGGAACGTGTGTTCGATCCTGATTATGAACGCCGCACGTTGCCCGACGAACTTTACGTTCCGAAGATTTACTGACCCGGAAATTGCATTCTGCTGGTCTCGTGTCGGGATCAGCTGGCGATCGCAAGCCCCTTTGAATCATGCTGCTTGGGTGCAAGATCAGCCTTTAGAGCGTCTGCTGGATTGCGGGTCTGCAAGGGCGCATCTCCGGCGATGGCATACGACCCCGTATAGAGATGACAACGGATGCCCGCCGCGACGGCGGCCGACTGGCTGGCGACGGTGTCCTCGATGGCGAGAGCGTCACACGACGCGATGCCGAGGCGCGAGAGCGCCAGCTCGTAACAAGCGCCATCTGGCTTTTCCCGGACCACATCTTCCTTGCTGGTAATCACAGCAAAGTCTGACATGTCGATATGGCCGGACAGCGCCTCGCGGATCATGGCGATGGTGCGCGGCGTTGTGGTGGTGACAAATCCGATGCGCAGGCCAGCGGCACGTGCTGCTGTCAGGGTATCGACAATACCTGGGCGCGGTGCGATGCCACCTACAAGGCTTGCTGCAAAGGCATCCTGTTTTGTTTCGTGAATTCGCCTGATTTCCGTCGTGGACAGCGCGTCGCCACCAAGCTTCCACAGCCGGTTCTGGCCGCCTGGTGTTGCAAGGTGCTGGCAATAGGCGGCGATGTTCCAGTGCCAGTCGACACCATGTGCGACGAAGGCGGTGTTATAGGCCCGCCGCTGCAGCTCCGATGTTTCTGCCAGTACACCGATGGATCCGAGCAGTAGTGCCTTCATGACGACCTCCTGAGTTTTTGTGTTTGTAGGCCGCATATGAGGGTTAAGTGCCTGTCGGGCCAGATGCCTGCGGGCAAAACAGTTTTGCGAAAGATGCCGTGGCTACCTTTCGGTGCAGGGCGTCAGGACGGGGTTTCGATGACCATTGAAGTCGACATGGCCTCGCGCTCAAAGGCAAGCACGCAGACGCCGGAGAACCGGCTCTGCTTAAAGATGAAGGCCTGGTTGATGTCTTCAAGAAGGGCGGGAAGTTCCTTTTCGAAATGAGCCATCGCCGCCACATCCTCGAACCGCACATTGACGGCAAGCTCCCCTTCCTTGCCGATTGTCACGTGAAGGCCGTGGAAATCGAGTATGGTTATGCGGCCTTTTAGGAGGTCACACAGGCTCTGCGCCGCGATCTTGGCTTCGGATACAGAGGCAAATTTAAGCTGAAGCTGGGTCGAGAACATCTTTCCTACTCCAGCTTTCTGAGAAGATCGTCCAGTCCGCCGCCTTGTGGTGCGAGGCTCTGGTCGCTTCCCCTGTAGGTCTCGGGCGCAAGGCCAAGTTCGGTACGAAGGTCGGTGCCGTCTCGGGTCAGGTGCCAGCCATTATCGCTAGACTGAATGATTCCGTCCCGTTCGAGAATGCCAATCATTTTGGGAAGGGCCGTGCCTCGGGCGCAAAAATCAAGAAATCCCATCAATTCGTCAAGCGTGCCTTCAGGCGCGAACTGACGGAACTTTCCAAGCATGGTTGCCACGCGCGAGGCGGTGAGACTGCTTTGCTCTACCATTAGTTGGATCTGCGCTGCTGCATTGGTTGCCAGCTTTCGCATCATGCGGATCTGGCCTTCGTCAAGGCTGCGTGGGGCGGAATCGATTGCGCAAAGTGTGCCGAGAACTACACCATCAGAAGTGTTCAGCGGAAATCCGGCATAAGACTGGCAGTTCAGAGGTGGCTTGGTCAGGGGGGTGTCGGCAAAACGCAGGTCTTTGCCGGCATCAGGAACAAGCACCGGTTCTGGTGACAGCAAAGCATATTGGCAGAACGTCATAGTCTGAGGCACACCGAGAAGCGGGTCGAAATTCTCTCCGGCACCGCTGATTGTATACTGGCAGGCCCCATCCAGAAGGTTCAGCATGGCCTTCTCACATCCGGTGATCAGCTTGGCCGTTTCGGTGAAAATCTCAAACTGGGCGCTGACGTCCTGTCCAATCAGCCCGGTTTCGTTGACCCTTGCGGCGCGAAGGCTCTCATTCTGCGGGACCGGTGCGGGTGTCACCTTGGCTGAAGTGGCAACGGCGAGACCGAGCTTTAGGAAGTTTCCAAGCCCCTGAGCTTTTATGGCTCTTCGTAATGACATCCATGAACCTCAATCACCGTACCACTTCAGGGGCTGTCCGGGCTGCAAACAAGTCCAAAGCCCCCTTGTCGCTGTCTCAGGTGGAGAAGGCGACTGCAGCGCCGCCGATTGCGAGTGCCAGACCGACCCGGCCAGCCTGAACAAGACGCTTCATCAAGGCACCCTTTGGTGGGCGCTTAGCCTTGAGCGCTTGGTACACATGCAGATTGGCGTAGGCCGAAATGAACAGCACAATGGCGGCGCCCAATAGCTTCACATGAAAGGCACCGTTGATTGCTAGGCTGCCATAGATCAGATGGGAAAGGCCAATACCGGTGACCCATAGCGTGACAATTGAACCAAGGCCAATATAGCCAAGCACGGCAAAAGCCTTTCCAATGTGGGGCGGTGGGGTGTCGCCAGCCTTCATGTAGGCAACCTGAATAACAGCGCCACCGACAGTAACGCCGCCGGCAAACAAAATCGAGAAATAATGTAGAGTTTTAAGAATAACTTCCATAGTTCGGGCTCCTTTTCAGATGAGCTCACCTTCGGAGACGCCGATCTTCGCCATTGCCTGTTCATTAAGTGCCTGTAGGGCGCGCAGAACCTCGAGATGCGAAGTAGCAAGCTCGCTGTTTGAGAAGGTTTCGATGACTACGCCGCTGTTGTTGTTGGCGCGCATCAGATAGCGGTTGTAGTCATCCTGTTCACTAGTTTTTGCCACCGCCTCTATCAGGGGCCAGATCGACGGCGCCAGGAGGGTGAAGGTGATAGTGCGGCAGTACATCAGTCGATGCCTGCAACCTGCATTGACGAGACATAGGCGTCCATCCTTTCGTGGCCATGCTCAAACACCTCTTTGTAAGCGTCGGCGTCATAGGCGCGTGACCAGGCAATGTTCGAGAAATTGCCTGTAGAATAGACGATGTTCACCATTGCCTCCATGGAGTCGTCCTTCTCGGCGCTAAGAACAGACACGAAATTGAACTCGATGCCGCTGGTGAAGACGAATTCATGGACGGTGATTCCGAAGGAGTCGAAGAATGGCTGCAGGATTTCAAGCCGGTTCTGCGGCTTATTCAGCATCGCCGCTGCGAAGTCACCACTTGTCTTGCCGTGGATCAGATATTTAGCCATGTCGGTTTCCTCTTCGCTGCCCTAACCCCAACGCTAGCTGCAGGCTGGTACTAATACACAGCCTGCAGCAGCGCGCACTTTAGGCGGCTAGCTTAGTTAGCAGTGACCTCTGCCTTGATGGCCTCGGCTTCATAATTGAAGATATAGACGCCGGCGAAGTTGTCTTCCTTGTAGATCATGGTTTCCTTCAGATCCCGGAACACCTCTGCGGCCTTCACCTCGAACGCCTTGAGATCATCGCTGTTCTCGAACTTGGTCTGGATCGACAGGCTGCCACACTTGCCGATCGAGATATTCAGAGAACGCATGTTGTTGGTGACGATCAGCTTGCCGAAGGCATCGGAGACAAAGGATGCGGCTACTTTGGCCTCTGCGACGCCGTTGAATTTGAAATTGAAGATTTTTGCAAACATGGTCAGTTAATCTCCTCAAACAGCTCGTCAAGCAAGGCGTCGGCCTCGCTGCCATCCATTTTTATCCGCTTCATTGCTTTTTGTTGCAGGTTCATGTCGAACTGTAGCTTGCGGCCAGCCTCGGTCATCTGAACCTGGCCGGCGTCATCAATTTCGGCGAGACCTACTTTGATCACTCCTTCGGCATCCTTGACCGAGACGCCAAGCTCGGAGCAGAGAGAGATATACACCTTGAAATCATCAAGCCCGAAAGTGACTTCTACTTTTTGGAAATGCGATAGTGCCTCCAACATACGCTGTGAGGTCAACTCCTTCTGCTGAATCTGCAGATCCAGCATATGAGCAATGCTGCTGGAGATCTTTTTGATTTGGATGATTTGTTCATCATTCAAACCTTTCGGACCACTGGGGTTTAACATGCATAATGTGCCTAGGGCAAAATTCTCGCTGTTGATCACAGGGAATCCGGCATAGCCTGGCCCTTGGTCCATGTCTTTCAACACAGGGTGATCCTTCCAGGTGGGATCCTTTTTCATGTCCGCCATCAGTAGGGGTTCAGTATCTAGCAGTACATAGGCACAGACGTTGAATTCACTCCGCTCAGATTTAGTGCCTGGTACGAAATCGTCACTGCCGGCTTCAGCAATCGAACATTTCATTTCACCGTCATAAAGGCTGAAGGTGGCTGTTTCAAAACCAGTAATGTCCTTGGCCAGATCGCAGTAAATCTGGAATAGATCAGGATTGGGCGCGTCAATAAGGCCGGTTTTCACGACTGTTTGCGCACGCAAATCCTCGTTAGCGGGACGGGGGGCAAGGCCCATATTCATGATGTACCTCCAATGATTAACCGTCGTAAGTGAATACAACAAAAGGAATTGTCGAGGTATTCGATGCCAGCTTTTCAGCAACACGGCACCTTTCAATCTTGGGGTGCAAGGCGGATCAATGTCAATTGTGATTCGAGGGTGAGGGCAACCATGCGGCAAAACGGCCGCGGCATGTGGGAGGAAAACCGATTACAATCTTAGATACTGACCAACTGCCCGCCTTGGCCGACCTTGCCGGGTCGGCTCTTGCGCTCTGGGACGTTCCGACGGGCGCAGGGCTGAGGCTGATCAACCTGTCGGAGAACGCCACTTATCTTGTCGAGGCGGCGGGCGGGTATCGGTCGGTTTTGCGGCTTCACCGGCAAGGTTACCATTCACGCCACGCCATAGAATGCGAACTTGCCTGGATGATGGCGCTGGACAGCGACGGTGGTGTGGCGACGCCGCGCCCGCTTGCGGGGCGTGACGGGGCGCTGATCCAGAGTCATGGAACCTCCACTTTGGCACCGCGCAATCTGGTGATGTTCGAGTGGCTGGAAGGTGCAGAGCCTGATCCCGATGATGATCTGGTCGAACCGTTTCGGCAGCTCGGCGGGATTGCCGCACGTGCCCATCGTCATGTCACTGGCTGGCAGCTTCCCGACGGCTTTGAACGGCTTGTCTGGGATGATGAGTCTGTCTTCGGGCCGTCGCCAAACTGGGGTGAATGGCGCGATGGACCCGGGGTCGATGCGCGGGTGCGCGAGGTTCTAGAGGCTGCAGAGAGACTTGTCCGCGACAGGCTTGCGGCCTACGGGCGCGGGGCGGCCAGATACGGCCTCATCCATGCCGACATGCGCCTTGCCAACCTTTTGATCGATGGCAGCGACACAAGGCTGATCGATTTCGATGACTGCGGTTTTGGCTGGTTCATGTATGATTTTGCCGCTGGGATCAGTTTCATGGAAGAGCATCCGCAGGCGCCGGTGCTGCGTGAGGCGTGGCTCGATGGCTATCGTGCGGTGAGGCCGCTCGACTGTGAGGACGAGGTAGAAATCGACAGTTTTATCATGCTACGCCGCATGGCGCTTCTCGCCTGGACCGGCTCACATGCCGGCACTGATCTCGCGCGCTCGCAGGCACCGAATTTCGCCGCAGGTACAGCGCGGCTTGCCAAGGCCTATTTGGCACGGTTTGCATGATGGCGGGTGCCGTGCTGACAACTGACGAGATACGCGGGCATCTTGCGATGCTTGGGTTTTCCGCGCTGGTGGCCGGGTCTTTCAGCCTTGGCGTCATCGTCGCCAATGACATCGCTCCCCAGGCGATTACGGCGGCGCGCTTTGTCTTTGCCACCATCGTCATGGGCATGGTCGCAGCGCTGCAGCGAGGCCTGAAAGCGGAATACCTGCGCCGACCATGGCGCTATTTCGTACTTGGTGGGCTGTTCACCTTCTATTTCGTGTTGATGTTCGAGGGGCTGAAGACGGCGAATCCGGTATCGGCAGCAGCCGTCTTCACACTTATGCCGCTGATGTCTGCCGGG
>MDTB01239863.1_pt1 | contig 10919 bp, 9 predicted proteins | sample 811161 | NCBI WGS metagenome assembly MDTB01 (sample SAMN05326650, study PRJNA326480) | marine metagenome | isolation source: seawater | place: Mediterranean Sea | collected 2009 | reverse complement strand
TATAGGTCTTATGAGTACAGATGTTGATGGAACTAAGGTTTCTAACACTGATTTTGGTTTAGCTTACTATAACTACTTTATGGATTTAGGAGAAAAAACTAAAGTATGGTGGGCTGTAGGATTTGGTACATCAAGTGGTGATAGTTTTGATGACGCTCAAACAAGATTAGGTTCTGGTATTGGTGTCAACTACTTTATGAGTGAAAATATCATCGTTAACTTTCAATTAGCAAACATACTTCAGTATGTTAAGCAAGGAGATGATTCTTCTATGATGTTTGGCTGGGAAGGTAGTATCAATAACATGAGCGCTACTCCAACTCTATCAGTTTTCTTCAAACTTTAATAAGAAGGAAAATTGAAATAATTTAAAAACCGCCCATTGGGCGGTTTTTTTATTTCTTATCAATAAATGCAGATATTAACTTAACTAAATTATTATCAATTGGAAGATGTGGGTTTCCATAGGTTTGAAGATTTAATAATCTGTTCTGACTGGCCTGTCTAAAAACATGATTCATTCCTTCAATAAGCTTTAACTGTGAGTTTTTTGCTGCCTTATCTAATATAATTGCATCATTAATATCAATTTGTATATCATTAGTTCCTTGAATTATCAAAACAGGAATATCCAGTTTGGATATCTCAGTTGCGGGCTGATAACTTGACGCCTCAATTAGATACATTTGAATATCCGATCTGAATAAACTATTTAGTAGTGGCGGTACAGAATCAACTAGTTTTTTATTTTTTAGTTGCTTTAAAATTGGAGCTGACATTGACTTTATATACTCAGGTTGGATTGAGAGTTGTCTTTCTATTAGTGTTAAATAATCCTCTCCAGTTCCAGCAATAGAGATAAAACTGTCAGCAATTGACTTGCTAGCAATCATACCTATTAATGCCCCTTCACTGTGACCAATAACTGTAATTTTTTTATACTTTTTTGTTTCTTTAAAGTGATTAATAATACTAACCACATCATTTACATAGTCATTAAAATTAATTTCACTGACTGTTTTCAAATTCCCTTTACTTTTACCCACACCTCTTTTATCGTATCGATATGAACTAATTTCACTTTTAATTAAACCCTCAGCCAACATTTTTAAATAATCGCTTTTTAAAGATGTATTATTGCCATCTCTGTCAGTTGGGCCAGAACCTGAGATAATAATGGCCAAAGCAGAATTTGAATTTTTTGATTCGATTAGAGTGCCATTAATATTATGATTATCATAGCTTTGAACTATATATTCGTTGGCTAAAAGTGAATAAAAATTGCAAATTAAGAATAGGATAAATGAAAAGCAGTATCTCATCTTTTCAATTTATAAAAAATTGTAATACGTAAGGATAATTTTCTTATCCCATTGTGAAATACATTATCAAAGCTATCATAAATAAAATCGATAGTGCGGGATAAGATTTCTTTATTGGGTCTTTAACCTTAACATGCATAAGAACCGCCGCGATCATTAGCGCAGCTAAAGCGACAAGATTATAAACAAGTAATTGTTCAAACCAAAAGCTAATAACCAGCATTAGCGCTATTGATACTTTCATAACACCGACAAAATACATTAACCATACCGGAAGACCATATGCAACAAATTCTTCTTTCATATTTTTTGCATTTCCGCCTCTGTAGTCTGTGGTCTTATTAAACCTAAAAAGCCAAACGTTTATCAATCCGATTGCAATAATCAGCTGTAAAATCATTATAAGTGTCATAAAATAAATATTTGGTTAGTAGGATAAATATATAAAATTATTTTAATTGCTTAGGAAATTTTAAATCAATCAGATTGCTGTTTTTAGATGAAACATCAAGCCACTCAGCACAATCAAAATCGATTTTTGCAATACCAGTTGTAGGTAAATTGTCTAATGAAATATCTATAATGTTGTTAATTAAATTAGTTAATCCCGGATTATGAGCAATAATCATAGCAGATTGATAATCTTCTGAATAATTCATAATCATCTTTAATATTGATGACGAAGAGCAATGGTACAAAGAATCATCATATTCTATTTTTCGAAATTGGATTTGGTTAATAAAGTACTTAGAAGTTTCAAAAGTTCTTACAGAGCTACTAGAATGTAAATAATCAATTTTACCAATTTTGCTTTTTAAATAATCTGCCATCAAAGGCCCATCTGATTTACCTCTTCTGTTTAACGGTCTGTTAAAATCTGTTAAGCTCAAGTCTTTCCATGAGGATTTAGAGTGTCTAATTAAAATCAACCTCTTCATAATATAGATTATATATATTAAGATAAACTTAATTAATCAAAAAAATTTTAAATTGTAATTTCTAACTAATAAAATAAATTAAAATGAAAAAAACGATTTTATTGATGTTTAGCATGATTTTTTCTATTTCAATGTTTTCTCAAATTCCACCGATTGTAGAGGTTACTGAGTTTGAAGTTAAAGATCAAGCTAAAGCATTTGAGTTAATGAATACGTGGAAGGATTTAGAAAAATCTATGGTTGAAAATGCCCCAAGAATTTTTTTACTTTCAGAAATGGATGGAAATACAATTTACTTTTGTAGAGCATTTGATAGAATGGACGAGGTTACCAAATATCGTCAAGCTAGATGGGGAGATAACGGCTGGAATTCAAAGGTAAATGAAAAATGGAGAGAGAAAGTTGGGAATAATCCTTGGGCGGGTACAGGTGCTAATGTTGTTATGAATCACATTTATAGAATGAGAATGGATTTAAGCTATATTCCAGAGGGCACTAACCTTTCGGAAGAGCTTCCAAATAACCTTTACAGAAGACATGTCAATATAGACGTTGACTTGGGTAAAAGAAATGAGTTTATTGCCAACTTTAAAGAAGGGATTGAGAATGATAAAAAACTTAATAATGATTATATAAGATTTATGTTTCAAACAATGTATGGAGGTGAAGATGGAGCAGAATTTATGATGGTTGTATTAGGCGAGTCTAGGGCTTCTTACTTTAAAGATTTAGAGGAAAGAAACAAAAAAAGACAAAATGATCCAGACTGGAATAGAATTCAGGCTGAACCAATTGCAACATGGGTAAGCGAACAAAGTTTAATGATTACCTATTAATATAAGGTATAATTATTGGAGAGGCTTTTAATGATTTTTAAAAGCCTCTTTTTTTTATGGACTCGTTAACACAAATTGTTTTAGGAGCTTCAGTAGCCGAAGCTACACTGGGAAAGAAGATAGGTAACAAAGCTATAATACTTGGGGCAATAGCTGGTACTATTCCTGATCTTGATATTATAACGAGATTTTTTGTTGATGATCTTTCTGCATCTGTAATGCACAGAGGTTTTTCTCACTCCCTAATATTTCCATTTATAGCGGCTCCTATTTTAGCATGGATTTTAAAAAAAATATATTCAAGATATTCAGACGTTAGTTTTAACGATTGGTTTAAGATGTTTTTTTTAGCAATTATTACTCATCCATTACTTGATGCACAGACTACATGGGGCACTCAATTGTTTTGGCCTTTTGAATGGCGTGTGGCTATTGAAAATATATTTATTATAGACCCAATCTATACTCTTCCATTCTTAATATTTCTGATAATGACAGGCTTCCAAAATCGACAGTCAAAAAAAAGAAGATTATATAATGCATTGGGATTAATATTAAGCTCAGCATATTTGCTTATTACTATGTCGTTCAAAGGGATAGCGCATTATAAAATTGCAAAAGCACTGGAGGAAAATAATATCGAATACAAAGACATTAATACAAGGGCTACATATTTTAATAGTGTCTTGTGGTCAAGTCAAATAGAATTAGAGGATTCTTATATATTCACATACTATTCATTATATGATAAAAAAACACCTGCTTTTACCAAAAAGTTTCCTAAAAATCATGATATGCTAAAACCATTTATCAATGAGAAAAAAATCCAGCAACTAATAATTCTATCTAATGGGCATTACATAGTAACTGATGAAAATAATGAGTTGATTTTCTGGAATTTAAAACTTGGATTAAAAGGATTTGATGAAAATGCTTCTCCCTACGTATGGTCATATGTTATAAAAAGTAATAATAATGGAGATATATTATTAGACGAGGCAAACGAAAAAATGGATGCGCTGAAAATTCAAGAGAGAAAATCATTTAGAAACAACAGAAAATATTCTGAAGAATTTAGAGCATTTTATGAAAGACTAAAAGGAATTTAATTTAATTTTGATATATGCCTACGCCATTAATAGTTATAATCTCATTATTTGTTTTAAATTGGATTATTAGAATTCTAATCAGGAAAAATCCTCAAAATAAATCATTAATGAAATTAAGTTTTTTCATCAGTTTCTGTATGATTGCCTACACTATCTATTATTTCTTTGTGATAAGGTGATTTGCGTATTAATTCATTCATGAAAGTTATTTAACACTAAAAATTACTTCTTTTGTTGGCTTCCCAAGCTCAAAGCTTCTTTCACCAGGCGAACTACCTCCAGCAAATATCTTGAAATTTCCTGGTTCTAACACTTTGACTCCCATATCATTATAGGACCCCATCATATCTTGATCAATAACAAAATTTATTTTCTTTTTTTCACCAGGATCAAGGTGTACTCTTTTGAAGGATATTAGAGTTGAATTTGGTGTTCTAAAAGAAGCAACGATATCCTTTATGTAAACTTGAATAACTTCCTCACCGGGTTTATTGCTATTATTATGAATTTCGAAACTCAATTCAATCGATTCACCAAAATCTATATTATTTTTTTTTAACGAGAGAGGAGAATAATTGAAGTTTGAATAGCTTAAACCAAATCCGAATGGATACATCGGCTTATGCTCTGTAAACTTGTAGGTTCTATTTTTCATTTCATAATTTTCATATTTTGGTAGGTGTGTTAATGATTGTGGGATCGTTATAGGTAATTTTCCTGATGGATTTATATCACCAAAAATAATATCAGCAATAGCGTTTCCTCCTTGCTCACCTAAATACCAGGCGTATACAATAGCATCAACATAATTAAAAACTTCTGATAGATCTAAAGCAGATCCTGACTTTATAACCAAAATAATTGGCTTATTACCAGCACTTTTTCTTAATTTTTTTATGTAATTAATTTGATTTTTAGGAAAGGATATTGAATTTCTGTCTCCATTTGCAGCAGACGAAATTGCTGACCCTTCCTCACCTTCTATTAGTGCAGATATTCCCATAACAGCAATTGTAGCATCACTTGAAGCTGCTAAACTTGCCGACCAATCCATTCTATCATTATCATGAATAAGATCAACCCCTTTATTAAATCTTATGATAGTTCCACTGGAAACTTTGGCGGTTATACCCTCTAAAGGAGTAACAATATTTGGGCTTAATCCATTATAGTTCCCAAGTAAAGTGTTAATATTTGCAGCATTTGGTCCAGTGACAAAAAGGCTATTGATGTTTTTAGATAAAGGGAGGATATCACCCCTATTTTTTAGTAGCACTATTGACTTTGATGCCACATCTCTAGCCAACTTTATATGCTCCTTGCTGTTAATATCTATCTCTTTCAGGTTTTCATAAGGATTATCATTAACTTTTTTTAATATTCCAAGCTTTAATCTTGTCATTAATAATCTCTTTAATGATATGTCTAAATCTTTTTCATTTAGAACACCTTGCTGAATAGCATTGGGAATTAAGTTATATAATGACCCGCAATTAAGGTCAACGCCTCCTTTTATCGCATACGCAACACTCTCTTCATCTGTCATTTTAAAATTATGACTTGATTTAATGTCGTATATGGCTCCACAATCAGAAACAACATGACCTTTAAATCCCCAACTATTTCTCAATATATTTGTCAATAATGATTTGCTGCCACAGCAGGGCTCATCATTTAATCTATTATAGGCACACATGATAATCTCTACATTTGCATCAATTAGTTCCTTAAATGCAGGAAGATATGTTTCATTTAAATCCCTAATATTAACTTTTGCATTAAAACTATGCCTCATGGATTCAGGACCTGAGTGTACTGCAAAATGCTTTGCAGCAGCAGCAACTTTCAAATACTTATGATGACTTCCTTGCAATCCATTAACAAAAGCTTTGCCTATTTTTCCGGTTAAATAAGGGTCTTCTCCATACGTCTCATGGCCTCTTCCCCATCTCGGGTCCCTAAAAATGTTTATATTAGGTGACCAGAAAGTTAGCCCGGTATATTCTTTTCTAATTCCTTTACTGCTAAAAATATTATATATTGCTCTTGCTTCAGTTGAAATTGCATCAGCCGTTTTTTTAATTAGCTTTGGGTCAAATGTAGCGGCCATCGCGATAGCCTGAGGAAATACTGTTGCCTTTGCAGATCTGGCCACTCCATGAAGAGCTTCATTCCACCAATTATACATTTCAATCCCATGCTCTGGGATTGATCTTGAGGTGCTTAGCATTTGTGAGGCTTTCTGCTCGACTGTTAAAAGTGAAAGTATACTATCGGCAGTAATACTAAACGAATTAATTATCTCAAGAGATGGATTATAACTAGTTTCTTGTGAATTCGTGTCAAATAAAATTAAAAATGAAAGGGGTATAAATAATAAAAATTTTAATTTATTTTGCCACATATTCTAAATTACAATAAAAATTAATATGTACGTGTTAATCACTGGAAGCACTGGAATGGTAGGAAAATCGGTGTTATATGAATGTGTCAATGACGATAGAATAAAAAAAATTTTTCTTATAAATAGAGTTCCTGTAGATCTAAAAAGCTCTAAAATTTCTGAGTTTGTAATTAATGACTTTTTAAATTTAGGTAAATTAAAAAATGAAATTGATCATATTGATGCATGTTTTCACTGTATGGGAATAACATCGTTTGGGCAAAAAGCCGACTACTATTATAAGGTAACTTTTACTATGACTAAAGCATTAACTGATTTTGTATATGAGATTAATCCAAAATCTGTAATGGCATATGTTTCAGGAGAAGGAACAAGTACAGGCGAAAAAAGTAAAATATCATGGGCCAATATAAAAGGAAAGGCAGAAAACTACATTTTAAACAAAGGTCTCAAAGATGCATATATGATAAGGCTGGGTTTATTAGTTCCAGAAAATGGTATTAAAGCAAAAACTATCTTGTATAATTTATTTTATACTTTAATGATTCCCCTCTTTCCATTAATGAAGAAAATTCCGTCAATTACAAGCAGCAGTAATTTAGGAAAAGCAATGATTAACTGTATGTATTTCCCTCAAGAAAATAAATACTTAGACAATAAAATAATAAACAAATTATCGCTAATTTATACAAGAAAATAATTTAAGAAGGGAATTATTAATACTTTACCAATTTAAAAACAACTTTTTTATTTTCTGCAATTATTGAAAGAAAATAAATTCCTGCTGGTTGGTCAATATTTAAATTAAAAATTCTGACATCAGTGTAAAGCTTTTTGATTATTTGCTTTCCAAATATATCTGTTAACTCAATAAAAATATTATCGTAATTATTTATTAGATCAACAGAGACATTACCATCAGATGGATTCGGATAAATAAGTGGAGATATAGAAAAGACACTTTCAACAATTCCTAAAATTGAATCTACAATCACAACAGAATAATCTTCTGTTTCACCATAATCAGTTTCAATACATGGATCAATTGGAACATCTCCGGCCCAATTTGATTTTGCTCTTAAAATATGTTCTCCAAGGGTAGCATCTTCAGGAATTACAAAGCTTATTGTTTCAGTATATTCTCCACTGCCCTCATTAGGAGCTATTATATGATTATTAATAATTACTTCGTCTTCGGTAAAGTCCAAGTCATCATTATAATCGATCCATACTTTAATATATTGATCTCCCCATCCCGTTGTAACAGTTAATTCATATTCTGACCCTTGCTCTAGCTCGGTTGATATTGATGTAAAATCAGCGTAACCTTCACATCCTGAGCTATTATCAATTTCTTGTAATTGGAATAATTGAAAGCCATCGTTATAATTACAATTCATTGAAGGTGTACATAAAATATTTTCTTTTACCTCAAACATAAACTTATATGTTTCTGAAAGAGATCCGTTAGATGATTCAGCATAAACCCTAAAAAAAACTTTTGTTCCCGCATCAAAATTTGGAATGGCAGAATTGCTAACCCAGGTGTTTTCTGAAATATTGGACATTGGAATTGTGTTAGAGTTTGATTCAGTGTGCCATTCAACAAAAACATTACTTAAATCTCCATCATATTCAATCACTGAGGTTACAAATTGATCTATCCCTTGCTTGGGCTGAGTATCAGTTGGCTGATTGGAAATACTTGTTCTTAAAATAGAAGGGAAACTCTCTCTTCCTGAAAGCGAATGTTCCCATAGACCCCTTCCCCAGGTGGTAGCTCTTAAGCTATTAGACCCGTAAACTACTTCAAGCTCCATGGCAGTTGTATTTGGTAAATTCTGATTAAATAACTCCCAATTATTATCTGCCATGCCTTTCTTATAAATTCCAATTTCAGCACCTAGATAAATTGTTGAATTTTCAGTATGATCAATCACTACGCTTCTAATAGGCATATTGCCTAAATTATATGTGATATTTTGCCAACTTGCACCTTGATCATTTGTTATATAAACTTTCTGGTTATTACTTGCATAAGTACCGTATGTAACAACAATTGTTTGATCGTCATTTGGGTCAAAGGCAATATCAGTGATAAATTGATTAGGTAGAAACTGAGAAACTTCAGAAAAACTTAAACCCCCATCATCGGAAATTTTAAGTCTGTTATAGTTTGAAATTGCCAATATATTGGAATTATTTTGAGCAATTTCTGCATTTTGAATATTCCCTCCAAAAAAACTATTCCCTAGTTCAGTCCAATTAGAGCCAAAATCATCACTGCGGTATATAGTATTAGTCATTGTAAAAACACTCATTTGATTGTTTGGATCATATATTAAGGGGGTTACCCAATCACCGTCAAAATCATCAGGATTTACGCCATCTTGATTATAGCCGCCGTCTTTGGTTCTTCTTTTTCCGCCAAATTGTAAACTCCCAATCATCCAGTCATCATTTAAGGGGTGTATGATGCCTTCCATACCGTCAGCTCCATAAAATTCTATCCAAGTATTCTCATGCTTTATACTTGTTCCATTATCTTGTGAACCGGTAATTGTTCTAAAGTGATTTGACTGACTTACACCTAATCGATAGTTTTCTCTTATCGACTGACCTTCAAAAATTTCCCATGTTATTCCGTTGTCTATGCTCTTTGCTAATAGTCCATCTGTATTCACCCAAAAAACCCCATTGTAACTTTTTGCACCTCTGATATCGGCATGAACATATTGGCCTGTAGTATTATAATTGGCATTACCTGTTGCCCAAAACGTAACCTGACTCCAACTTTGACCACCATCATTACTAATGTGGGTGTCAATATCACCAAAAAGCATAATATTAGGGTCCGAATCGCTTACTGAAAATGCACCATAATTGGATATTTCTGGGTCACCAACTAAAGAGAAGCTTTGGCCTATATTATCAGATTTCCAAACTCCGTCACTAGATCCCAGAAATACACAATTTTCACAGGCATTGGAAATTGACAGTTTAATATTACTGTCATTGTCTGGTATATTTGCTGATGCGATAAAAGTATTTCCTAAATCTGTAGAAATATATATTTTGGAGTCATCATTGAAAGTAGATGCATATATTATATTTTCATCTGTTGGGTGAAACTCAATATAATCATAATTTTGATAGTATTCCCAGGGGTTACCAGTCGTGGAAAATATAAATGATTCAAAATTATTTTCAGACCTATATATACCCTCACTTGTTCCCACAAAAACAATATTAGGAATAGTTGGGTGGTACATTATCTTATAAATTTTATTATTAGTACCTAATCCACCCCAACCTAAAACATCAGGGTTAAAATTAGTAATTGACCAAGTATCACCACCATCTATAGATTCATAAATGCCATGTGTTGTGGAGTTATATGAATTTCTAATATTAATCAAGACCCTGTTTGGGTTATGAGGAGAAACGGCGATTGTATTTACACCAGAGGCAAATAAAAAATCTGTTGTATTTAACCATGTCTGGCCGCCATCTAAAGTCTTCCAAAATCCACCACTTCTTGATCCTAAAAAAATCCTATTTTCATTTTGAGGGTCAATATAAAAAGCTTCAATTCTACCAAGACCAACAGCATAATGACCAGTAACTTCTTCAATGTAATGAGGCCCGAGCTCATCCCATCCAGTATTAGGGTTTAAATTTTTAACATTTGGTGTGTTTTTAGATAGGAAATTTTTAAATTCTTTTGCTGCGAAGTTTTGCTTTTGAAAGTTTCGGTCTCCACTTGGAAAATACTTAGGCTCGTTTTCAAAAAGCCATCTTTGATATGTCTTCCATCCAGAACCTTTTTCAGACTTATCAATATTTTCAAAATATCTTTCAGCAGCATCAACAACATCATAAATATTTACATTGACATCGTTTGCCATTTCTTTCCATTGCTGCGAAAAAGAAAAATTAGTTGCAACGATTAATAGGATGAGTATTACTTTTCTCAAAATTTATTTTGTTAATTAAGTAAAAATACAAATACAAAATATATGTTGAAAATTTAAATATATATTAGGAAATTATTTTGATTTTAACCTCCTCTTCCTACTTTTCTAACACCTCCAGATTTCGCTCTGTTGTTTTGATTCTGAGCTTTATTCTTTGCAGATTTTTTATTAGAATTTTTTCCTTTGTTATTTGATTGCTTGTCAAATCTATTTCCAAAAAATTTACTAGGCATTGCTTTCTTTTAATTATATATTTTAAGTTATCAAATTTTTGATTAATTTCAGCAATTAACCAAAAAAAAATAACATGAAGAAAATTCTTTTTACAATCGT
>MDTB01187867.1_pt1 | contig 10919 bp, 8 predicted proteins | sample 811161 | NCBI WGS metagenome assembly MDTB01 (sample SAMN05326650, study PRJNA326480) | marine metagenome | isolation source: seawater | place: Mediterranean Sea | collected 2009 | reverse complement strand
CTCGTTCCTTTATGATTAATTTTTAGTTGATGGCAAACGGATATTATAAGCGTTTCAAGTAATTTTTTTATATTAGACACGACTTTTGTCGGTTCGGGAGTTTTTATACTATTAGAAAATAATCTTTTTGGTTTTAAATAGGTTGTTAAGTCGGGTTTAGTACCAACAATTTTTTTTAAATTTTCAATTATTTTTGGTCTAAATCGTATTAAAAGATCTTTATGAGGAATATGCTGTAAATCATCAATTGTTTCGATCCCCAAATATTTCATTTCAGCAATTTCAGTCGAGTTGAGTTTTAATGACTCAATGGGAATTTTTTTTAACGAAGTTTTTTTTTCGGGTGTCATATTATCTAAATTTTCAAAATAAGCTCTATTAAATATTTCTTTAGGTATATTATGGAAATGATTAACTTTTGTTTTATGATGGGGGTTCACTGTTTTTCTGAAATAAAATTTGACTAGTGATTTAGTTATGGAGGGGCTTTCTCCTAAACTAGAAAAAATAGTTATATTAATTTTTTTAAAATGCTCATGGATAATTTTTATTATGTTTGTAGCATCTCCAAATAGGTGAGTGCAGCCTTTAATATCAAGTACTAAAATATCTTCTTTTTCTATAGATACACGTGGAGTTAATTGATAACACCATTTTGCTTGAGACTGTAAAAAAGACAATTCTTCTTTATAGTTTCGCTTTTTTGTTTTAAGATTTTCACATAATATATAAGCTTCATAAAGGCTGATACCGTTTTTTAGGCCTATAGACTCTCCAACAGGATTTACTGAGAATAGAGTTTGATTTTTTTCATTCCCTGAAGTGGTAGAAAAAGGCTTTTTTTTGAATTTAGAGTTATCCTTAAATGCAGTCTCTACAGACAGATAAGGAAACCATAAACATATTATAGTATGACTAGACATTTGTTCTCTTTTTGTTCTTTTTTATATAAACCTATTTAAGAATAATATTCAAGTACTACGTCATTATGATAATGCTTAAGTGTTTAGCTCACTCTTTTAACGCGAATTATTATATCGACTTTTGTGATTTCATGTCTGTTTGGCGGCTTAGGCAAATTCTTAATTTGTAAAAAATCAGACGGAGCATCAGATATCTCTCCGGTATCTTCCCAAAAAAAATGTGGATGATCATCTACCCGAGTATCAAAATATGACTTTCCACCGTCCATCATAACTTCACTTATAAGACCTGCTTCGCAAAATGCTTTTAAATTATTGTATACGGTTGCTAAGGATATGCTTACACCATTTTTTTTGACTAACTCAAATAGTGTTTCTGCTGTTATATGCTTATTTTTACCGTCTCCAACAAGAAATTGCGCCAGTTTTATTCTTTGTTTCGTAGGTCTCAAACCTGCACGGTTTATCCATTCTAAAGAAGCATGGACACTTTGCGCAACTTCTGCTTTATTTGACTTGCTATTCACTAGGTTTCTGTCTCTTAGTCCGAAGTATTGCTAGATTTTACATTTTTTATGGGTTTAATTCAAGTTAATGTTCAAAGTTAAAGACTATTCACGTAATATAAACTCTCAGAGGACTCTAAAATAGCAGTTTGTTGATATGAATGACGAATGACTGGTTTGAATTGTCCAAATCTAATGTTAATAGATTTATTAATTTATAGAGGTTGAAAAGGCTTAATGGAAAAAGATACAGTAAGTATTGACTATGATGGGTTAATAGCCTGTGCGAAAGGTGAAATGTTTGGAGATGGAAACCCACAGCTTCCAATGCCTCCAATGTTGATGATGGACCGCATTAGTGAGATTTCCACTACAGGAGGAACTTCAGGCAAAGGACATGTAATCGCTGAGCTGGATATTAATCCGGAACTCTGGTTTTTTAAATGTCATTTTGTAAATGACCCGGTTATGCCTGGTTGTTTAGGTCTAGATGCCTTGTGGCAATTGACAGGATTTAATTTAGGTTGGCGTGGTATGACGGGTAGAGGCAGGGCTTTAGGTGTGGGTGAGGTAAAGTTTACAGGCATGGTAACGCCAAAAACAAAATTAGTTACATATAAGATCAATTTTACGCGGATTATTGATAGGCGATTAAAATTGGGCCTGGCTGATGGATCAATGTGTGCCGACGGAAAAGAAATATATTCTACTAAAGATATGAAAGTTGGATTGTTTAATGAAAAATGAAACCCAAAATAGAATCCATATATAAGGAAAAGGAAAGTTTGATGCGAAGAGTTGCAATAACTGGTATAGGAATAGTTTCTTCAATTGGGAATAAAGCAGAAGAAGTAACAGCGTCACTTCGTACAGGAAAATCTGGTATTTGTTTTGCACCAGACTACGCAGAACATGGTTTCAGAAGCCAGATCCATGGATTGCCACGAATTGATGTTACTGAACATATTGATAAAAGACAGCTGCGGTTTATGGGGCAAGGAGCAGCATATAATTTTATTGCAATGCGAGATGCTATTGAAGACAGTGGTCTAACAGAAAATGAAGTGTCGAATGATAGAACTGGCCTGATAATGGGTTCAGGAGGACCCTCAACGAAAAATATTTTCAATGCTCACCAGACTGTAATTCTAAAAGGAAGCCCAAAACGCATGGGACCTTTTATGGTTACACGTGGAATGTCCTCAACGAATTCAGCTTGTTTGGCTACACCCTTCAAGATTAAAGGTATAAATTACTCGATAACCTCTGCTTGCTCGACCTCGGCTCATTGCATAGGTAATGGGCTAGAACAAATTCAGTTTGGTAAACAGGATATAGTCTTTGCAGGAGGTGGAGAAGAACTAGATTGGACATTATCATGCTTGTTTGATGCTATGGGAGCTATGTCAAGCAAATATAACGACACACCGGAAAAGGCAGCAAGGGCATTTGATAGTAACAGAGATGGATTTGTTATAGCTGGTGGTGCTGGTGTGGTTGTTCTCGAAGAACTTAATCGTGCCTTGGCACGAGGTGCAAAAGTTTATGCGGAAGTTACAGGCTATGGAGCAACTTCTGATGGATATGATATGGTGGCTCCGTCTGGAGAAGGTGGCGAAAGGTCGATGAAGCTTGCTACTGCACATTTGGAAGATCGAAAAGTCAGTTATATAAACGCACACGGGACGTCTACTCCTGCAGGAGATGTCGCAGAGGTTGAAGCGGTCAGACGAGTTTTTTCGGATAGAGAAACTCCGCCTATTTCATCAACTAAATCGTTAACTGGGCATAGTTTAGGCGCTACAGGTGTCCAAGAGGCGATTTACTGCTTGCTTATGATGAAAAATAATTTTCTTGCGGCTAGTGCTAACGTTATAAACTTGGATCCTGAATTAAACAAAAATGAAATATTAACTTCGCGTTTAGATAATGTTGAAATAGATACAGTTTTGTCAAACAGTTTTGGTTTCGGGGGTACAAATGCAACTCTAGCTTTTAGCTCTTACAAGGATTAAAAGAATGGTTGGCTTACTTCAAGGGAAAAAAGGCCTTGTAATTGGTGTAGCAAATGAGAGATCAATAGCGTGGGGAATATCCAGGGTTCTTTCAAAGCACGGTGCTGACCTTGCTTTTACTTATCAGGCAGGTGGATTTGAGAAAAGAGTTCGACCACTGGGAGAAAGTGTTGGTTCTAATTTAATTTTTCAGGCGGATGTTCAAAATAAAAAATCATTAGATTTTGTTTTTGAACAGATTGAAAAAGAATGGTCTGGTCTAGATTTTTTGATTCATGCGATTGCTTATTCAGATAAAGAAGAGCTTAGCGGACGATTTATTAACACCTCGAAAGAAAATTTTATTCAATCTCTGGAGGTTTCTTGCTTCAGTTTAGTTGATCTGTCTAAGCGAGCCGTGCCTTTAATGAAAAAGGGTGGGGCCATTACCACCGTAACTTACATGGGTAGCCAACGAGTGACTCCAAATTATAACGTAATGGGAGTAGCTAAAGCTGCATTAGAATCTGCCGTACGCTATCTGGCGAGTGATCTTGGATCGCAAAATATAACGGTCAATGCTATAAGCCCAGGTCCGATGAAAACGCTAGCTGGAGCAGCTATTGGAGGGGCTCGAACAGTATACAGAACGACTGAAGCAAATGCTCCTTTAAAATCAAACCCGTCCCTTGATTCGGTTGGCGGTACCGCACTGTACTTGATAAGTGATTATGGAAAGCACACTACCGGTGAAATAATCTTTGTTGATGGAGGTTATCATGTAATGGGGCTTCCGAGGATGGAGAACCTTTAAAAATCTATTAGTATTAAGGAAGTAAGTATGGAAAAGAGAATTTGCGTTTTTGATGCTTACGGAACACTTTTTGATATAAATTCGGCTGCGCGATATTACGCTGCAGAGTCCGAGAATGAGCAATTTGTAGAGTCATGGACTTCAATTTCTAAAGTTTGGAGAGAAAAACAACTTTCATATAGCTGGTTATTAACAATCTTGGGCAAGTACACTGATTTTTGGAAAATTACTGAGGACTCCTTGGATTACGCATTGGATTTTTCGGGGATTCAACATGATAAAAATTTAAAAGAACGGTTGATGGAGCTGTACAGAGAACTCGAAGCTTTCGAAGAAGTAGAAAATGTTTTGTCTGAATTGAAACGAAATAATATTGCTTGCTCGATTCTTTCTAATGGTTCTAAATTCATGCTAAACTCTGCCGTGAAATCGTCAAAAATAGAAACTTTAATCGACTCAGTAATCTCGGTTGATGAAATACGAGTCTTCAAGCCAGACCCAAAAGTATATGAACTTGTTTTAAAAAAGTACTTTTGTAAGAAAGAAGAAGTTCTTTTTATTTCGTCTAATGGTTGGGATATTTCAGGGGCGTCAAGTTTTGGTTTTGATACACTTTGGATTAATCGATCAAATCAACCAATAGATAGGTTGCCATTTAAGCCGTCCAACGTTGGCGTTGACTTAACGGCGGTAACTGACTCTGTGCTAAAATCCTGGCCAAGAAAAATAGGAGAAAAATAGGGCCTATTGTTTTAAGCCTTACAATTCAATAGTTTTTGCTTTCAATCAAATAAGGAGCCACTATGATTTCAGTACAGTCAATATATGCTGCTAAACAACGCCTAGCGGGGAAGGCGCGGGAAACACCTATTTTATCATCGCCTTTCCTTGATGAAATAGCTGGAAGACGGGTGCTTGTTAAAGCGGAGTGTTTACAGCACACTGGAAGTTTTAAGTTTAGGGGTGCCTGGTCAGCTATTTCAAATTTGACTAACGAAGCTCTTTCGAAGGGTGTATTGGCCTATTCATCGGGAAATCATGCTCAGGGAATAGCAGCTGTGGCCAAAACTTTTGGTTCACCAGCGATTATTGTTATGCCGTCTGATGCACCTAAGTCAAAAATAGAAAATACAAAAGCATTGGGAGCAGAAGTTATACTTTATGACAGAAGAAATGAACAACGAGAGATTATAGGTGCAAAAATAGCAAAAAATCGTGACCTGACTCTTATAAAACCTTACGACAATAATGATGTGATTGCAGGACAGGGAACCTTGGGGTTAGAGTTAGGAGAACAACTCTCTAAATGTTCAGTTCGAAATGCTGATGTCTTGGTTTGCTGCGGTGGTGGTGGTTTGTCCGCTGGGATTGCAATAGCTTTAAGTGATATTGCTCCCAACTTAAAAGTTAGGACTTGTGAGCCCAAAAATTTTGACGATACTGCCAGGTCTCTTATCACTGGAAACCGAGAAGAAAACAAAAGTTTGTCTGGCTCCATTTGCGATGCTATATTAACGCCCACCCCTGGTGAAATAACCTTTCCAATTTTGAAGAAATTGGCGGGACCAGGTCTCGTAGTTTCTGACGACCAGGTCTTGCATGCAATAGCACAGAGTTACAAAAGGTTAAAACTCATTGTCGAACCTGGTGGCGCGGTTGCACTTGCATCTGCTTTACATAAAAAAGACGAAATTAAGGGCGATACGGTTGTGGTAGTTCTTACTGGCGGCAACTTAGATTTCAACATACTCAGCAGAGCCTTGGTTAGTTTTGAAAATTACTGATCTAAATTAGAATAATAGACTTATTAGCCATTAATTCTTATTTTTTTGTTGGTAGGGTCGTACGGACTATCCTCAACAACCTTAGCGTCCCAAAGTTTATCGAGCATCTTCACTTGAATTTTTTGACCGTCTCTAGCGTACTGCGGCAATACATAACCCATTGCGATAGCGCATTTAGCATTTACTGAGTAGCCACCTGATGTCAAACGTCCTATGTTTTCCCCATTCAAGTACAATGCCTCGCGGCCCCAAGGATCCGCATCGCTTGGTCCATCAATTAAAATAGTAACGCATTTTGATTTAGTGGTTGATTTTTCTAGAGAAAATTTACCTAAAAAATCTTTCTCCATATCTATGAATCGCTGCAATCCCCCTTCTAGGGGTGTTGCGTCTCGACCAAGCTCCGTGCCAAAGGCCCTATACGACTTTTCTAGCCTTAGCCAATTCTGAGCTCTTGCTCCAACTGGAGTTAAATTAAACTTGGTTCCTGCCGCCAAAAGTTTTTCCAGCAAGTAGTTTTGCATTTCAATCGGATGATGTAACTCCCATCCCAGCTCACCGGTATAAGCTACCCGTAAAGCGTTCACTGGGCACATTCCTATTTCGATTCTTCTGTATGATAGCCACGGAAACCTATCATTTGAGAAAGCAGTAGAGATGTCTTGATCGTTAACAACTTCCTTAAGTAGATCGCGTGATTTTGGTCCTGCCAAAGCAAATACTCCCCATTGATTAGTACAGTCATGGATCTCAATATATCCAAATTCAGAGATTTTACTTTCAGCATTTTTCCTAAGATAATCAGAGTCATAGTCGGTCCAGGCACCAGCAGAAACCAGATAATAGCAATTCTCAGATTGACGAACGATAGTATACTCTGATCGAATTGTTCCACTTGGTGTAAGGGCATAAGTTAAATTTATTCTTCCTATCTTCGGAATTTTATTACATGTAAACCAATCAAGGAATTTGGTTGCTCCAGGACCCTTAATGGTGTGCTTCGTGAAAGCAGTTAAATCGATTATACCCACATCATTCCTGATTGATAAAGCCTCTTTGACAGCATATTTCCACCATCCACCTCTCCTAAAACTGCGAGAGCCCTTGTCATCAAAACTTTGAGATGCAAAGTAGTTCGGTCTTTCCCATCCATTAACTGCACCAAATTGAGCGCCAAGCGATTTCATTTTTTCATAGCAGGGAGCTGTTCTGAGAGGTCTACATGCCTCTCGTTCTTCGTCAGGGTGATGAAGAACATATACATGATCGTAACACTCTTCATTTTTTTTAGCTGAGTATTCTGTGGTTATCCAGGTTCCAAACCTTTTAGGATCCAAGCTGGCCATATCAATTTCCGCTTCACCACCTGTCATCATTTGCGCAAGGTAGTAGCCAGTTCCACCTGCTGCAGTAATACCAAATGAGAAACCTTCAGCGAGCCACATATTTTGCAACCCGTAAGCTGGTCCCACTAATGGATTTCCATCAGGAGTATAACAAATTGGTCCATTAAAGTCATCTTTTAAACCTACCTCCTCCGAAGAAGGTATTCTGTGTATCATCGAGAGGTATTCCTTTTCTATTCTCTCTAAGTCTAAAGGGAACAAGTCTGCGCGAAAGCTTTCTGGTACACCGTATTTAAATCTTGCGGGAGCGTTCTTTTCGTAGGGACCGAGTATCCATCCACTTCTTTCCTCACGAACGTACCATTTTGCATCTGCGTCTCTCAAGACTGGATGTTCGGGATTATTTTCCCGAAAAGCAATTAGTTTTTTGTCTGGCTCAGTTACTATAAATTGATGTTCCACAGGAATGGCAGAAAGTTTTATGTTTAACAAATTGGCCGTGGTTTGGGCATGATTTCCTGTGGCTGTAACGACATGTTCAGCACGGATTTCAAATTTTTCGTCGCCAGGTATTAAATTACCTCCCGACTCTATCATGTTTACGCCCTTTACAATCCATTCTGATCCAGTCCAATTGTAGTGAGTAACGTGGCATTTTCGATAGATTTCAACTCCTCGATCTCTTGCTCCTTTGGCCATTGCCTGGGTTACGTCGGCAGGGTTAATGTAACCGTCGGATGGATGATAAATAGCTCCTACCAAATCCTCTGTTCTAACTAAAGGCCAGCGATTCTTTATATCGGACGCGGTCATCCATTCGTATGGTATGCCGACTGTTTCAGCAGTGGAGGCATATAACATATACTCATCCATTCTAGCCTGTGATTGTGCCATTCGTAAATTGCCTACCACAGAAAACCCAGGATTAAGCCCGGTTTCGTTCTCTAAACCTTTATAAAATTTCACAGAGTAATCATGAATATGGCTTGTTGCGTATGACATATTAAATAGTGGGAGAAGTCCTGCTGCGTGCCACGTGGAGCCTGCGGTTAGTTCGTCTCTTTCAAGTAGAATGGAGTCTTTCCAACCAGCTTTAGCTAGGTGATATGCGATACTCACTCCAACTGCACCTCCGCCGACAACTAAAGCCCTTACATGCGTCTTCATTTTTGCCTCCTGTTGAAAATTTGCGTCATTTAAAATTCATTTATTATTAACCGTGAGCCTTCCAAAAGAGTAAACCAATAAGCCTGATTGACAAGACATTATATGAAAATACACTAATGTAACCAAAATCGGCAGAGTAGTATGGTTGGATAGAAAATAATTTTGGTTGAATAGATTTCTCTTAACTTTCAATACATTTTAAATTATAGGCAACTATAATGTAAAGGTATCACACAAATAGGTGGATTGGTATTAGATGCAACGTGACAAAAAATTGTTCATAAAGACTTATGGCTGTCAAATGAATGTTTACGATAGTTTAAGAATGAGTGAAATATTTGCTGCGGAAGGTTTTGATATTACCGACAGTGCCGAGAACGCAGATATGGTAATTCTGAATACTTGCCACATTAGGGAGAAAGCAGCTGAAAAAATTTATTCTGAGTTGGGACGTTACAAACCACTTAAGGAAAAGAAACCCAATTTAAAAATAGGAGTGGCGGGTTGTGTCGCTCAGGCAGAAGGTCAGGAAATAATAAACCGTCAGCCTCTCGTAGACTTAGTTGTAGGTCCGCAAGCGTATCATCAGTTGCCTAAAATGTTAGAAAAGTTGGATCAAGGGGAGCGATCTGTAGAGTTGGATTTTGAAATAGACGATAAGTTTCTCCAATTAAAGAAACTTGAGACTCTTAATTTGAGACCATCGGCGTTTCTAACGGTTCAGGAGGGTTGTGACAAATTTTGTTCGTTCTGTGTAGTGCCTTACACGAGGGGATCTGAAGTTTCACGATCTCCAGATGATTTGTTGGAAGAAGCTTCCGCTTTGGTAGATAAAGGAGTGATGGAGATCACCCTATTGGGACAAAATGTTAATGCGTATAGCAGTCATAGCAATGGTAGTGAATGGGATTTAGCCAAATTAATTTGCGAATTGGCAAAAATTGAGGATTTAAAGAGAATTCGATTCACTACATCACACCCCAACGATATGACAGACTCATTAATCAATCTTTTCGCAACTGAGAAAAAACTAATGCCCTATTTGCATCTTCCAATTCAGTCAGGGAGTGATAGGATCTTAAAAGCCATGAACCGGCGCCATTCTGTCGATTTTTACCTCAAAATTATTGATCGAGTTCGTTCTAGCCGACCTGATATAGCGATATCAGGAGATTTTATTGTTGGTTTTCCAGGAGAAACTGAGCAAGATTTTCGGGAAACTGTAGAGCTTTCGAAACGAGTGGGTTATGCACAAGCTTATAGTTTCAAATACTCAGCGCGTCCTGGAACACCAGCAGCTGAAATGGAAGCAGTTGACGAATCGACGAAATCTGATCGGCTACTGGAATTACAATCGGTTCTTGCGGACCAGCAAAAATCTTTCCAGCGAAAAATGATTGGCAAAAAATATATGGTTTTGATCGAAAAAATAGGCAAAGAAAATGGTCAGGTGGTTGGCAGATCACCATATCTCCAACCAGTTTTTTTGGAAGCGTCCCAAGATACAATAGGAAAAATTGTACCTGTGGTTATAAAGAGTTATCGAACAAATTCTCTTGAAGGTTCACTGGTGTAATTGTGTGTTGCGCCTTTACCTAACTCAAAAAATTTTATTCTTGTAATAGTTATATTATGATGCGATCCTATATCGTGAGGAGACTTTTATAAGGAATCAATCAGAAAATATATGGCGATAAAATCTGAAAGAAGAAACGTTCAAAAATCAATAGAATTTCCTGACAATCGTTTAATGATAGATCTTTGTGGGCAACTAGATACAAACTTATTGCGAATCGAGGATTCTGTAAATGTTCAAATTTCTCGAAGGGGTAATTGGCTAGAAATTTTTGGACCCGAAGAAAATTGCAGTTTTGCAATGGCGATACTTAGAGGACTTTATTCTCAGCTTGATGCGGGAAAGATTCTAGACACGGGTGACATAGAAGCAGCAATTAGGATGCCGACTGAGATTTTTGAGTTGCCACCGCTATTAAATAAAACCAAAACCAAGGCGATTGAAACTCAAAATGATAGAAGCGTTCAAATTGTAACTAGAAAAAAAATAATCACACCAAGGACAAGCAAACAAAAAGATTATATAAATAGTATAAAAATTAACGATATCACTTTTGGGGTTGGTCCGGCTGGAACTGGTAAGACATATCTTGCGGTTGCGGCTGGTGTTTCACTCTATTTGAATGGAATGGTTGATAAGATAATTCTTGCACGACCAGCTGTTGAGGCGGGTGAGAGGCTAGGTTTTTTGCCCGGCGATATGAAGGAAAAAGTAGATCCCTATATGCAACCACTTTACGATGCTTTGCATGATTGTCTTTTGGGGAGGCAGATTACAAAGATGATAGATGATAAACTTATTGAGATAGT
>MDTB01169469.1_pt1 | contig 10919 bp, 9 predicted proteins | sample 811161 | NCBI WGS metagenome assembly MDTB01 (sample SAMN05326650, study PRJNA326480) | marine metagenome | isolation source: seawater | place: Mediterranean Sea | collected 2009 | reverse complement strand
TGGATGCACAAAAATAAAGCTGACTATACAAATACATTTTGTTTTTTAATGGATGAAAACTTTCAACACAATAAAATCTATAATGATGAAAACTTTATTACATGGAAAAAAAGATGGAATGAAAGATTAAAGCTGAATAATAATACGCCTGAAAAGTATTTACGTTTAATGAGGTCAGTAAATCCTTTAGTTATTCCAAGAAACCACAAAGTCGAAGAAGCATTAGAGTCTGCAAATAATAATGATCTACTTCCTTTAAAAAAACTAATTAAAATATTAGAAAAACCATACGAAAAAAAAAGTGAGAATATTCATTATCAATCTCCTGCTCCGATAAGTGATAAAAAATATAAAACTTTTTGTGGTACTTAATAATACTATAAAACGTAAGGTTCAGGCCTAACTTTATTACTTAAAACTCTTTCAACAGCAAAATCACTTATATCAATTGTTTGGTATGACCCAGTTGTAATTAATTCAGTTAACGCTCTACCTATTCCTGGTGCTTGCATTAATCCTCTCCCAGTAAACCCTGATGCTAAATAAACATTCTCATATTTAGGGTGTTTGCCAACAACAGCATTATTATCTAACTTATTACAATCGTAATATCCTGCCCATCCACCAGTTAGTTTTAATTCTTCAAATACAGGAATTCTTTGTGCAAGAGCAGGCCAAACTAGCTCTTCAAAATCATTCCATGCTGGCTCTAAATCTTTTGCATCAAATATAGAATTAGGTGATCCAGCTAAATATTCCTTGCCTTCTGGTCTCCAATAAACACCAGTAGTTAGATCACCAGTTAAAGGCATTTCGGGTATATGTTTAGGGCATTTAACTCTAAATACTGTATGTTTTTGTGGAACTACTGGAATGTCATTCAATAATTCTTTTGTCCAACAACCTGCTGCAGAAATAATAGTTTTAGCCTTTATTTCAGAAATACTTTTTACTTCACCTTTAATAAATTCTGCTCCAAGTTCTATTGCTTTACTTTTTAAAGCGCTGTGAAACATAAATGGATCAATCCAACCTTCACTTTTATTATCTGTAAAAGTTGCAGTTTCAATTCCTTCATTATTAATATAAGGAAATATTTTTGATAATTCAGAACCTTTGATATTTTTTGTTCCCGCTTCACATGCTTTATGATTTTCTAAAGCTCTATATTGTTCTTCTGCATGTTCGGGGCCAAACATTAATAGATATCCATTAGGAACCATGCTTGCTGTAGGATTAGGGTTTTTATCAGTTTTTAGCAATTCTGGTATTTGATAAATGAATTCTCTAGCAAATTTGCCGAGCAAAATATTCTCTTTTTGGAAAAATTGTCTTCTAAATCCACCAAGCGATAAGGGGAAAGATGCATTTTTATAAGTTGGGTCCCTTTCTATAACTTTTACTTTTCTTCCTTCCTTAGATAAAAAATAAGCACTTGCAGCTCCAATTATTCCACCTCCAATAATTACAATATCATCCATAACTAATTTAATATCAATAAACTAACATTGAGAATTAATGCAAAGCAACTCCAAAGTAAATAAGGAATCATTAAATAGTAACTTATCATATTGACACGCTTAAATCTAAGAATGAGAATTATTATTAAAAAAATTAAAATTATTAGAACAATAAATGAAAAAAAAATTTCATGAAAAACAAAAAAAACGACACTCCAGGTTGTATTGATTATTATATGAATAAAATAAATGTAAATTGTATTCATATCTCTACCTATGCTGTGCCAAAATAACCAGATTGCTGTTGTCATCATTAAATAAAGTGTGGTCCAAACTGGAGCAAAAATCCAATCTGGAGGATTAAAAGATGGTTTAATTAATAATGAATACCATGGTTCTTTAAAACTAATAGTTACCATTCCACCAATTAAAGATGCTGAATAAGTTATTAATGCAAAAAGTAAGAAAGATAAAAATTTGTTTTTTAACATAATCATATTATATAGTACATAATGGAAGATAAAAAAGTTATTTGGATAACCGGAGCTAGCACAGGAATTGGTAAAGCTTTGGCTTTGAAATTTGCAGAAATGGGCTGGATAGTGGCTGCATCAGCAAGACGCGAAAATTTATTACAAGAAATGAATATAAAAAATGATAATATTCACCCCTTTCCTTTAGATGTTACTAATAAAATTCAATGTAAGGCAGTTTTCAATAATATTTTACAAAGGTTTAAAAATATAGAAATCTGTGTTTTCAGCACTGGAATTCATGATCCAGAATCAGAAAAAAAATTCAATTTAGATAAAATTAGAAAAATAATGGAAGTAAATTACTTTGGCGTAATGAATTCATTAAATTCAATTTATGAATATTATAATAACAAAAAAAGTGGTCAAATATCTATTGTTTCCTCTGTTGCTGGTTATAGAGGTTTGCCAGCAGCTGGCGCTTATTGTGCATCAAAATCTGCTTTAACAAGTTTTACTGAGAGTCTTTATTTTGAAATGAAAAGAAAAAATGTAAGAGTTTCTTTAATAAGTCCAGGTTTCATTAAAACACCAATGACAGACCAAAACGATTTTCCAATGCCAATGATGAAATCTGCAGAATATGCAGCTGAACAAATCTATAATGGTTTAATAAAAAAAAATAGTTTCGAAATTCATTTTCCTAAGGTTTTTACTTTTTTTATGAAATTTTTAAGAATACTTCCAAATATTTTTTATTTTAAGTTTCTTGAAAAAGGAATGAAAAAAATTAATTATTAATCTTTAACAAACATAACTGTAAGCTCAGCTACTTTTATACCGAACTTGGTCATCGTTGCTCTGTTAATTGCAACCCTTTCATCTTGCATAAATATCCAATCATCAAAAGCTATTTTAATATTTTTTCCTTTGACCGGTACTAGTAAAACATATTCAAATTTAAATGCTGGTCCATAAGAATAGCCTTTTGCTTTTCCAACAACGTCACCTGCTGTGCCTTCATAATTATGTTCATCAATTTTATTAATTTTCCACTGTCTTGTCTGGATTTCTCCATCATTCCAAATAAATTTTTCATCTAGAATTAATTGTTTGCCGTCCCACTTACCATTTAAATCAGCCGAAAATTGTCTTGTTACTTTTCCTGATCTATTTTGCAAAATTCCCCAAGCTTTAACATTTCCTGAAAGATACTCTTCTATAATTAGTCTCGGTTTTTGATCTTTAAAGTCTGTTGGTTTCATATTATTTCCTGAACAGTTAGTTAATAAAATTGTAACAATTAATGCAAATATAATTTTCATTTTTTTACTTATTGCATAGAGAGAATTGTATTAGATCTATATTTTTTGATTTAAACCCTGCTTCGCAGTATGATAAATAAAATTCCCACATTTTTTTAAAACTTAAATCAAATCCTTGATTTTTAATTAAATCCCATTTTTTTACAAATTCTTTTCTCCAAATTATTAAAGTGTTTGAATAGTGATTTGAGTATGAATTATATTCATTAAATTTTAATCCATTAGCATCAGCATATTTATGTAAACTTTTTTTTGATGGAAGAAAACCACCAGGAAAAATATATTTTTGAATAAAGTCTTGTTTATTTTTATATCTGTCAAACAATCTATCATCAATAGTAATTGCTTGTATTCCAACATTTCCATTAATTGAAAGATTTTTTTTTATTGTGTTAAAATAGCTTTGTAGATAGTTTTGTCCTACTGCCTCAATCATTTCTATTGATGCAATCGATTCATATTTTCCTTTTAAATCTCTATAATCTTTTATCTCAATATTAATTTTTTCATTTAGACCCGCCTTATGAATTCTTTCTTTAGTAAAATCATATTGTTTTTGGGATATTGTAATACAGTCTAGTTTAACATTGTAATTTTTACCAAGGTATTCGGCAAAGCCGCCCCATCCACAACCAATCTCTAAAACTTTGCTGTTATCTTTTGGTTTTAGAAGATTAATTAATTTTTGATATTTGTTATTTTGAGCATCAGATAATTTTTGTTTATCATTTTCAAAGATCGCACTCGAATAAGTTAAAGTTTCGTCAAGCCACAAAGAAAAAAAATCATTTCCTAGATCATAATGTTTGGCAATATTTTCTTTACTTCTTTTTTTTGTATTTTTAATAATTTTATTTCTGATAAAATTTATTACTGAAAAATCTAAAATTCCAGAGAACTTATAAATTAATTTTATATTTTTTGCTGTAAGTTCAATTAAATTTGAAAGATTATCGGTCTCAAAATGACCTTGGATATAACTTTCTGCTAAACCAATACTTCCGTTTCTAATTAAATTATAATTTAAACTTGGATGTTTAATGATCACTCTTACCCTAAGTTCTTCATTTATGTTCCCAAATTTTAATACATCACCATTAAAATTAATTATTTCAAGAAAACCATGTTTAATTTTTTTTAGAGTATTAAAAACTATTGAGTCTGAAATTTTATTTATAATCATTAATTTTCTATACTTATATTGTTTAAAATTTTAATTTTTTTTCTTACTATTTTAATGCCCTTCAACCAAAGTTTTAATGCCTCAAAATGTATCGCCCCTATAATTTTAAAGGTCATTAATGGGTGTGTTATATAAGAAATTATTAAACTTATATTACTTAGTTCTTTTTTAATTCCATCTTGAGATGCATATAGAAGTTTTCCTTCGGAATCGCTTTGATTTATTATAACTGATAATTTATTTTCTGGCTTAAATACCTTAAAATGATAACTGCAGTCCATTTCTATAAATGGAGATACATGAAATTTTTTGCTGCAATAATTTTCAATTTTATCAACATATTCATCTATTTTGAAAATATATGTATGTTGTTCACCGAATGTATTTTTAACTTCGTAAAGTATAGATATTAAATTATCATTTTGGTTGTAAATAAAAAAAATACTTAAAGGATTGAAAACATAACCCAAAATTCTAGGATAACATAAAAGCTTAATCTTAATATTTTCATTATTTATACCTATTGTGTTAAGGTTTTTTTTTACCCATAATTTTAAAGAATCTCCATTTCTTGGTCCATGATCCTTATCAAAAAAACTTATTAAATTTAATTTGTTATAGGAAAAAAAAATTATTTCTTTATCAACAATCTCTAATTCATCTAAATCAAGAAATAACGAAAATACACTATATTTAAAATAATGTTCTTTTGGTTTAAAACGCTTATGAACTACCTTTCCTGTATAAATTGATGAATTTTTAATCATTTAAAAATTTTATCATATTAATTGAAGATCTTATTCCATCTTCATGAAAACCATAACCAAAATAACTACCTACATATAAAATATTTTTTTTATTTTGAATTAAATTTAAATATTTTTGGTTATCTAAAGCAGCTTGATCATAATAAGGATGTGTAAATTCAACTTTTTTAAAAATTTTATTATCTTGTATCTCTGAAAATGGATTTATCGTTAAAAAAATATTTTTATTAATTTTAAGATTTTCTAATAAATTTAGCCAGTAGGTAACTGAATTATTATTATAATTTTTACTATCAACTGCTGAATTCCACGAACACCAAGCTTTTTTATTTTTAGGCATTACACTTTCATCTGAGTGAATAATTGCAGTATTTTTTTTATATTTAAAGTTAGAAAGAATTTTTTTTTCATCTTCTAATGGGTCTTGTATAAGGCTTAGAGCTTCATCTGCATGCGTAGCAATAACTACTTTATCGTATTGGAAAAATTCATTTTTTTCTCCATAATATATTTCGATTAAATTCGATAATCTCTTTATTTTATTAATATTGTAATTTTTATAATATTCACCACTTATTTCGTTCAATATTTTATTTACATAAGTTTTGCTTCTATTTTTAACTGTATACCACTGGGGTCTATTTTTTAATTTAAAAAGACCGTGATTTTGAAAAAATTTTATAAAAAATTCTAATGGCATTTGATTTGCCTCATATGGCGGCATAGACCATATTGCTGATACCATTGGAATAATATGAAAATCAATGAAATATTTTGATAAATTTTGTTTTTTTAAATATTCACCTAGAGTTATTTTCTCATTAAAATTTTTTAAGTTTTGATTTTTTGAATAAAAATTAATTATATCAAAAAACATTATAATAAATTTTATATTAAAAATATTTGAAATATTGCTAAAAATACCGGATATCCCTTTTCCACAATACTCAATATTGCTTCCTTTTACTGAAACAGAAAAAGACATATTGCTTTTTTCTATTTCAATTTTATTCTCTTTAAAAAATTTTATTAAATTTGGATAAGTTGAATGATTAAAAACAATAAATCCTATGTCTACTGATAAACTTTTTTTATCTATTGGAATATTAATCGTATAAGAATGACCTCCAAAATGATCATTTCTTTCAAATAGATCAACTGTATGATTTTTAGATAAATAATAAGCTGCACTCAACCCAGATATACCTGATCCAACTACAGCAATCTTCATTAAATATTATGCTGCATCTTCTTTAAATTCTTCCATGCTTGGACATGTACAAAACAAATTTTTATCACCGTAAACATTATCTACTCTTGCTACTGGAGGCCAAAACTTGTTTTGTTTTAAAAATTCTGCTGGATATGCTGCCTCTTCTCTTGAATATTTATGATTCCATTCGTTTGAAGCTAGTTCCAAGTCAGTATGAGGTGCATTTCTTATTGGGTTATCAATTTTATCAAACTTTCCTGACTTAATTTTTTCAATTTCAAACTTTATTTTAATTAAAGTATCACAAAATCTATCAAGCTCAGATAAACTTTCGCTTTCTGTTGGTTCTATCATCATAGTGCCAGGAACAGGCCAGGACATTGTTGGAGCATGAAAACCAAAATCTACAAGTCTTTTTGCTATATCTTCTTCGGTTATGCCAGTTTCTTTTTTTATTATTCTTATATCAATTATGCATTCGTGAGCAACATTTCCTTTGCTACCTTTATACAAAATCGGAAAATGATCTTTCAATCTGTTTGCGATATAATTTGCATTAAGAATAGCAATTTGAGTAGCCAATTTTAAACCTTCAGATCCCATCATTTTGATATACATCCATGAAATTGATAAAATGCTTGAACTTCCCCATGGTGCTGCTGAAACAGCTCCAATCCCGGTCGCTGGACCACAATCTCCAATAACTGGATGAGAAGGTAAATAAATTTCTAAGTGCTTTTTGCATGCAATTGGTCCCATGCCTGGTCCGCCTCCTCCATGTGGGATGCAAAAAGTTTTATGTAAATTTATGTGACAAACATCTGGGCCAAAATTTCCTGGTTTTGCTATTCCGACTAAGGCATTTAAATTAGCACCATCCATGTATACTTGCCCTCCATTTTTATGAATTAATTCGCAAATATCTGATATTTTTTCTTCAAAAACTCCATGCGTAGATGGATATGTAACCATCAGGGCTCCTAAATTTTCCGAGTGCAGTTTTACTTTATTTTTTAAATCTTCAAAATCTACATTTCCATCTTTATCACAATTAATAACTACAACTTTCATTCCCACCATTTGAGCACTAGCAGGGTTAGTTCCATGAGCAGAATTTGGAATTAAACAAACATTTCTATTTTTTTCTCCTCGTTCTAAATGGTACTTTCTAATTACCATTAAACCAGCATATTCTCCCTGCGCTCCAGCGTTGGGTTGAAGTGAAACCCCAGAAAAACCTGTTATAGTTCTCAACCAATTTTTTAAATCAGTAAAAAGATTTCTAAAACCGTCCATTTGTTCTACAGGCACAAAAGGGTGTGGTTCAGCGAATTCCCTCCAGGAAATTGGGATCATTTCAGCCACTGCATTTAATTTCATTGTGCAAGATCCTAAGGCTATCATTGATCGGTTAAGAGCAACATCCTTGTCTTCTAGTTTTTTCAAGTATCTTAACATTTCAGTCTCTGAGTGGTAACTGTTAAAAATTGGATGTTCTAAGTACTTTGAAGTTCTTAATAAATTTTTAGGAATATTGGGCAGATTCTCAGTTGGATTTTCTTTAATCGACTCTGTACAATTAAAAATTTTAAGAAGTTGATTTGCTCTATAAACGTTTTTTTTCTCATCAAATGAAACAGCTAGCATTTCAGAATTTATTTTTCTAATATTGACTTTTTGATCTAAAGCGTTCTTAAATATTTTTTCAGTTTTATCTTTTGTCTTGATTACAACTGTGTCAAAAAAATATTCAGAATATATTTGATATCCAGATTTTTTAATTTTATCTGCAAAATTATTTGCTAGTTGAGAAACTCTCTCTGAAATTGTCCTAATACCTTTTGGACCATGATAAATTGCATAACCAGCTGAAACTATAGCCAATAATGCCTGAGCAGTACAAATATTACTCGTAGCCTTATCTCTTCTTATATGCTGTTCCCTTGTTTGAAGAGATAATCTGTAAGCCTTGTTTCCATGTCTATCAACAGAAACACCTATAATTCTTCCTGGCATTGATCTTTTAAATTCATCTTTTGTCGCAAAAAAAGCGGCATGCGGACCTCCATAACCCATAGGAATTCCAAATCTTTGAGAACTTCCTATAGCTATGTCTGCTCCTAATTCCGCAGGTGTTTTCAATTTTGCTAAAGCAAGAAGATCACATGCTAAAATTGCTTTTCCATTTTTTTTATGAATTTTACTTATATTTTCGCTTGGATCCTTAATGTCTCCAAGTGTACCTGGATACTGTAATATACCACAAACCAAATCCTCAGATAAGCTATTAAGATCATTATCATTTCCAACTAATATTTTTAAACCCAATGGTTCTGCTCTCGTCTTTATTACTTCTATAGTTTGTGGATGACAATCATAAGATACAAAAACTAGTTTGCTATCTTTTTTATTTAATCTGTGACTTAAACCCATTGCTTCAGCTGCTGCGGTTCCTTCATCTAGCAACGATGCATTTGCTATATCCATCCCAGTAAAATCAATTATCATTTGCTGAAAATTTAAAAGCATTTCTAATCTTCCCTGAGCTACCTCTGGTTGATAAGGAGTATAAGATGTGTACCAACCAGGATTTTCTAAAATATTTCTTACAACAACGTTGGGGGTATATGTTCCATAATAACCCATTCCAATAAAGTTAGAGTAAATTTGATTTTTCTTTGAAATAGCCTTCAATTTTCTTAGTGCTTCGTATTCAGAATTTGGCTCCCCAATACTTAATTGGTCTTTTAATAGTATTTTAGAGGGTACAGTATTTTTTATTAAGTCATCCAACGATTTATATCCAAGCTTACTTAACATTTTTTTTTCATCATTTTTTGATGGACCAATGTGTCTTTTGATAAAATCTTTTTGAGAATTATGTAACATTAACTTCCGCTTTCCTTCGCAAATTTTTCATATTGCTCTCTATTCATCAAACTATTCATTTCTGATTGATCTTTAATTTTTAATTTAAAAAACCAGGCAGAACCTTCTGGGTCAGCATTAATTTTTGAGGGATCATCAACAATAGATTGATTAATATCAACTACCTCTCCACTTATTGGAGTATATACATCGCTTGCTGCTTTTGTAGACTCCACAACTCCCGCTGTTCCATCTTTATCAACACTTGATCCTTTTTCTGGAAGTTCTGCAAAAACTATATCACCCAGCATTTCTGTTGCATGTTTTGTTATTCCTATTGTTGCTATATCTCCTTCAGTAGTAATCCATTCATGTTCTTTTGAAAATTTAATTTCTGGCATTTATTTCTCCTTTCGCATATTTTTTTTTATAAAATGGTAAATCGCATACACTTGCTGAAATTTTTTTTCCTCTAACTTCTAAATAAATTTTTGTATTTGATGAAGAATATTCATTTTCAATATATCCCATCGCTATTGGACTCTCAACGCTAGGTCCATATGTACCACTTGTAACATTACCAATTATTTCATTTTCCTTATTAAATATTTTTGTTTTTTCTCTAGCTATGACTCTTGTATCTGGTTTAATTCCAATTCTTATTTTTTCAACACCTTCAAAGATTTGTTTTTTTATAATTTTAGATCCGGGGAATTTACTATCTATTCTGCTCTTAGATATGGCCCATTTTAAATTTGCTTCAATTGGGCTTATTTTTTCGTTTATATCGTGGCCATACAAACATAGTCCCGCTTCAAGTCTTAAAGTATCACGTGCTCCTAGACCGATCAATTTTGACCCATTTTCCATTAATAATTTTACAAAATTCTCTGTTTGATTATTATTTATTGAAATTTCAAAACCATCTTCTCCTGTGTATCCTGACCTAGTTATATAAAGATTCACGCCATTAAAAATAAAATCACCACCGTGCATAAATTTTAATTTACTAGAATTGGGAATAATTTTTTCTAATACATTTTTTGCCTCAGGTCCTTGTAAAGCAATTAGAGATAAGTCTTCATTTAACATTAAATTAAATTTTTTATCCAATTTGGTTTCGATAATTTTTTGATCATTTTTTTTACATGCTGCATTTAGAATAATCATAAAACCATTTTTTATTTTTGTTATTATCAAATCATCATAAATTCCTCCGTTATCATTCATGAGAAATGAATATTTACTTTGATTTATTGATAATTTTTTTAAATCTGTTGGAAAAATTTTTTCTAATTCGAAAACTAAATCTTCTTTACCTTTAATAAATAATTGGCCCATATGAGAAACGTCAAAAATTCCCGAATGAGCTCTTGTATATTTGTGCTCATTTATTATCCCATCTTTATATTGTATTGGCATTTGGTAATTAGCAAACTCAACAAACTTTGCGCCATTTTCTTTATGAAGATTAAATAAAATTGTTTTTTTTATATTCATATTAACTCTTACCTTGCCCCCTCTGTCTTTATTGCCTGAGAGATTTGCTCCTTCGGCGAGAATAATTCTCTTTCCAGAGTTAATATGTACGGTCCTTTTGCCTGAGAGTTTCCGGGGTGGTTGCTCCTTC
>MDTB01077913.1_pt1 | contig 10919 bp, 9 predicted proteins | sample 811161 | NCBI WGS metagenome assembly MDTB01 (sample SAMN05326650, study PRJNA326480) | marine metagenome | isolation source: seawater | place: Mediterranean Sea | collected 2009 | reverse complement strand
TGATCCTTGACGATCCATCTTGTTTACAAAGCCCATACGTGGTACTTTGTAGTTGTCAGCCAAACGCCAGTTTGTTTCCGATTGTGGCTCAACACCATCAACAGCAGAAAACAAGAATACCAAGCCATCTAGTACACGCAGTGAACGGTTTACCTCAACGGTAAAATCAACGTGTCCAGGTGTGTCAATGATATTAAAGTGGTAGGGTTTTGAACCATCAAGCGCCTTCCCCTGATTTGTAGGGAATGTCCATTCACAAGTGGTCGCTGCAGAAGTAATGGTAATACCACGCTCTTGCTCTTGTTCCATCCAGTCCATAGTAGCGGCACCATCATGCACCTCTCCAATTTTATGGCTAACACCAGTGTAGTATAAAATACGCTCGGTGGTAGTGGTCTTTCCAGCATCAATATGCGCTGCAATCCCAATGTTACGTGTATATTTTAAATCTCTTGCCATAATTGAATATGCTACTATTAGTTAAAATCTAAAGTGAGAAAATGCTTTGTTTGCTTCTGCCATCTTGTGGGTATCTGTACGTTTCTTTACGGCAGCACCTTCTTCTTTTTCAGCAGCTAAAATTTCGGCAGCTAACTTTTGCGCCATAGATTTTTCGTTACGCTTACGTGAGTAGCTTATCAACCACTTCATAGCCATTGATATTTTTCTATCTGGACGTATTTGCATTGGAATTTGGAAGGTAGCACCTCCTACACGACGGCTGCGAACCTCAACATGGGGCATCACGTTAGACAATGCATCCTTCCAGTGTTGAAGTGCGTCTTTTTCTTCGTCTTGTTTTTTTGAATCTACAATATCAATCGCATCGTAAAATATCTTGAATGCTACAGATTTTTTCCCGTTCCACATCAGGTTGTTGACAAAACGCGTGACCAGTTGGTCATTAAATCGCGGGTCGGGAAGTAACGGGCGTTTTTTCGCCTTTCTTTTTCTCATATTATGGTTTTGAGTGGTTCAAGCAAGCTTGAACGTCATGTTTTGTTCTCGGGTCTAAACTATTTTTTTGGTCGTTTGGCACCATATTTAGAACGGCGTTGTAAGCGCCCTTCTACACCAGCGGTGTCTAGTGCTCCACGAACAATGTGGTAGCGAACACCAGGTAAATCTTTTACACGTCCTCCGCGCACGAGTACAATTGAGTGCTCTTGCAGGTTATGTCCCTCACCGGGAATGTAGGCATTCACCTCATTTCCATTGGTAAGACGAACCCTTGCCACTTTCCGCATTGCAGAATTAGGCTTTTTAGGTGTGGTGGTGTACACACGGGTACATACACCTCTTCGCTGTGGACATGAATCCAAAGCTGCGGATTTACTCTTCTTTGCTAAGTCTTTGCGACCTTTCCGAACTAGTTGCGATATGGTTGGCATACTTAATGCTTAATTTAATCCCTTATTTAAGGGCTGCAAATGTAGTATAATTTTTGTCTCTTTCAAATAAATATTTAGCTGTTTTTATTTCTTCGTTAAACAAGCTTGTATAAGAAGGTATAATTATTTCAAAAATCATAATGTTGTAAAGAAGTATTAAAATTCGATTTACTGTGTGTAATTTTGCAGCTAATTAGTATGAAAATAGAAAACAACTTTTACAACATATTTGCACAACTAAAGCATGCCAAACGTCCTTTTGTGCTCTATCGTCTTCCAAATACCAATACGCTCATATACATCCAGCAAAAAGATAGCAGTAACTATACAACCGTATCACTCAAAGAAGAAGGCTTTGTATTTGCCCCCTTCAACCGCACAAATCAATTCATCTATATACCAAAACATCACGTTTCGAAAGTTGATATTCCTAAACCTAAAGCAAGGCCTAAAATTTTAAATATAACTGATACAACTGCACAAAAATTGTATTATACTAATTTGGTGGCTAATGCCATCAAAGCCATAAGTAATGGAGTAATTCAAAAAGTAGTGGTTTCACGGCTTCGCAAGCAAAAATTGAAACAAAACATAGCGGAGTCGTTTGTGCGCCTTTTAAATGCCTATCCAAATGCTATGGTTTATTATTGGTCACATCCAAAAACAGGAACATGGATAGGTGCCACACCCGAAACACTACTAAATTTAGAAGCTGGTAAATGTAAAACCATGGCATTGGCAGGAACAATAGCTCATGAGGATAACAAGCTACCAAAATGGTCCTCCAAGGAAATTGATGAGCAACAAATGGTGACCGTTTTCATTAAACAGCAACTGGAAGTATTGTACCCGAATAATGAAATCAAGCCATCTGCTACCTATACCAGAAAAGCTGGGAATTTGTTACATCTTTGCGCTGATTTTGAATTTGACATTAATCAAGTTGGATTGTTGGATCTTGTTAAATCACTACACCCTACTCCTGCTGTTTCAGGTGTTCCCGTAATTAAAAGCCTGGAATTTATAAAGGCCTTTGAAACACATGAGCGTAAGTATTATGCTGGCTTTCTGGGGCCTGTAAACAAAGAAACCGCACATATTTATGTAAATTTACGATGTGCAGAAGTAAAAAAATCACAACTTACTATCTACGTTGGTGGTGGTATAACTTCCAAAAGTAATATTGCAACAGAGTGGGAAGAAATCCAACGTAAGGCCGAAACGCTACTCAACGTCATATAATTTACAGACGTTTAGCACGCACTCAAATACGGTTTTGTACTTTTGCAAAGCTATGAAGTCCAATTCCCAATCAAAGCATTTACGCTACACTGAAATTCCACTGCCACAAGCAGTCGTGTTTTATTGTCAGGAATACGGCATTGATCATATTGTCATATCTCCAGGTTCACGCAACGCACCGCTTACAAATGGCTTTACTGAAAACCCGTTTTTTAAGACATATAGTATTATTGACGAACGTGCTGCTGCATTCTTTGGATTAGGTATGGCGCAACAACTCGACCGTCCAGTGGCAATTGTTTGTACATCTGGATCAGCGCTATTGAACTACTACCCTGCCGTAGCAGAGGCCTTCTATAGTGCTACACCACTTGTTATCCTATCCGCAGATCGAATGCCGCACCGTATTGGGATTGGAGATGGACAAACGATTAAACAAGAAGGAGTTTTTGGTTCACACATTCTAAGCTCAGCTATTTTATTACCTGACGTTTCACATTCAACTGAGGCCCTGCTGAAAAGTAATAAACAAAAATTTTTTACTAAAAAACCCAGTCCAAAAGAAGTAGATGCCCTGCAAGAAAAGCACCAAGCCCACAACGTTGCAGAGCTGCAACGTTTGTTTGCATTATCAAAGCAAAATATGGGACCAATTCACCTGAATATTCCTGTGGAAGAACCTCTGTATGGAATGACCATAACACCCATTGCTTTTCCAAAGCTAAAACTCCAAACTATTTCTTATCTAAAGTTAGATACCTCTAATTTGCAATCGATGTGGAACAAGGCTGAAAGAAAAATGGTTTTAGTAGGTGTATCAAAACCTGATGCTGAACTATCTTCTGTGCTTTCCAAATTACTGGAAGACCCAGCTGTGGTGGTACTGACCGAAAAGACCTCTAATTTTTCACACCCAAAAGCCATAGGCGCTATTGACTGCCTCATGGCACCCTTAGAGTTGGAACCCAATAACCTAGTAGACCTTCAACCCGATATACTAATTACTATTGGGGGTATGGTGGTCTCAAAAAAAATCAAATTTTTCCTACGTCAGTACCAAGCAAAACATCACTTCCACTTAGGAAGAACTGTAGCAAATGATACATTCTTTTATTTAACTGAACACATTGATGGACCAGCAACTACAACCTTAGACAGCTTGGACATTGGAAACAAAGGCAGCTACCAATCAACTGTGTTATCATACTATAACAGATACCTTCAAACAGCTGCGGGTTATTTGAAAAAAATACCCTTTTCAGACTTGCGAGTTTTTGATATGGTCAGGGCTGCTTTACCCCAAAATACACATTTACAAATTGCGAATAGTTCTGCGGTACGTTACATTCAATTATTTGATTTACCAACAGGCACAGAAGTATTCTGTAACAGAGGAACGGCAGGTATAGATGGCAGCACAGCAACTGCTATGGGTGCTGCGCAAATCAATCCCAAAAAAACAGTATTAATCACAGGCGATTTAAGTTTTTTTTATGATGTAAATGGTTTGTGGAACGATTATATTCCAAGAGATGCACGCATCATTGTTATCAATAATCAGGGCGGTGGTATTTTTAGGATACTTGCGGGAGATAAAGACACGCCCAAATACGATACCTACTTTGAAACCATACACAATCGCAATTTTAAAAATGTGGCGAAAAGCTTTGGACTGGGCTATAAGCATGTCAAGACTAAGTGGGGGCTAAAACAAGTACTAAAAACATTTTTTAAGCCCAGTGCAAAAGCTAAAATTTTAGAAATCTGTACACCCAGAAAAATAAATAATGTGGTACTTTTAGATTATTTTAAGGCCATGGTAAAAAACGAATTAAACCAACAGTTATGAGAACATGGGAAATCATCAAAGTTTACAGCGACATCCGTTTTGAATTTTACAAAGGAATAGCAAAAATCACCATTGACAGAGAAAGTGTTTACAATGCATTTAGACCGGAGACTAATAACCAAATGTTGGAAGCTATGGATATATGCCGCGAACGAGAAGACATCGATGTGGTGGTGTTAACAGGAGCTGGAGATAAGGCATTTTGCAGTGGTGGGGATCAAAACGTAAAGGGTGTTGGTGGCTACGTAGGTGAGGATGGGGTTCCGCGCTTAAATGTGTTAGACCTCCACAAAAAAATTCGTGAAATCCCTAAGCCAGTTGTGGCTATGGTCAATGGATATGCTATAGGAGGCGGACATGTGCTTCACGTAGTTTGCGATCTTACCATCGCTAGTGAAAATGCAATTTTTGGACAAACAGGTCCAAAAGTAGGTAGTTTTGACGGGGGGTTTGGGTCATCCTATTTAGCGCGCCATGTTGGTCAAAAAAGGGCACGTGAAATTTGGTTTTTGTGTCAGCAATATTCTGCACAAGAAGCATTTAATATGGGACTAGTCAACAAGGTTGTTCCGCTGGAAAAACTAGAAGATTCCGTAGTAGACTGGTGTGAAATCATGCAAGAGCGAAGCCCCTTAGCATTACGCATGATCAAGCGCTGTATGAATGCCGAACTTGACGGTCAACATGGACTTATGCAACTTGCAGGTGATGCGACGCTAATGTATTATCTTATGGATGAAGCGCAAGAAGGTAAAAATGCTTTTCTAGAAAAGCGCAAGCCCAACTTTAAACAATATCCAAAGTTTCCATAGTGTCAAAAAAATCCTTTTTGATGATTTGGGTAGCTGCAGCACGACTGCGCACGTTACCTTTGTCAGTAGCGGGGATTGTTACAGGGAACGCATTAGCAATACAAAACGAGGGGTTTTGTCCTTATATTTTTTTTGGCACTTTACTAACAGCTATCGTCTTCCAAATACTATCTAATTTCGCCAATGATTATGGGGATGGCATGAAAGGAACCGATAACCAAGAACGCATTGGACCCAAACGTGTTTTACAGCAAAAACTTATTTCACCAAAAACCCTTTTTAGAGGAATCGTAATTAGCATGTTTGTTGGGTTCTTCATGGCTTTAGCTACAGTTTCCATGGCATTTGAACCAGGGGATACAAAAAATATCTTAACTTTTTTAGGGTTGGCAGTGGTTGCGATTGTGGCTGCCTATAAGTACACGGCTGGCATAGGGGCCTATGGATATCATGCTTTAGGAGATGTATTTGTATTTGCGTTTTTTGGACTACTTGCTGTCGGAGGATCATTTTACTTACAGACAAAAAAACTAGAGCCTAATATATGGTGGTTTGCTTTTGCTATAGGGGGTTTGAGCACTGCAGTTTTGAATTTAAACAATATTCGTGATATGAAAAACGATACTAGGGTTGGAAAAAAAACCGTGGCGGCTTATTTAGGACTTAAAAGTGCCAAAACATATCATTGTATATTAGTGTTGGGCAGCATTACAAGCTTAACGGTAGGACTTATCAACATAGCCAACGGATGGATAACTTACATGCCTTTGCTGATGGTTTTTCCTATCTTATTACAGCTAATGTCAACAATAAAGTTTGAAGTGGATAGCGCTTTTGATGCATTAATCAAGCCATTAGCTTTGAGTATGTTTGGAACAAGTATTTTATTTCTGATCACGCAAATTATAGGGTTATGGAAGTAAGTTACTGCAAATACATATTGAAATTTAAACAGCCTAGCGGTACCTCTAGAGGAATCCTCCAGCAAAAAGAAACTTTCTTTATTGAAGTTAGCGAGGGAAAGCGATATGGCATTGGCGAATGTGGATTATTTAGAGGTTTAAGCATGGATGATGTGCCACATTTTGAAGCACAGCTAGATAAAGTTTGTAGCGCTTTGAAAAAGGGTATAGATGTTACCCCGCTTTATATGTACTTTCCGTCCATAAAAATGGGTGTGGAAATGGCTTTAAAATCTTTTGCTTCGAATGATTCATTCCAGTTGTACCAGAGCCGTTTTAGTAAAGGAGAGCAACCTATTTCCATAAACGGACTTGTATGGATGGGTAACATTGACTTTATGCGTCAACAGGTGTTTGATAAAATTAAGGCAGGTTATGACTGTATCAAACTGAAAATTGGCGCTTTGGACTTTGATGAAGAATGTCAGCTGTTAGCTGAAATAAGAGCTCACTATTCTGCCGAATCAGTTAGTTTAAGGGTAGACGCCAACGGAGCTTTTAGAGCTGAAGATGCATTGCAAAAACTAGAAAAACTTTCGCAGTATGGGCTGCACAGCATTGAACAACCCATTGCTGCTGGACAAGTGAAAGCCATGCAAAAACTGTGCTCACTAACGCCGATTCCCATCGCCTTGGACGAGGAGTTAATAGGTGTGTTGAAAACAAAAGAACAAGCTGCACTACTAGATGATATACAGCCTCAATATATTATACTAAAACCAAGCTTATTGGGTGGTTTTGCTGCTGCTGAAGATTGGATAACTTTGGCAGAGGCGCGCAATATAGGTTGGTGGGTTACCAGTGCACTTGAAAGCAATATAGGTTTAAATGCTATTGCTCAATGGACAGCCACATTAAACACGTCCATGCCACAGGGACTTGGGACAGGCGGATTGTTCGCGAACAATATTCAAAGCCCTTTGGTTGCTAATATGGGCGTTTTACAATATAACAACGCCCTCAGCTGGGATACAAAATATATAAGCTAAGATGTTGATTCATAATTCATTTCGACTCAATGGAACTAAATATAATCGAAATTCCTTGGAAATGGATGCGCAGCAATGGGCTACTAGTTCAGATGAAGAAAAGCAAGCACTAGGGCATTTCCTTTTAAATTGGCTCAACGATAATGAATATATTGCCTTGCATACATCAGGCTCCACTGGAAAACCAAAAGAAATCCAAATGCCAAAAACGGCCATGTATGCGTCAGCTGTTCGAACTGCAGCCTTTTTTAAAATATCGAACGGTGATTCAGCATTATTGTGCCTTCCCATTCGTTATATCGCAGGAAAAATGATGCTGGTGCGAGCTTTGGTTTTGGGATTAGACTTGGACATCATAGCTCCAAAAACCAAATTATACATTGAAAAAAACTACACTTTTACTGCTTTGATACCACTACAGGCAAATGCCTCTTTTGATTCATTAGGTAAATTTAAAACCGTTTTAATTGGTGGAGCACCAATACACAGTGAGCTTCGCAAGCGGATTGGGAAAACATATAGTAACTGTATTGAAACCTATGGAATGACGGAAACGCTGACGCATGTGGCTACAAGAATTATTGCAGATGATTTTAAACATTTTAAGGCAATTCCTGGAATTGGTATTTCTAAGGATAAAAATGATTGTTTGGTCATCGATGTGCCTTACGTACCGCTTTCTCCTATTGTTACTAGAGACATAGTAAATCTCCAGAGTGATGATACTTTTCAGTTATTGGGCAGACGAGATTGGGTTATCAATTCTGGAGGAATTAAGATTTTTCCAGAAGCATTAGAAAAAATCTTAGAACCACACATGAAATTCCCTTTCTTTTTTACTGGGGTGCCAGATACAGAATTAGGTGAAAAACTTATACTATTGGCTGAAGCCCCCGCCTCAAAAAAAGGAATAATTATGGGTATTGCACGGCAACATTTGGGCTCAAACAAACACCATATGCCAAAAAAAGTGGTGTGTGTCACTGCTTTTAAGTATAATTCAATGTCAAAGCTAGACCGAATAGCTAGCCGAAAAGTCACCAAGGCAATTTAATTACTTTTTAAATTTTTAAATAAATACTAAATATTTTGGCGAGGTTTTTGTTAAATTAATAAAATGAAAAAGAGAATCTTTTTGATTGCTAGTTTGTTTATAATGGTGTCATGTGTTACACCTACATCACTAAGTAAAACAGAATTGCAAGATGATAAAGCCGTACAAAAGCAGGCGCTTAAAGAACGTATTCAAAAAATAGTTTCAGAACAAAACCGAATCATCGATAGTCTTATTCAAGCAAAAGACCCACGACTAAAAAAGGACCGTGAAGGAAATTACATCAGACCCAACAGGCTTACCCCTAACGGAAAGCCACTTTACTATACCACCTCTCATGGTCGTTCACATAGGAAAGCTGTAAAGGCTGATATAGTGGGAACGGGTGGATATAAAGGCTACAACCTAAATGGTGATGGTATTCAAATGGGTATTTGGGATGGGGGTCATATTTTTTCAGATCATGATGAATTTACAGCAATTCCCAACAATTTTGAACCTACTGTCAAAATTGAAATTTCAGATGCAGCAACTGCAGATATTTGGAGTAGTCACCCGACATCAGTGGCTTCAATTGTTGTGGCCAAAGGACTATTCCACCAAGATAACTATGAAATGACCGGGATTGCGCCTGGGCTAGACAAAATATATAGTTACGACTGGGAAAATGATGTTTTTGAAATTTTTGAGCAATTGCAAACAAATGCAAATTCAGATTTTATTTTATCGAACCACTCTTATGGTTATCCATTAATAGATGAAGACAATGAACCTATTCCCAGTGAATATATTGGTGATTACAGCGAGTGGAGTGCTTTATTAGATGAAATAGCTTACATCTATCCAAGTTATTTACATGTGTTGGCCGCAGGTAACGATGGACGCGAGTCATATCCAGATCAGCAAGTATTTGGCTTAGATCAACTAACCGGATCTACATCCGCAAAAAACGTATTGACTGTTGGGAGTTTTTCCATGAATGATAATGGAACACAAAAAGGTGTGACTGATTTTAGCAGTGCAGGACCTACAAACGATTTCCGTATAAAACCAGAAGTTTGCGGACCTGGTGAAAACCTTGGAGTAGCTTCTTGGTCAGGAAATAATCCTGTAGCTACGGATTTATATCAAGCAAGTAGTGGCACTTCGTTTGCGTCACCAGCTGCTGCAGCTGGTGTGGCCTTGCTACAGCAGCTGCACAAAAGAATTTTTGATACATACATGGAAGGTGCAGCCACAAAAGCATTGCTTTGTCACACTGCAGATGATATTACTGAGTGGAATGGTAATGATATAACAGGACCAGATGTAAAAACGGGCTATGGTGCCGTAAATTTAGAAAAAGCAGCAATGCTTATTGAGAAAGACGAAGAGGAAACACTAACTATTCACAACTTTGAACTAGATCAAGGGGAAACCGAAATCTTATATTTCCAAACTACATCCGGTGAGGGATTGTTATCGGCAACGCTTAGTTGGTATGACCCTCCAGCAGTATTTTACGCAGCTAATGCACTCATCAACGATCTTGACCTCCGCATTACACAAGAAAATACAACTTATTTACCTTGGGCGTTACCCACAGCTGCCCAACAGACCGTAGCTGTTTTAGGCGATAACACAAAGGATAATTTAGAAAAAGTAGTAGTATCAGAGCCGTTGGGTGGGCGATACAAAATCACCATTTCACACAAAGGTAATTTACGGCGTCTTAACCAGGACGGTGAATTTGAAAACACCAAACAAAGAGGGGCTTTAGTTGTTTCTGGACCAGGTATTTTTACAAAATCAGAGGAGGAATTAAATCAGTTTGCATCAGTTAATAACTTTTTAGTTGCTCCTGTTCCTGCAAAAGACATCTTTACGGTCAGCGTGTTAAAAAATGACATTTCGTTTAAAAACTTAAAAGTATTAACTCTTAATGGTGAGGAGGTATTGAATAAAAAAAGAAACGATTTTTCATTAGTTAGTACTACTGTTAATATTTCAGCCCTAGCTACTGGCAGTTACATACTAGCAATTGAAACTGAGATGGGAATCGTTTTTAAACAAATTATTATTAAAAAATAATTGTAAAATGTATGGTTAATTAGCTCTAATTTCATTTAAAATTAACCCTAAATAAAAATTATTTTTACAATTTATTAAACATTACAATCAAAATGTTTGTTTATTTAACATTTAATTAACATATTTGACGTTCTTAAATATTCAATTAAATTATGAAAACTAAATTTATTAAGATTTTAACACTATCCTTACTGATGGTGTTTCAAGTTGTTTTTGCTCAACAAGTAGTTAAAGGAACGGTTTCAGACCAGGACGGTCAGCCAATCCCTGGAGCTACAGTTGTGGTCAAAGGAACTTCAACGGCAACTTCTGCCGATTTTGATGGTAATTTTGCAATTGCTGCATCTGATGGTGACGTTTTAGTTGCTAGTTATGTAGGTTTTACTGCATCGGAAATGACTGTTAGTGGTGCAACAACTAGTTTTACTCTTTCTAGTTCAACTGAACTAGATGAAGTAATTGTAACTGGTTTTGGTGAAGTTTCAAAAACAACCTTTGCTGGATCTGCTAAAACAGTTACTGGTGAGGTATTACAGCAAAAATCATATAC
>MDTB01235992.1_pt1 | contig 10920 bp, 13 predicted proteins | sample 811161 | NCBI WGS metagenome assembly MDTB01 (sample SAMN05326650, study PRJNA326480) | marine metagenome | isolation source: seawater | place: Mediterranean Sea | collected 2009 | reverse complement strand
TTATCTATTATTTTTGTTGTAATTAGTTTTCTTTTAATTTTAGGGATTTTTGTATTATTAATGCGTAATAAAATTTTATATAAAAATGGTGTTTCAAAATAATCTTTACATATTATATAATGGCAAGAAGGAAATCTAGAAGAAGAAGAAAAAGTAGACGTTCACGTCGTCAACGCAGACAAAGAAGAACCAAAAGAAGAGGTAGAAGAAGATCCAGAAGAAGAGGAAAAAGAGGTGGTTTAGGAATGCATGCACTTCCATTATCACTTTTCGCTTTACAACGTTTAGCAATGACCAGACACAATAAAAAAAGTGGAAAAAAATCTAGACGTAGATAAATTATGATATAAAATATATTAAATATAATTTTATATCATATCATAATAATGGGAGATTTTCAAAAAAAAATCCAACATTGGGTTCAAATTGATAATGAAATTAAAAAAGCATCTATGCATATAAAAGATTTAAGAGCTTCAAAAAATAACCTTTCTGATCAAATTATTTCATATGCGGATGAACATAATTTAGAAAACGCTATTATTGAAATTTCAGATGGTTCATTAAAATTTCAAAATTATAAACAAACCTCACCATTAACGTTAAAATTTGTTCAAGCTTGTTTATTGGAATGTATTACAAATGAAAATAGTGTCAAACAAATCATGGATTATATTAAATCAAAACGGGAATTCAAAATGAAAAATGATATAAAACGTTCCTACAATAATTAAACAATGAGTAATAAAATGCACAGCGATTTATTCCATAAAATAAATGAAATTGAAAAAGAATATAACGATTCATCCCAAGATAAATTTGTAAAATGGTTATTATTATATGACCATAATGGAATCACTAATGTAAAAAAAATTAATAAATTTATAGAAACAATAAATAAATGTCTAGAAACAACATCTTATAAAATTAATGATGATAATCAATTTAAAGACGAACTAGCATCATTAGTATATAGATTATCGAATGTCAAGTAAAAGAATATCTTATTTTAATGAAGAATTAATAGACGAAAATGAATTAGAAAATATAAAAATTGAAGATTGTTTTGATTTAAATGATATTATAAATAATGAAAAAACATATGATATCTTAAAAAACGACCATTATTTTACATATTTAAGTAAAATGGAAAATACTATACTAGATATTTACTCTTATTGGAAAAATACTAATAAATGTTCTCATTTTTTAGATAATGATGAATATGATTTAGATGGGAATGATTTTGTTGAATTAATTTACAAACATATATATAAAAATTATAGTGCTGAACTATTTTATGATAATATTGAATTTGCTAAACCATTATTAGAAGAAGAAACAAATAAACCAATTATAAAAAAAGAAAAAATTATTATTAATAATAATATAACAAAGAAAAAATTCGATTGGAATACAAAAAGTTATAAGTAAGTTAATTAATATATATATTAATTCTTGTTAATATATATATGGACCCTAAGGATTTTACATTTTATAAAGAAAACAATCAAATTAAAAGTATGGGATTTAATGTCAAAAATATATATGCACAAACCGGATTACCTATTTTAATTGGAGGAGGAAGAAAAAAAGAAGATATATTTTTTAATAAAATACATGAATATTCCATCCCTATGTCATTAGTTATGTTAAATAAACAAATACAAGAATATGATACAGAATCATTAAATGAAATTTTAGATGATAATGAGAACATAGTTGGAAGAATGTATTTAAATACTGAAAATAATAATTCCTTATTTGAAAAGTTGATTGAATTATCTGGACCTAAAAATAAAACAAGAAAAAGAAAACTTAAAATGAACCGTTTTACTCGTAAAAAATATTAATAATATATAAATGCATCATCAATTATTATTAATATTTTTATTAGGTGGATTTTTATTTACAGGGGTTTACTATTTATCCAATACATTGAAAAATCCCGCATTGGCTGCTTTACTTAGCCTATTACCATTAAGTGTTATATGTGCTTACCTTGTTAAAAATAACAAAATATTTAATATGTATACCAAAAATGCAATCATTGTTATATCTATCAATTTATTTGTATTACTAACTATGTTTTTATTAACAATGAATACAAATTTAAATTATATATATATTATCACATTTGGTATCATTTTTTGGTGTGGTTTACAATATGGTAAATATATATTACTAGAAAAATACTTCCCTGGATTTCAAACTTACAAAAAATAAAATAATTTTATTAAAATTTGTCTAATAAAATTATATTCTCCTAAAACCTATAAAACTCTCTTTCTTAGCTTGGTCCGCATTTGTTTCCCAACCTTTCCCTCTATCCATATCACCCTTTGTCCATCCCATTCCACCTTTTCTCCATAAATCTCTATTATATGGTAATAATTCCATATCATCTAAATTTTTCTTATACTTCTTCGCCATCTTCTCTATTTCTATTTCTTCTTTAGTCTTTGGATATGGATTCATTTTAGCTAAACGTTTTTCTTGTTCTTTTAATGCATCTGGTTTTTGACCAAAGCAATTTACTCCAAATTTTATATTTGGATTATCAAAATATCCTCCATTTATACCAGGTCTTCCACAATTATTAACACTTTTACTACATTTCGATTTAGCTTTCAACTTTGCATATGTTGCCTTTTGTGTTGGAAATAATGCCAATTGATCTTTTGACCAACCATAGCTACACCATTCCGCTCCATCTGTATATGCTTTTTCTATTTGATCGTAATTTGCTAAGTCCGCACCATATGCCTTACATATTGCTTTCGCTTCTTTGTAATTATATTTATTATTACCTACATGAAATACTTCTTCTTTAATTAATAAACTTGGATCTTCGCCCTTATTTACTAATTGTATATCATCTGATTCCACTTTAAATTTTAATTCAGGATTATCTGAAAATAATCCTTGAATTGCTGTTTTTACATCCAATCCTAAGAAAAATTGTAAACCATTTATTAATATTAAAAAGATAAATATTCCCCACATCAATAATTCTAATACTTTATTAGAACCCGTCTGAGATTCAACTGTCGGTTGATAAGTTACCCCTAAAGTATTAAATAATAACATAAATGCCAAAAAGACACCTGCTATTATAAATATAATTGCTGGATTCTGCCATATTTCACTTTCTATGATTTTTTTTGTGAAATCTAAATTTGTATTTTCATATACCTGACTCATGGCATTTTCTGGTGAAACCTTTGCTTCTGGATCTAAATCTTGTGTCTTTATTAAATCATTCTTATTATTTGACATATATATATATAATTCGAGTTATTTTTTTTTACGATAGAAAAAACAATATGCATATACCGATTTCAATTTAGCTAAATTCGTAACTGGTGTTACTCTTGTATCATTGTATAAATACCAATTATCATTTGCATTTTTTATATAAGCTGTATAATGACCTCCTCTAGTACCTCCAGAATGATTACAAATTCCATATAAATCATATATATAATCTTCCTTGTTATAACCTGTTACATATTCACACATATCAAGATTAGTTAATGGAAAATCTATTAATTCTTTATTTTTTCTGTTATTATTATTAAATCGCTTCAATGCTATAATTAAATTATCAGGCAAACTCCAAAATTTAATTTCTTTTGTCGCATTTTCTTTCTTTTTTGTTTTCTCATTCACCTCTATTTTCATATCTAATGTCTCTTTCATTGTGTATTTATCTATACAACCTCTCAATGTTTTCACATCCCCTATTTCTAAATCTAAACATAAAAAAGGTTCCGATGTTAAATTATTATAATTACTTTCTAATGATTTTACATTTGATATTTGAATACCATAAAATAATTCTATCATTTCTGAATACTCATTTTTATACATTTTTTTCATCATTTCATAACATTTTATTGCAACCTTATCCTGTTCTGTTTTAACTTTCCCTTCAATTGTCATATTTACTTCTCTCTTGATTGAATTATGAAAACAATCTATACAAAAAATCAAAAATTCAGTTAAATCATTTTGTTCAAATCCTGTAAATAATGAATAACCTTTTAATTTCGCTACTCTATGTATCGCTTGTAAAAATCCTGACGGTTGAATAATACAATTTTCACTCCATATTAATTTTCTTAAATTATCCCATTCCCATATTATTAATGATTCTGGTATTTTATTTAATTTATTTTTCCATCTTTCTTTATTTAATAAATTATTTAAATCATATGTATGAGATAAACATTGCAATGCCGAATTCATAAAACAGGTATTACCCAAATTAGTTAATCCTGTTAATCCTTTCCCTTTATATTCTTCAAAATTTTCTTCAAAAGAATTCATTTATATTTAATTTAATTTATTTTTTTACATTTAAACATATTTTTTATATATTATTATTATGGAGAATGAATTAACTACACAAATTTATACAGAATATTTTAATATTATTCATTTAGAACACGAGCTATTTAATACTATATTAAATAGACAATCTACAATAAATGATAATTTACATAGAATGCTTTTAAATTACCAAAATTATATTCTATATCCTGATACTGCTGGAAGAAGAAGAAATCAAATAAGACGACGTGATAGTTTAAGACCTACTATTACACCTATTAGAACGGTAAGAAATCCTATGCGTTCACGCCCACGTATTTCTATTAGAGAACCTCCTAGAACTAACAATTCTACTAATACTCCTACACAAGGTAATTATTATTGGCCTAGTTTCACTTCCACCTTTCGTAATTTAAGATCCAGACCTTTGAATACATTTTCTAATTCCGTAAGTATAAATACTTTAATAAATGAAACTACTAGTTTTGTTTGGTCTGACTCTAGTAATAATAATTTCAACATTTGTCCTATAGCTAGAACACCTTTTGTAGAAGGAACGTATGTCACTAAAATAAATAGTTGTGGACATATTTTTAATCATAATGAATTATTAACATGGTTTGCAAGGAATAATACTTGTCCTGTGTGTAGATACAATTTAAATTCTTGTCCACATCGTTCTAATAATACCAGGCATACTAATACAACATCAACTGACGCTTCTACTAATACATCCTCTACTAATACATCCTCTACTAATACATCCTCTACTAATACATCAATTTTTAACAACCCTACACCATTCCATTTTGATATAAGTAATAATTTTTTAAATAATTTAACCAGAAATTTATCTTCATTAGATATCTCACAAAATTTGATATCTGCGGAATTTGAATTTAATTTACCATTAAATGTTCCATATATACCGCCTAATAATGAAGTTACTGCTTTCTCAGAAGATGAAGATAATTAAAAAATTTAAGTTTTTCTATTTAAATTTTTTATAATTTATAATTTATTAACGATTGACCACATATTTCCTTATTTTTTACCTTTTTCTTTTTTTTTGTATATTTTACATCCGAATTACACCATGACATCATCATATTTTGTTGTTTTTGGATTTGTATTGTTTTCTCAGATTTTTTATTACCTAATTTCGCTAATATTGGATCAAATAATATTTTTTTTGTTTCTTTATCTCGAAGTTTTGTTATTTCTTCATTATATGTTTCCATATCATCTTTATATTTATTTTTCAATCTCCTATTCATTCTATTAAACCCATTCACTCTTTTTTTAAATAATGGTATTTGTTCTAACACCAATCCAAATAATTGCATCAATGGTTTCATTAATTGATTTGTTATATATATCTCATAATCTATTTGTAAATTATTTTTTTTCACATAATCCGGTGATTCAATCTTATCTCCTTGTAATTTCACACTCTTATCCGTTTTTATATATACATAAGGTAAACGTGAACCAGTTGCTGGTTTATTTCCCGGATCCCTTTTAGTCATTCTATCTGCCAATACTTTATGTGCTATTTGTTGTGGATTTTTATAATACGCATTCAACTTCTTCGTTATTATTAATTTATTCATACTAATATGACCCTCTTTCATATCATTCAAATATTTATTCACAAAATCTATTGCGTCTACTACATTCTTTTCCTTCATTAATATATCTACCACGCCACCATAACAATCCTTTACACACGGAGCATTATCTCTACGTTTTAATACTATACCCATCTCTTTTCTATAACAACTATCCAAATCTTCTTCATACAACATACCTACATAACGCTTTTTTGACAATAACAATAATGGCATAAATGTTTTTTCATATTCCAATGTATGAGGTGCTTTTAAATGCAAACCCGCATAATCTTCTACTATTTTTGCTAATTCTATTGTTATTTTCAATGCTTCTCTTCCAACTATTTTTTCACCTGTATCCTTATCTTTTAAATTAAAAGTATAGAATACACTATCCGTATCCCCATATACATATTCAGCATTTGCTCTATATTTATCTTTATACACATAATCTTTAAAATTCCTCTCCACTATTTCTTTCGCAAACATTAAATTCTTTCTACCAATAGCCGTTGTCGATGCCGCTATATCTACTTCATAAAATGAACTAGTTTTCGCGCCTGTTTGACCATATAATGAATTTGCTACTAATTTAATAGTTAATTGACGTTTATCTAATACTTTTTTCATAAATTCATCTTTTTCTTGTTTACATAACTTTTTTGTTTTTTTTCTAGCTGATAATAATTCTTGTAATACGGATGGCATTACTGCTTTTTGATTATCTGGAAATTGTGCAAACCTTACTATTTTTCTACCTGTTAATATTTTTGTTGCTGCTGCTTTTGGATTTTTTCTTCTATATTCAAACATATCATATTCTATATTCACATAATCAAAACCCGGTAAATTATCATATTTATAACTTCCATCATCATTTACATACTCTTTTCTACTTTCTCTATTTATTTCATTACCTTCCAAATCATATTCCTTCCACCATACTTTACTATCATGTGATATATTTTCACTAATCATTGAACTAGGATATAGTGATGAATAATCATTCACTGCTACTGGATCTTCCGAATAAAATCCACATTTTGGAACCAATACTATCGCACCTTCATATGCATCGGTCATATTTCCTTTATTAATTGCTGGAACCAATACACCTTTTTCATAACATTTTTTATTTATGAAACTAAAGCATTTTATACCTTGTCCACGCATAATTATATAATCCAATGGAACACTACATAAATTTGCCATCTCACTAAATTCGGTATAAATATCATTTTTTATAAATAATATATGAACTAAATTACAATCCTGAATACAATATTTTGCTACCTTCGCTCGTTTCTCAGGTGTATTTGCATTAAACATTTCTTCTGGTGTAACATCATCCTTTTTCATACACCAATTCACTCTATAGCCTTTCTTCACTTTTATCTTAGAATCGATATAAAATGTTCCTTCTTTTGCATTGACATCACTTACTATAAATTTTTTACCATTTTTATAATAATTCGTTGAATATTTTGATAATTTAAAACAAATATAATCTCCATTTTTTAATCCCATCAAATTTTTACTTTTTATATATGTTTTTTTTGTATCCTCGTCATAGATATATTCTTTCACTTTATCACCTATATAATGAGCCGCAACATTATCTAATTTATAACTATCCAAATTAACTGTTTTTCTAAAATGAGCAGCTAAATCCATTTGTAAACAACCTTCCATTTTTACATATATATCATCATGTGTTCCACTAGCTACTGTTATGATTTTTCTTATTGATTTTGCTGGCTCTGATTTAAATCTAGATAAATTCTTTAAAAATTGATATTGACATTTCAATTCATCCGTTCGTTGTAATAAAAAGGTCCAATCAAAACCAAATACATAATAACCTATCATTATATTCAATTTATGCTTACCTATCCATTTTGACCAACCTAATAACAATTCCTTCTCTGTATCATATTCTATTATTTCTCTATTTTCTATTTCTGGTATATCATTACAAGACCCTACCACCGCTATATAATTTATATATGGTTCTTTTTCACCCAATTTTACTATAGTAGTTCCTATCATTGTTACCTCATCACCTCTTATTTTTGGAAATATACCTTCCCATTTTAATTCATTTTTCCATTTAATCTCATGATACATACCCATTTTATTTTCTATTTCACTTATTAATTTATGTCTATTTTGTTTACATAATAAACCATCTATATCTTCCAAATAACATATCAATTCATTTATATTATTTTCTAATCTAAATTGATCATAATTCTTATTAATCAAATATACCATACTCATTCCTTCTATATTATCATAACCAAATGCTGTATATATACATCTTTTTACTAATTCTAATTCAGCTATTTTTTCTTGTAATTTTTTGGTAAATACAATATTTATTAATTCAGTTGCTACTTTTTTATATGATTTTTTTGGCAATGGAAAATCACCATGACTAGATTTAGCTTCTATATCCCACGACCCTACTTTCAACGGAACATTCCGTTCTATATTTAATGCTACTATATCTTTATAATTAATATGATATTCATAATCTACATTTGAAAATTTTTTCTTTATTTTCTCATTATCTACTGTAATTATATTCGGTTTTATTTCCTTATTAAATGTTATCCAACCAGATGGTTGAATATTTTGTTCATGAAAATATTTTAACATTGGAGGTAACGTACATTCATAAATCTGTAAATATGCTCCTTTTTTCCTATAAAAATACCCTTTCTCTTTCAATCTATTTATTTTTGTTTGTTTATTAAAATCATACCATAACGTCTTCGCCTTCCTCATCGTTTTAATATTTCGGAAATATATTTTAATAAATTTATGTTTTTTAAAATTATCAAAACCATATAATTTACAAAATAATTCCGTTTCATAACTATTAAATTCATTTTTTATATATATTCCTGATTTATATTTTCCTAAGCATTCTCGTATATCTCTTAAAAAGAATCTAGTATCTGTATTTGACCATTCCATTGGCACTTTCACCCAAAAGAAGGGTTTTATTCCATCAACATATAATAAATATTCTTTTCCTTTATCATCCATTGCATACATTCTTAGTTCATATTTAGTCAATTCTTGTCCTTCTAATTCTGCTTCTACATCATCAATATCCAATTCCTCTTGGTGATATAATTTTATTTTTGGAATTTTCGATTTCGACATTATTATTTACTTATATATTAAATCGAATTATTTAATTCAATTTAATATATTTATAAAATACAAATGAGTGATTATTCCTTTATGAAATCTGGTTTTAATACCTTAGAAAATAATAATAAGTACGATCCTAATGATGTTGTTGCTACTATTCTTCATTTCATTGAACACGCTACCAGATCTGCTAGCATTTATGTTAAACATAGTGACAGAAACTCTGTTACACCTGAAGATATCAAACGTGGTATGATGTTAGAAATTTTCCTATTTTCAAAAAGAGTTAATATTGAACAAAATATCATCGATATCAAAAATGATTTAAATAATCATTCTTCTGATGATGATGAAGAAGATAAAATTGATTTTTGTCCTGAAGATGAAATGGATTCATTTAAAGAAAGTCCTTGTAATTGCGCTATGTGTAAATGTTTAAACACTATTTATACTAGATGGGAAAAATGGACACCTGTGACCAAAATAGAACATATACTTAAAAAACATATAGAGGAGATATAATAATTAACAAATATATTTAAAAACATCATACCTTTAATATTAAATGGACGTTCTCACATCTAATATTGATTTAGTTAAAACCTATAATTCTTATCATACACATCCTATAAATAAAGCTATACACTTTTTCTGTATTCCTCTTATCGTTTTTTCTACAAACGAACTATTAAAGGAATTTTATCTTGCTCATGAAAATATTCATTATCCAGGATTACAGGTCAAGTTCAAACTTTATATCACTTGGGTTTGTCACCAGTTATATTGTATTTATTATTTTTATAAATTTGGTATGTATCCGGGTGTATTGATGATGGGATATTTTACTGCTATTAGATATTTAAGTTTGAATTTAAATATCAAAAAAAAGAATGCTTTAAAAATATTCACATTTGCTTGGATTATGCAATTTATCGGTCATATTATTGAAGGTAATCGACCTGCTCTATTAGATAGTGTTTCTCAAACTCTTTTAGACGCTCCTTTATTTTCATTTCAATATCTTTTTCCTAATTTATTAAAGTCGTCTTAATTTTTTTAAAAACATCTTCATCATCTTTTTTGCTTTTGATTTTATTTTTTTAGTTTGAAATCTTTTTCTTTTTTTACTTTTCGATTTTTTCTTCCTTTTCTTTATTCCTTTTTTGAATTTATTAATCGCTTTTATTTTTAACGTCGCTCTTTTAAATTTTTTTAACCCTTTAAAACGTTTTGTTTTTCTTTTATTCTTTTTTTTTGTTAAGGTTTTTTTACCTCTTCTTTTTTTACCTTCATTAAAACCTACATTTTTATCAACTATTATACCTAATTCTTTTATCATAAAATTTTTTAATTCATCTTTACTTCTATTACCTTGATATTCATAATCTCTACCATGATTATCATATAAATATATCATTGGATAATGTCTTATTATACTATTTAAATCACCAGCTAATGGAGTTAATCCATTTACATCATTATTATTTGTATTCATTGGGTCATGATATAAAGCTGCTATTAAAACATCCTCATCATCTTTTACTAGTTTACCTTCTAAACTTTTAATTAATGGTTTTAAATATTTATATAATTCTATACAAGGTGGACATCCAGGTTTCAAAAAAAACATTAATTTTTTATCACTGGCTTCAAAATCTTCATTTACTTTATAGATATTTATCCCTGATTCTAATTTACTTTTACGCACATAACCATTTTTGCCCATTTTTACAAAATTCGCAATATGAACTTTTACTTTACCCATTTATACATTCATTAGAAATTTATTTATTATAATAATATATAT
>MDTB01166229.1_pt1 | contig 10920 bp, 13 predicted proteins | sample 811161 | NCBI WGS metagenome assembly MDTB01 (sample SAMN05326650, study PRJNA326480) | marine metagenome | isolation source: seawater | place: Mediterranean Sea | collected 2009 | reverse complement strand
GCTGCTAAATCAGCAAAAAAAATAGGATTATAATTGTAAAAACCATGATTTATCCAATCAATAAAAGGGACAATATTTAACATTATGCCATTTTTTTTAGTAAGGTTATGAAAATTTAAATAAAGATTAGCTTGATTAAAAACATGCTCACCGGTGCCGTTGTTAATTACAAGGTCATACTGCTTATGAAAATCATATTTATTTTTAATGTCGCTGTTCAAGTCGAATTCAAAACTGTTATAAGCACCATTAATATCTATTGAAAAATAGTCATCAAAACCTAAAGCCATAAAATATTCTCTGGTTGTAAAATTTTCTTTAAATTTAAGCTCATTAAATCTAGATATCAATTCAGGTGAGGAGATGTTTTGCTCTTTAATTAAAAATTCTAAAAAATTTGCGTCAATCGAAGATGTTTGTGAACCAAGATCAAGAGCATTGGCTTGTTTGGTTGAAATAAGTTTTTTGCATTTAAATACACTTTTAGCAGCGATGGGGTTAAAGGTCATGATTGCAATATACACAAATGAAATTACTGATCAATAATTTCTAATCAGACATTCAATTTATGGCTTTAATCTTTAAATAATCACTTTATAAGTAAAATAAAGTATTCAATATTTTTTTTAAAATGAATAATATTAATAATTTATTATCTGAAGGTTTAAAAAATTTTAACAAAAAAAAATACGACAAGGCAATTAAAGTTTTCAAAAAAATTTTAGATATACAAAAGAATAATTTTCAAGCGAATCATGCTCTTGGAGTTTGTTATGGCGCATTAAAAGATCACACTAGCTCAAAAAAATTTTTAGAAATCGCACTGAATATTAATCAAAACCACTTACCAACTAAATATAATTTAGCTATATCCAACCATGAAACAGGAGATTTTCAAAGCGCACTAAATATTTACTTAGACCTAATTGATAAAGACTCCAAAAACTTCCGATTGTATTTAAATGCTGGAAATTGTTATTTTAAATTATCAAATTATGAAAATGCTATTTCTTTTCTCAATAAGTCTCTGCTCTTAAATAAAGATCAGCATGAGCCCTATCTGATTATAGGAATAATCAAAAAAATAGAAAAGAAATTTGATGAAGCATTAAATTATTTATTAACTGCTGGGCAAATAAATCAAAATAATTTTTCAATCCTATATCATATTGCAGAGTCGCATTATAAAAAAAATAATTTTCAAGAGTCTATAAATTATTTACAAAAATGTTTAAGTTTAGAACAGGATAATAAGGATGCTCTTTCATTGGCGGCTTATGCTCATTTTGAAATGGGTAGTCATCTTGAGGGAAAAGTATTTATTGAAAAATTACTACTCGTTGTTGAGGACCCAGTTAAAAAGGAATTATTTTTACAGAGGGCTGCAGCTAAAATCATAAAATTTAATGGTTATGATACAGATAAAGATTACTCTTTGGCTTTTGAATACTCAAACTTAGTTTTGAAATTAAACCCTCGTAATTATGGAAGTCTCTCAGATAGATCCATAGCAAAATACTACATGGGAGATTTAGAGGGGTCTGTTATTGATGCAATTAAAGCCTATGAAATAAATCCAAATTCTTTTTTTACACTCAGTAATCTAGCAAATCTCTATAGGTATATCGGAAAATACAATGAATCAGAAAAAATTATTGATGAATTTTATAAATTATTTCCGGAAGATAAGTCTCTTAATTTTTTAACCTCGACAGTAAATTTGGCATTAAACAAATTTGATAAAGGCTGGAAGTATTATGAAAGCAGGTGGTTTAAAGACCAAGGAGCTCCAAAAGATAAACCAAAACCAAATTTTGAAAAGCCATTATGGTCACCTGAATTAGGGTATGACACAATCCTAATTTGGGCCGAACAAGGAATAGGCGATCAAATGCTTCACGGCACAATGTTATCTGAATTCTCAAAAAAATTTAAAAAAACATATTTAGCAATAGATCCTAGGTTATTACAAATTTTCAAAGAAACATTTCCAGAAATTAACGTCTTTGACTTATTTGACGAGATCTCACAAGATTTTTTTGATTATCAAATACCATTAACATCTCTTGGTCAATACTGTAGGAATAAAGTTGATGATTTTCTTCCTCAAAGAATTGCCCCCTTTGGTAATTTAATCAAGAATAATATTCAATCTCCTAATTCTGGTCGCAAATTAAAGTGTGCACTAAGCTGGAGTAGCAGCTTAGGGATGCATAGTAAGCTTAAAACAATTCCCTTACATCTTTTTGAAAAAATTTTAAAAATAGAGCAAATAGATTTTTATAATATTCAGTATACTGATGAAAAAAGCGAGGTAGATGAAGTTAAAAAAAATTTTGATGTAGAATTATATGATCCACCAGGTCTTGATGTAAGGAATGATATAAGAGGAGTCATAAACTTTATTGGCGAATGCGATTTTGTAATAAGTTGTAGTAACACAAACCTTCATTTATCGGGCGCCATTGGAAAAAAAACATTTGCTTTAATCCCCGTAGCAGCTGGTAGATTTTGGTATTGGGAAAATAATTTTGAAGGTAAAAATTTATGGTACCCATCAATTACTATCATAGAGCAACAAGAAAGATATTCTTGGGAAAAGCCTATGGATACTCTATTGGAGATGATTAAAAAAGATTTCTATTTATGATTTAATCTTTTTCTAAGAAGGGGCGATAGTCAAATAGCTCTTTATTAAATTCACCTATAATATTCATGTATTTTCTATAATGATTTGTTTTGCTTCGCTTAGTCACCCCATGGATTGAGTAAGGTGAATTCAAAAAGACCGCAAGTCTATTTTGCTTATATTCAATCTCTTCAATAAGTTTGACATTTTCTTCTCTTACTCGTGATTTTCCATAAAAACTTGGTTTTCCAATAAATTCGTGGGTTGTTAAATTCCCACCATTGGAGTCATCTCCTTGTTCTTTCATATATAGAAGACCAGCATAAAATTCTTTGGGGTTATCTAAATGTGGCTCAATGACAGTCGTATCGCCATTAGTTGGAGTGTTTATAACAAACTGACAGTCCGTGTTAAAGAAACTCTTATCTCGAAATCTCACACCTATGTTTTTTTCATTTGGCAAATTTTCTTTTCCAACTTTATATATTTCTTTTATTGGCTCTTTAAAGATTTCAAATAGTTCATCAGTAAACTCATGACTAGTGTGATACTGAATAAAATTTTTCCATTCTTCCGAAATAGATTGATCAGATAAAGATTGTGCTGCGTTTAATCTATAGGCTGTGTTTTCTTTATAGTCGTTTAATCCCACATTAGAAGAAATTATCTTATCAAATTCTGGAAAATTTTGATTGAGACTATTATACAAATCCCAAGGAAGGGCATCATCAATTATAAAATAAGGAAATGGTTTTAGTCGAAGTTGTATATTTGTTTTATTTTGAAGAACGCTATACACAAGTTCACATTATTGACTAATTTTTTTATTTCAATAAAAATTTGATCAATAAATATATAAATCTCAATTAGCTTATAACGCCTCTTCTTAAGAATTTAGCAACTAAAAATAACCACACAACTAAAATGGGCACGATAACAAAGAATTTACTTTTTCTTTTTCCATAAATTGTCTCAAATGAGCATTTTGGACACTTAGTTTCATTTATGGAAAATTCTTCTTTACACTCAAAACAAGTATATGGCAGATTGTTTTTTCTAATTTCTTTCTCTAACTTTGACATTTTAATTAAATTGAAATACCCAAAAAGCGTAATTACAAGAAATGCCAATGCGGCTACTATGCCAATCATGAATTTATTATTTTACTAAAATATAATTTAAATTCATCACTAAAGAACTCACATAACTTCCATTGACTATTTGCTCCTGCAAATAACAAGTTATGATTTAGATCTCCATTTTCAATATCAGCAATATTTCCAAACTCAGACATCGTCGCATGTGTAAAATAAGAGGGAACCCCCTCTATTATTGACTTAAAACCAGCGGTTGATTGACAACTTACAAAGGCAAATGCTTTCTTTAGTATTTGATCAAGTGGAGTTTTAGAAAATTTATTATGAATAATTATTTCTCTATCGCTATATCTCTGAATCAACTTTTTGGTATCTTCTAACCAATTCGGGATATTTAGAAAACTAAGTGTGTATTGACTGGGCTCTGATAATATAATGAATTCACCTTCTTTATTTAACTCTTTCAATGGAATATTTAAATCATTAAATCTTGTTGGATCAATATTTGTATAATTTTTATTAAAATAATAGTCATTTTTTATCATTCTAAAATATCCATCAAAATTAATAAGATGGGTTTTTTTATTTTGTAAAAATTTTCTATTGGAGGATGCCATATAACCATGATCAATATATACAAATTCTTTGGAAGATTTAAATTTTTCTTCATTTCCTCTTAAAATTCCATAAGAGATAAAAATATTTTCATTAATCTCATATTTATTTGAATTTAATAAATCAATCCCGTTAGTTTTGGCTAAGAATTGAGTAATCGTTCTGTTAATAAAATGTTCTGTATAAAATATCTTAATTTTTTCTTTTAATAATTTTTCCATGCAAGAAAAAGGGTATCTATTCTTTTTTATTAGATAATTCTAATTAACTATTTTTCCACCTATCCCACGAGATATATCCTCTTTTGTTGACTCCCCAGATATTTTTCTTTGAGGTCCTTTTAGGTGATCAAAAAAAATACTCAGTTTTGTATTCATGAAAACATGTTCTTTATCATAACCATCACCTGAAATATTTTTGAATTTGGAATTATTATTTGTTTCAAATTCTTTTCTAACCCAGTCCCAAATAAAACTATCATGCCATTGCTCGAGAGCAAATATTTCCCCAGTGCTATATACGTCTATCATTCTCTTTATATACTCAATTGTGGTATTGTTTTTTATATTAAAGCCAAGAAAACCACATTCTGAATATGAGTTTTTTCTCCCAAGATATGACATTATTTCATCACTTCCTGGCATAAATTCAATTAAATCAGGGGAGCTAAATTCTTTTTTGCAGCGTAAATCAGAGTCTGTCCAAATCAGATAATCAAGATCTTTGGGAATATAATCTAAAATATGGAAAATTGAATAAGGTTTAAATGAAAACCTTATTGCATTCCAGCGATAGTCACTGGATAGCTTAATTTTTTTTTGGCCATCTTCTTCAATTGTTTTAATCCTTAGCCCATGAGCTTCTTGTAAATGACCAAATTTTTTTAGAAAGTTTGTATGACTTGGACATGAAAAAGGCATGATAATAATATTTTTTCCAATGCTCAGTATTTCTTCAGGATATTCTCCTTCAAACGCAATAAATAAAACTAAATCACTTGAAGAGTGCCTAGCAAATTCTTCTAAAAATCTTTTTCCATATTGATGATAGAGTTTTAAATTCATTGATGAAATAAAAGCTATCTTCATAGTTAAATAATTAATCTAAATTTTGCTATTCATCATTTCGGAAAGACAGTCTTTCCAAAGTTGATGATATTCACAAAAACGATAGTTTTCAAACCAGGGCCCACCCTCTGTGTAGTGTATCCCACTAGGACTTCCATCTTGAGGCTCGTTATACCAGCCAGCAAGCCAATTCCATTGATGGGGCAAAGATCCTATCTCTTCATCTTTCAGCCAAGAAAAACGATGTAGATATTTGCCAGTGGTCTCAGAATTATTAACTAATTCTTTGTCAATTTGTTTATTTGAAGGGTGAGAGCAGTTCCAAAGAACTACAGAGCTCCAATTTTTTCTGGGATAAATCGTTTGTTTCTTCCCATCCATTTTAACCCCCTCTTTTGGGGTATAGTCGTGTTGGACACACATTACAGCATATTTATCATCAGCTAAATTAAACAGCTTATTTATATCCTCAAGGAATAATAAATCACAGTCACAAAATAGTGCCCATCCAGAATACTGATTAAGTTCAGGTATAAGAAACCTTGAAAAAGTGAACTCTGTAGAACCTAGTTTGTCCTCATCTCTCCAATAAAGCTTGCTTTCCCTGAGATCTGGGAGCTTTAAAGGGATAACATTAATATCTTTAGACTTACTTAAAATACTATACTTGCTTACTTGATAGGCTACATCTTCTCTGGTGTCATACCCAATATATACATTGTTCATTTTAATATTGATAAATTAGAATTAAATAAAATGCAAATTTTATAATTAATAACTCTTAGAAGTTGAATTTGATTGAAAATTTAAGAATTCTCGGTCAAGAACTTTTTTATGTTTTCTGAAATAAGCACCAATTATCATCTCTTTAGGGTATATTAAGCATTTTTTAATAAACCTCTTGTAGGGAGTTATAGTAGTATAATGTCTTTGATAGTCACTGCCCTTTATTGATTCTATCACACTAATATAATTTTTCTTTAAATTAAAATTAATTTGAGAATTATCAGGGCTTTTAGTTTTTTTAGCAAATATTTTTGTTGAGTTTGTTTCCGGATTAAGAATTTGAAAACCTACATTATCAAATAATTTTTTTAGATTTAAATGATTATAATTATATATATGTGCATAATGAAATCTTGTACTAGGCGAGTGAAGGTTTGCTAATATGTCTGGAACAGTTAATACTAAAACCCCATCATAGTTGAGAATTTTCTTTAAATAATTAAGAGTGTCTATTGGGTTTGGAAGATGTTCCAGAACTTGATTTAAATTTATCACATCAAATTTTTGTTTATCAAGATCTGCGTTTTCCAAGGTTGTATTTTGCACATTCAGTTCTAAATCTTTCTGACAAAAACTTGCATATCCAGTATTTGGCTCAATACCGAGTGTCTTAAAGCCCATCTTTTTTGCAAAATACAATACTTCACCGCTTCCTGATCCTATATCTAAGAATGATTTATCTTTAAGATTAATAAAATTACAATAGCTCAAAACCTCTCTCACTATGTTTAAACAACCCTTTGAATATCTAACTGTATGTCGTAATTGTGGCCTAAAGACTTGTTTATATTTTTTTCGATAAGTATCCTTATAAAATTTATCAAGTTCGGGTTTCGAAGGTATAGGATGAGAATGTATTAGACCACACCCCGTACATATCACTGTAGTTAACTTTGTGAAATTTCTTCCTATTTTTGATATTATTTGTCTATTATTTGTGTCACAAACTACGCATGGGCTATAAGGTTTTATCATTTTTTATTTTCTTAAAAAATTTATATTATATTAAAATATATAATCATTTTTATCATAATCATTAATTGATTTAATATATTTGTAAATTTATGCAAAAAGTTATCATAACAGGAGGGGCGGGTTTTGTTGGGTCAGCTGTAATTCGCTACCTGCTAACAGAAACCAATTGTTATGTGTTGAATATTGATAAGCTAACCTACGCAGGCAATCTCGATACTTTATCTAACTTTGTTAATCACAATCGTTATAAATTTATACAATGTGATATTTGTGATAAAAAAAAAATCAATGATATATTCAACAAGTTTTTACCAGATAGTATTATTCATTTGGCTGCAGAGAGCCATGTTGACAGATCTATAGATTCACCAGGTGAGTTTATTCAAACAAATATCGTTGGAACTTACGTTCTTTTACAAGCAGCTCATGAATATTTATTAAAATTTGATAAAAATAAACAGAAATCATTTAGATTTTTGCATGTTTCGACTGACGAAGTATATGGAGAATTGCCTCATCCGGATGATTATGAGAAGGCAGCATCTCAACTATTCTCAGAAACATCACCATATCGACCGAGTACCCCATACGCTGCATCAAAAGCAGGGTCTGATCACTTGGTCAGAGCTTGGGCACGAACATTTGACTTGCCAATATTAATTACAAATTGCTCAAATAATTATGGCCCCTTCCAATTCCCAGAAAAGTTTTTGCCCGTCATTATAACTAATGCTTTAGCAGGGAAAGAATTACCCGTCTATGGTGATGGTGATCAAATTCGAGATTGGCTATACGTTGATGATCATGCTAGAGCTCTTTATACAGTTTTAAACGATGGTATCATTGGAGAGACGTATAATGTTGGTGGACATAATGAAAAAAAAAATATTGAAGTGGTTGAAATGATCTGTGAAATATTAAATGATCTCGTTCCTCCTATAAAAAATTTCAACATAAAATCTTATAATGAGCTAATCAGATATGTTCCGGATCGTCCAGGACATGATAGGAGGTACGCTATTGATGCCTCTAAGATTGAGAAAGAATTAGATTGGTACCCAGCCGAGTCTTTAGAAAGTGGTATTTTGAAAACGATAAAATGGTACATAGGCAATCAGGAATGGTGCGAAAAAGTACGCGATGGATCTTACCGTAGAATTGGTTTGGGAAAAACAAAAGAAACGAGAAGAAGCTTATGAAGGGCATTATACTTGCAGGAGGCAATGGGACACGTTTGTCTCCATTAACAAGTGCGGTCTCTAAACAGCTCCTCCCAATTTATGATAAGCCATTAATATACTATCCTTTATCAGTTTTGATGCTCGCTGGTATTCAGGATATACTTGTTATAACTTCTCCATCACATTTACATTCATTTGAAAGATGTCTTGGTGATGGGTCAAGATACGGAGTTTCTTTGAGTTATGCTGAACAAAAACACCCTAGAGGATTGGCCGAAGCTTTTTTGATTGGAGAGAAATTCATAGGTACTGATAAGGTGGCCTTAATCCTAGGAGACAATATATTTTTTGGAAATGGATTTAAAGACCTTTTGCATTCTGCAAAAAAAAATTTATCAGGGTCAACTATTTTTTCATATTATGTGCCTGATCCCGAAAACTACGGTATCCTCGAAATTGATAAAAAAGGTTCGGTTACGTCGATTGAAGAAAAACCAAAAAAAACCAAAATCAAATTTTGCAGTAACAGGTTTATATTTTTACGATAATGATGTGGTGGAGATAGCAAAAACAGTTATGCCGTCACCTCGAGGTGAGCTTGAAATAACTTCAATTAATGAAATTTATTTAAAAAATAATCGGCTTTCTGTAAAATCTCTTGGGCGTGGCTTCGCTTGGCTGGATACCGGAAATTTTGATGCCATGTTGGAGGCATCTTCTTTCGTACGAACAATAAGCGAAAGGCAGGGGCTCAAAGTCTCATGCCCGGAAGAAATTGGATATAACAATGGGTGGATTACCAGAGATACACTTCTTGTTTCGGCTCAAATGAATAAAAATAACCATTATGGTAGTTACCTTTATGCTTTGGCCAATAGAGAGTTTGACAAAAAATAAGGTATCACTATTTTTCTGTCAGCCAGAAGTGTTTAGAGCACCTATCATGATTTTTCAGGACTAACTTAAAATTTTAAAATGATTGAAAACAAAAGCATTTTAATTACTGGAGGCGCAGGGTTTGTTGGGTCTCATCTTTGTGAAGAATTAGCAAAATATAATAATAAAATTTATGTCTTAGATAATTATTTTACAGGATCAAGGGCAAATCATATAAAAAAAATAAAATATAAAAAAGGTGAAACAAAAAATATTTTTAATTATTTTAAATTTTAATTTTTATTAAATTTTAAAAATTTTTTTTATAAAAATAAATTAACTATTAATCCTAGTCCAAGAGCTATGAAGAAAAAGCCCTGAATTCTCTGCATAAAAGTTATTTTTGTTTGTAAAAAACTTAATGCCGATCCTGTCGTAACAAACAATGTTAGAATGATATACCAACATGCATCAACCACCCCAGCAATAAATACCAAGTAGATATTAAATACTAAGTCATTATTTGTAGATATAAATTGCGAGTAAATTGCAATAAACCAAACAAAAATTTTAGGATTAAAAATCGAAATACTAAATCCTTGTATTAAAGAAATTATATTATCCTTTTTATTTTTTTTAATTAAATTTAATTTTTCTTTATTTAAAATTGATTTCACTCCAATATGAATTAGAAAAATGATGGATAGTATCTTTAGACCATTAAATACAAATATATTAGTTTTTATAATTAACCCTAAACCCAGAACAGCTAATGTTGCATAAACCACAATCCCTATCCCATGACCTATTGAAGTCAAAAATCCATTATATCTTCCTTTAAAAATAGCATTATTAATTACTACTGCCATACTAGGGCCAGGTGACATTGCACCTAATAAGCAAACTGTAAATACTTGTACAAAAGTTACCAAAGTCATTTAAATTAAGAAAATTCTGCTGGAATTTCTCTATCTGCAATATCTTGTGATTTAATAGTTTTTATTAATTTTTGAGATGCATTTGTGTAGATAGCTCTTTTAGTATATTTCCAAATAGGAAGATCTTTATGACTATTACCCAAATAATCAAAATCATGAATCTTTAAATTTTCTTTTATAAATTGAACTTTATTTTTGCCTACCATATTAAAATCATCTCTTGTTCCGAAGGACTTTAAAAAAATGTTCAAATGCTTATCTATCTGCTCAACGAGTATTTGGTGACTTCCTGAAATAAGATAAACGACCTTATTATTTTTTTTTTCTTTTCTAATAAAATCAAATGCTGCTTTGTTAAAATTTAAATTTTCAAAAGAAATTATAAAATTTTTTGAAATTTTATTTTTTAAATATGCCTTTCCTTTAAATAAAAAAACCAATAAGTAAAATATAGTTCTAAGAGGATAGTTTTGAAAAGAATATGAAAAAGCTAAATCGGATAAATCTTCTTGAATTAATGTGCCATCCAAATCCACAAATAAAGGCTTGTTATCCTTCATATTTTTTAAAATAAGATACAGTAATTGTAATATTTTTTGGAAGAGTTTTTTCTTTTATATTTCCAACACAGTCTGCTTTTATCCTATAACCCTTTTTTATTATTTTCTCGTAAATCAATAATTTTACATTTTGTATTTCTTTATCTTTAAAGTTTTTTCTTCCCTGTTTTTCTTCAGGAAATTTTTGAAAAAAATC
>MDTB01143151.1_pt1 | contig 10920 bp, 10 predicted proteins | sample 811161 | NCBI WGS metagenome assembly MDTB01 (sample SAMN05326650, study PRJNA326480) | marine metagenome | isolation source: seawater | place: Mediterranean Sea | collected 2009 | reverse complement strand
GTTTTTTTTTAATAAATACTTATAACTTCCTCCTTTTGTATAAGTGTCTTGAACTCCAAGTATGACTTGCTTTGGTGAATTTTTAATACTAGATTTATATTCTGCTACAGCACTTCCTAAGCCGCCAATAACATTATGCTCCTCAACCGTGACTATAAGTGATGTTTTACAGGCTCGTTCGATTGCAAGTTTATCTATAGGTTTTATTGTGTGCATATTCACCACTTTACAAAAAATATTTTTGATGCTTAAAATCTTGGCTGCTTCTATGCAATGATAAACTGTTGCTCCATTACAGAAAATGGTAATTTCATCACCATCTAATACTGTAATTGATTTCCCAATTTTGAATTTATAATCTTTTTTATATATTATTGGATTATTAGAAGAACCAGTAAGCCTAATATATACTGGCCCATTAAATTTAACAGCAGCTTCTAATGCTTTAACTGTTTCGAGAGAGTCAGCTGGTGAAATTATGGATAAACCAGGAATTGAGCGAAGAACACCTATATCTTCTATGCAACAATGTGTAAAACCTAAAGTGCCTAAAGCTAAACCGCTCGCAATACCAACCATACAAACTTTCTGCTTCATGTATCCTAAATTTACTTTTATTTGTTCTAGGCATCTCATTGTTTGGAATGGTGAAAAGGTAGTTGTTATGACGTTAAATCCTTCACTAGCTAAACCGGCAGCAACACCAATCATATTTTGTTCTGCTATACCAAGATCCAAATATTTTTCAGGATAAGTTTTTCTATACCTGTCTAAGCCTGCAGAAGTAGAAACGTCACATGTTAATACCATTAGATTATCCATTTCCTCTGCTAATTGTAAAGCTGCCATTCCCAGTGTTGCTCGTGCTCCGATTGTAGACCAAACTTTAATATTTCTATCGTTAATTTTCATAAGGTTTTTTTTTAATTATTTCACCAATTGCTGTTTCATATAAAGATTTAGTTAAAACTGCATGATGCCAATCATTGTTATTTTCAGAAAATGAAAAACCTTTGCCTTTAATAGTATTTGCTATGAGAGCTTTTGGTTTTTTTATTTGTTTGCTCTTTTCAAAATAATCATAAAGTTCATCTATATTGTGTCCGTCTATTTCGCTTGTTTGCCAACCAAAACTTTGCCATTTTTCTTTTAAACTTTCTGTATTCATGATTTCTTTATTACTACCTGTTTGCTGAAAGTTATTTTTATCAATTATTACATATAAGTTATCAAGTTTAAAATTTGGTGCAGCCATTGCAGCTTCCCAGACTGAACCTTCATTACATTCACCATCTCCCATTACTACATAAATATTAAATTTTTTTTTCTTTTTTTTGAATGAAATTGCAACTCCAATACCTAAAGATAACCCCATGCCTAATGATCCATTTGAAAAATCTATACCAATTTTTTTATTTAAGACTGGGTGACCTAAAAGATTAGAACCATCTTTTTCAAAAGTTTTTAATTCTTTTTTCGTTAAAAATCCTACTTCTGATAAAACTGAATAATAAGCTAAACAAGCATGACCCTTACTCAATATAAACCTATCTTTATTAGCCCAGGTAGGATTTCTAATATCAATATTAATTTGAGTAGCAAATAAAGTAGAGACAATTTCTACTATTGATAAAGCGCCTCCTAAATGAGAGCTGCTTGCTCCGGCCAAATATGCCATGTCTAAAATATTTTTTCTTATATTTAAACTTAGATTATCAATTTTTTTTTTTGTATCTTTCTTCACTTTAACTATATACCCCCATCAACTCTTATAGTTTGTCCTGTAATGTAACTTGAAAGATCAGAAGACAAAAATAATGCAGAGTTGGAGATTTCCTCAGGATTTGCAAATCTTTTAAGTGAAACTTTGGTTAAAAATTCATTTATCGCTTCTTTGCTAGTATTATTTTGCATCATGTCTGTATCAGTCAAACCTGGTGCTATAGTGTTTACTCTAATATTGTAAGCTCCTAATTCTTTGGACAAAACTTTTGCCTGAGAAATTATTGCAGCTTTTGATGCAGAATAAGCGCTTCTACCCATGTTTCCATCTATTCCAGAAGTAGAAGAGATATATAGTATATTTCCTTTTTTATTTTTAATCATAGATTTTAAAATATATTGAGTAAAAGTAGATTGTGAAAAAAAATTTATTTCAAAGATTTCTTTTAATCGCTTTAAAGTTGTCATTGGAAAACTCGCAGTATGTATTATTCCTGCATTATTAACAAGTATATCGATTGGAATATTTCTATTCAGTATTTTATTTGCTGCTAATTTAACTTCATCTTCTTTACCAAAATCTAACTGAATAGGTATAATTTTTTGTTTTGTCGTACTTGTAATTGAGCTTACTAAATTTTCAAATTCTTTAGTAAGCTCTCTAACACAGGCAAAAATTGTTGCACCATTTCTTGAATAGGTTTCTAGAATTTTTTTCCCAATTCCTCTGTTACAGCCAGTTATTATAGCTGTTTTATTCTTTAGAATCATTTTGAACAAAATCTTCTTTTGAAAAAATATCTTTAGCAAGCGCGGGTTTAAAAATTGTTTGACCACTTTTGGTCATAAAATTTTTGATAAAAGACTTGTCTTCTCCTGCTAAACATAAATCACTGTGATTTCGAAAATATTTAATACTAAAACCATGATCAATAATTTCTTTAAGTGATTGTTCAAATATATTGCCAATTTTTATATGTACATATGGGCAAACTAAAACATCTCCAATTGGGGTTATATATACCCTATTAACAGTTGTGCAGCCTAGAATTTTTTCATGATCTTTGTCAAAAGGGTTCCAAATATTTCTAACCAAATTTTTGTATTCTTTTCTAATTTTTCTTAAATACTCCCTGTCTTTATCATCACAAATTATATTCTCAGCGTTTTGCCACATACCCGATGGTACTGCAACATTTAGTAGAGTTTTATATCTTTTGTCTTTTGAGTAATCCAAAAGTTGTTTAAAATGTTCCGTATTCGCATTGTAATGACCAACTGTAATATTTAAATAAGGGTCCATGCCAGCTTTTTGAACATGCTCAAGGCCTTTAATTGCCCTCTTCCAAGACTCTTTTCTGCCTCTTATTTCGTCATGAATTTTTTCATCCATACTATCAATACTTACCGAAACTCTGCTCACTTTATATTCTGCTAATTTTTTTGCCATTTTTTCATCTAGATAATATCCATTAGTTGTCAAATACATGTAGAACCTCTCTGGTTTTATCGCTTCTAAAACATCAAATAATTTGTCTGGTTGTAAAAGAAGTTCTCCACCTTGAAGATCGAACTCAAAATACCCTAGTTCGTCAGCTTCATCTGCCAATCTTTTAATTGCACCTATATCTAAATACTCTTTAACATGATCTCCTTTCGGTGAGTTTGTAAAACAATATTTACACCTTAAGTTGCATGCATTATTAAAATTTAAATCTATACCTCTAGTTTTAGTTCCAACTTTACCATCATTTTTTTGAACATAATTATAAAAATCTTTTAGTTTTTTTACTAATCTTGGCTTGTTAAGTAATGAGGAGGCAATAGGCATAAAAATTAATTATTTAAACTAAACTTTTTAATTTCGTCTGGCAACACTATATTGAATTCAGCTCTACAAACAATTTCATTTTTGACCTTTCCTATACCATCACAGATAGCCAGACCTCTTTTATAACTTTTAACAGATGTTTCCAAATAAAGTCTATCGTTTGGAATTACTTTTTTATGAAACTTTAATTCATTAGCTGAAACAAGGTACATTATTTTACCCTTGTTATTAGGCATGGTTAATATGGATAAAGAACACATTTGAACTAACGCTTCAATTTGCAGAAAGCCTGGCATATTTGGGTCGGACGGCCAATGGACCTTAAAAAACCATTCATCTTTTTTTAGATCCTTATATCCTCTTGAATGTTTACCAGGAATAACCTCTTCAGCAAAATCAATCATAAGATAAGGGGGTCGGTTTTGTTGATAATCCAATATGTCTTTTTTATCTAATATCATTTTATTCTATTGTTATTATTCTTGATAATTCATTTAATACATTAAAACCATCCCATATAGGATTAATATTTAAAGCATTACCTACAGGTACAGCTCTATCAATTCCGCTTAGGTTATTATTTAATAAAAAAACTTCTAATTCTTTTTTTTTAAAACCAAAATAAGTAAGTGTTTGACATTTTTTTGAAATAAAATGTTTTATTTTTGACAAATTATTAATATTTTTTTGGAAAAAAGTACCATTTTTTCCTCTTATATTCTCAATCGAATTAACCTTTTTGTTAACATCAATTATATAAAGATTATTTTTATACATATTTATTTTATTAAAATTATTATGTTCAATAATATTTTTCATTAAATTGGTATATTTATCAATTATGTGGATATCATCGAAAATAAAATTATTTTCAACAGCCTCATTTAACTCTTTCCAAAAAATATTTTGTAACTTAGTATTTTTTTTACCTACCCAAAAAACAAAATGTGGAGAATTGCAAGCAGCCTGATTCATTAAGTAGGAGTCGTAATAAAATTTTTTTGCTAAAATTTTTAATTTATTTAAATTCAAATTTTTCAAAATTTCTAGATTGATCACTGATATTGAGTATCTATCTGCAAATGTAATATCAATAGACTTTTCGGGTATCCAAAATTTTCTAATATCATTAATTGTTTTGTCCCCACCCCATATTACTCTTGCATCACAAACAGAAGAAAAAAATTCAGTTTTTTTGGTATTGCTTGCGTTATATTCGGTAAGAATATTTGAATTTTTTAGAACTTTATATTTTCGTTTATCAAAAATATTTTTTAAAATAGAAATTATGATTGATTTTTCTTTTGAATTTTCAGATGAAATTTTAACTATATTTGAGTTTCCACTTAATAATCCAAAAAACAATGAGTAAACAAAATTTGTTGGCACATTTGATGGACATATATGAAATATTAATCCTCGACCTAACCTATATTGATTATCTGTCAAGCTGAGTTCTAGTTTTTTAATTCTTTCTTTTCGACACCAATACATTAAATAGATCAAGTCTGGGTAAGATTTTAGTTCTTTATAATCTTTAAGTTTTTTAGAAAAATCCTCTAAGAAATCAATGCACAATTTATTAAAAGGTCTGAAAACTTTTTTTTTAAAATTTTTATTATCTATTATTTTATTTGAAATTTTTTTATCTTGTATCACTGCAACCTCTTATCTCAGCTTTTTGTGTTCTACCATGTATTAAAAACCTCGTACCTTCATAACTACATTTACATTTTTTTCTATCAATAATTTCTCCAATATCCTCAGTCAAAATATTATGTCCAGGATAACTAGTAGGAAGAAGTGAAATTAGTTGTACTAGGCCCTTTTGGTTTTTTTCTAGAATGTTAAAATTTTTATCTCTAATTAAAACATTAGAAAAGATTGAAGTTATGAAGTACCCACATTTACACTCAAGAAATATAGACCCAGTTTGTTCTATCATTCCATAATAATTAAAAATATTTTTTAAATTATGTATTTTGGATAATCTCTTTTTAAATTCTTTATTATTAATTTTAAATTTATTTAACTTTTTCCAACCACCACCATGAAGTAAAGTGCCATAAGAGAAATCATATTTTTTAGAATTTAAAATTAAACTTTCATAAATTATACTTGTAAATCCAAAGATAAAAAAATTTTTAGATCCATAATTTTTTAAAAAGATTTCAATTTTTTTATGGTTAACTTTCCCCTCATTATCTAAAGCATAGCAGTGATTTTTACCAAAAATTGAAAAACCATTAATTGCGGCCATTCTTGCACTTAAGTCACTATCAATATTATCTCTAGGATCTTTATCAACAATCAACATAGGCACTCTTATATTTCCTAATATTGTCTTTAATATATTATTTAAAACTTTGATTTGATAATTTGAATTTTTTTTATCTAAATAAATTTTTGACAATTCATTGCCTGAAGTACCTGAGGAAACAAGTTTTTTAAAAATTTTTTTTGATGGAATACTTTTAAGATTAAATTCTTTAAATAGTCTCACTGGAATCATTGGAAAATCTTCAATTTTATTTTTATGGTTGATATTAAAACCAATATTTTTAATAATCTTTTTGTATTCTTTGCAATTTTTATAATGATGTTTAGTGAGATAGCTAATTTGTTTATTAAAGATTTTTAATTTTTCATCCTCATTAATTCCAAATGGTTTTTTTTTAATCAACTTTTCTATTAACATGCCAAATATTTTAAATTCATGTAAGATATTTTATTATTTTTATTAATTGGAAATTTTTTTATATAAATCATTTTAAAATAATTTAAATTTAATGTTGTATAATTAGAAATAATTTTTTTAATTTTTTGATCTACTTTTTGATTATAAAAAATAATAATCTTTTTTCCGAAACTTATGCAAGCACATTTAATGCCTGAATCCTTTATTAACACTTCCAACTCATCTAAATTTACTCTATGACCATATATCTTTGCCATTCTAGACTTACGTCCCATGATATAAAAAAAACCATCTTTATCTTTTTTTCCAAGATCTCCTGTTTTTAAAAGTTGTTTATTTTTATCACCTTTTCCTAAATCTTTATAATTATGAGCGTAACCCAAAGAAACATTTTTTCCTTTATAGATTATTTCATTATTTTTTTCGTTTATTGATATTTTTCCATTAGGAATAGGAATTCCAATACTACCAATTTTTTTTTTAATATATCTAAATGGTAAATATGCCATTCTAGATGTTGCTTCAGTTTGACCATACATAATTATAAAATTTTTTTTTTGTTTTTTTGAGTAATCATAAAAATAATTAACTAAATCTCTACTTAAATGACCGCCAGCTTGGGTAAAATATTTTAAATACGGCAGTTTCATTGTATTAAATTTTAATTTTTGCAATATTTCATATAAGTAGGGAACACCACCAAAATTGGTTATTTTATTTTTTTTAAAATTTTCCCAAAATTTTTTTTCAACAATTTTTTGATCTGTAACTAGAATTGATGCTCCGTTGTTTAAGTGAGTATTTATAATTGATAGGCCATATGTATAAAAAAAAGGCATTGTTGTAATCGCTCTATCTATATTGGTTATTTTTAAGAATTTTGTAATATTTTTTGTATTATCTTCAAGATTTGAGTGAGAAATTCTAACATATTTTTTACTTCCTGTGCTTCCAGAAGTAGGTAGTAAAATTCCTAATTCTTTATACAATTTATAATTTTTATTATTAATCACTTTATAAATTTTATTTAATTTGAAAGTTTTTAATAATTTATAATTTGATAAATTTATACTGTATGATTTTGGAACAAATAGATATTCGGGAGAATAATTTTTTATTAATTGATTTAGAGAATCTTTTTTGATATCGGGATCAATTAACATTTGTACTACACCTTTTTTGTATAAACCTAAGTAAGCTGAAATAGACTCAACATTATTAGATGCCAGAAAAAATATTAGTTTTTTATTTGAAATTTTTGAGACTAAAAATTCTGATTTTTTTATAATGTCTCTGTATAAATAATTTTTACCATTTTTATCTATGAGACAAATTTTAGAATTATATTTATGTATATTTTCAAATAAAGGCATTAAATAAAATTTAATTCATAATTTATTGTTCATTAATTGAACAGTAAAGAAAAAAATTAATAATTAACACCAAAAGAGTGTTTTAAGCTATTTTTCTAAAAGTTGTCCCATATGAAAAACTTGCTTTGGAAGTTTGTATCACAACAATATCTCTTGGAATATTTTTTGTATAAGCTCGCCTTCCATGCATAAATCTTTTATTGTCAACCATTACTAGGTCGTTCTTACTCCATTTTATTTCGTAAGTTAGTTCTTCAGCTTCTTTCTTTATTTCAGTTAATATTGATTGAGGAATTTTTTTTTTACCCACAAGCGATCTTCTAATAAGTTGATTTTCAGAACTAAGATCAATTAAAAGATGATTTGCAAAACACAGGTCTTGGTCATTTCTGCTTTTATGCACAGAGTATCGTGTTAATTCTAAATTTAACAATCTTTTTTTATAATCTATAAAGCAATTGGTAACACCTGGTTCATTTAAACTCCATGCTTTTTTTTTTATGTTACGTTTTTTTACATTAATTGGAATTTTTAAATCATAAACAATTGGATTTGATAAAAAAAAATTTTTTAATTTATTAGATAGTTTCTTCCATAGCATTAAGCCGTCACAAAATGTTGTTGCACCTTTGTTACCTAATGGAGGTTTTAAACAAAAAAACCAAACTAATTCTGGCCATGCTGGAGTAAAGCTTGCTTCACTATGTAGAGTAATTTCTTGATAACCCGCATCTACATTCCTAATATTTTTTCTACCAAATCTTTCTGTTCTTCTCATAGCATCATTAGCGTATATTTGGGAAAAATAATCTGTAAATTTAGTTAATTCCTTTGGTTTAATCTTTAAATTTTTAAAAATTATAATGCCATATTTTTCAAAATTGAAAATTATCTCTTCAATTTGTTTTTTTTTAATGTTTAAATGATCAAAATTACTGATCATTAAACCACCGCCATCAAATAATTTGCTAATATTTTTTTTTATCATATATTTTAGGAAATTATATGAACTTTATTAATATATCTGATAAAGTACAAATTCTATTATTACACAAAAAAAAAATTATTCAATTACAAAAATTTTTTAAAAAATATTGGAATAAAAATCATATTTTTGTGAAAAATAAAAAGTTTTTAATTTGGCAGCATCAAAACAAAAATTTAATTACACATGCTGCTGCTCTCTATAAGGGTAAATTATTAGGCGTACAGGGCTATATATCTCAGTCACATTATGATTCAAAAATTAAAAAAAAACAAATATTTCTGACAATTTTTAGAGTTATTGACAATATACTTCCAGGGTTAGGTTTAAAAATTTTTAAGTTCATAGAAAAAAAAACCTCAGCTGATTTTATTGGTACACTTGGCTTTACACCAAAACTTAAAAATTATCACAAGTGGCTAGGTTATAAAGTCGGTTACTTAAATCATCATGTTGCGGTCTCAAAAAATACTAAAAAATTTAAAATATTAATTGATAAAAATAAAAAATTTTTTACTAAAAAAAAAAATGATAGATACAATCATTTTTTAATAGACAAAAATTATCTTTTTAAAAATAAACTTACTTATCTTTTCAAATACCAATATCCTGAGAAAACTAGTGTGTTTCTGATTAACAGATATTTAAATCATCCAATTTTTAAATACAAAATATATTTGATTAAAAAACTTGGGAGACCAAGGGCAATTTTAGTCGTTAGAGACGTATTTTTTAAAAACTCCAAAGTTTCAAAAATCGTTGATTTTATAGGTAAAGAAAAAGAATTTTCAAATATAGGAAATGTAGTTAATGATTTATTGTGTGAAAAAAATAATGAATTTGTTGATGTATATTCCTTTGGGATAAATTTAAAATATATAAAAAATGCTGGTTTTATTAACAGATATAAAGCTAAAGGTTTAATTGTCCCAGAATATTTTTCACCATTTATAAGAAAAAATATTGATCTGCTTTATGGATATAAATGTAAAAAAAAATATATAAAAAAAGTAAGACTTTTTAGAGGTGATGGAGATAGAGACAGACCAAATTTTTTTTAAAAAAAATAGAAGACTTTAAGTCATCTAATATAAAAAATTTAATTTTATATAAAAAAGAGATCGCAATCAAGAACGACCCTCAATGATTTAACTTTTCATCATTGATAAAATGTCTGAATGATCTTGTCTTGGAACTTTGAATCTGTGACAACCATTGATTTTTACATCGACCATTCGTTCAATAAAACCAATTTCAATATTCAATTTTTTTAAAACTTTAAATGTATCATTATTAAAACTCCCACAGGGATGCGACATAGAATTGAAAAAATGTTTTGGTTTTTTTAAAATATCGCATAGAATTTTTAGGTTTGTGTTATACTCATAAAATTGTTGATTATACGTTAATTTGTTCATTCTTATAGGGTGATTATGGGAATGAAGACCTATTGTATGTCCTTCTTTAATAATAGTACGAATATGTTTATAAGAAACAAACATTTTATTAAAAGACTTTTTTGGATCAAACTTAAAATCGCGAAACATCTTAAACATAATACGATCATAATCCTTTTTTTTTAAAAAATTACTTCTTACTAGTCTAAATTTAATATCATCATAAGTATAATGTGGATAAATTTTCTTTTTAAATAAAATTTTTTTTTTACTTTTTTTTAAATACTCAAAAACATTTTTTGGAGTGTAATTATAAAAATTATCATAAAAAACTTTCATATTTTTAAAATAATTATTTCTAAAAAAACGATATAATTCTAACTTGTCAAAATCACCTTTGATTGGTGCTGTATTAAGAAAAAAGAATGCTTTTATTTTTAATTTCTTTAAAATCGGTAAAGCAATATCAACTTGGGTAGGATTTGTATCATCAAAGGTTAAGCATAAATGATTTTTTTTAAGATCCTTGCTTTTAAAAAATTTTAAAAAATCCTTAGCATCTAAAATGTTTTTTTTTCCAACAAAATTAATTATATTCTTAAATTGTTTTTCATTTATCGTTCCTTGTCCACTTTTATGTTTTTTGTTATCATGAAAGTGATGAAACATAATGCCATGAGGATAATTTTTTTTTAATATTTTATGATATTTCATTTTTGAGAATAAATTATAATATCTAATTCAAATCATTAAATTTTTTTCAGTGCATAAATCAAGCCAATTGAGCTATTAGTACTGGTCAGCTACACGTATTGCTACGCTTCCACACCCAGCCTATCAACGTGGTGGTCTACCACGGCTCTATAGGAAGAACTAGTTTTGAGGTGAGTTTCCCGCTTAGATGCTTTCAGCAG
>MDTB01136952.1_pt1 | contig 10920 bp, 9 predicted proteins | sample 811161 | NCBI WGS metagenome assembly MDTB01 (sample SAMN05326650, study PRJNA326480) | marine metagenome | isolation source: seawater | place: Mediterranean Sea | collected 2009 | reverse complement strand
TCCGATTACCTGATCTGAGTTACGCTGTTTCTCGAGAGCGCTTCTCAAAGCAGCTTTCGATCCAATCACTAGGATTTCTTCCATTTCTAATCGATCATCAGAAAAAACCGGTGTAGCAAAAATAAATATGGTTAGCATGGCTATCAAAAGATTACGCATTATACTCGGCTCCAAAAACTCTCAAAAACGTCTCCATCAGGTTGGGTGCAACAGATGACAAAGAAATTACCGATTTAAGAAATTTTCATGGCAATGGTGTTTGATCTAGAAGCGATCGAGCCGAGTGGATTGACCTATCCTCCAAAAATCGCATCATGATCTCGAGTGGTCCCCCATTCTTTTATCATCGATTCACAGCGCAACGTCACTATCTGCGAAACGTAGGCCAGTTACAGAGAAGTTACAAACAACACACTTAAAGAGAATCAAGATAAAGCGATCATCTTATTCATAAAACAAATTTTAGCAGTTCAGGCCGTGAATCAAATTCATATTTTGAGAGAGTGTCACAATAAGAAAATGGGGGGGCGTCGCACGATAGAGAGGATTCTCAAACTATACCTAAACACACACTGGACAAGACGTAGAGAAAGCCTCAGTAACCAATGGCTTTACGAGTTAATTCATCCTCAAACCGAAAGCATAGCCGAGGTACCAAGCGTGCCAAGCGTGCCAAGCGTGCTGAGCATCCTCAAACAATAAGCGGTTATGATAAAGGGTCCACCCACTATTTTAAAATTGGATCATAGGCTGAGTAAAGATTGTTTCCACGGATAAGATAATCATACCTTACGAGAGAAGAATCTTATGAAATATATACCATCATCGGATAAAAAAACTCAACCTGCCAGGGAAAGTAATGAGCAAAAGTTTTATTAAAAAAAAGAGAGGAAGAATATTAAGTCTTCTAATCAGATAAAAAAAGCAAGCCATTACATTTAGTCACCACAGTTTACGTTATTGGATGGGCTGCATTGGCTCTAAAATATTAGAGGGAGCTGATTTGGCTTTACGAGCGGCTTGCTTCCTATTCATGTCAACCAGCGTAAAAAAAAGGTCTCTAACGTTTCTAGGCTGTGTGAGATCAGCCGAATCTTTGAAATCTGTATTGAAACGAAATGAGGCTGTTCTCATTGACGGTCCGAAAATACCGTCAATAGCGCTACTATAATAACCTAGTTTCGCGAGCTCTATTTGAACTACTTGTCGCTCCTCAAAAGACATTTGCGAAAAAGTCTTGCGAAGATTTTCGTTCTCAATGTCTATTACTAATTTTTTTTCTGGCTCCAATGTTTTACCTGTAGAGCGGATCGCTACCTTTCTTGCCTCCAGTCTCCTCAAACCTAGTTTAATTTCTCTTGGTACATCAATATTGTCGCACATAGAAGCGGAATCACATGGGTAACTGCTTGCCGAAGCGAGCCGGTAATAAATAGTTGCAGCTTTTGGGTAACCAAGATTTTCTGCAGATATTGCTAGATAAAAATAAGCTTGATCAGAATCATCACCGATTTTTATTACTTGAAGAGCAAGATCTTTCCAATTTTTTAATAAATAGAGCTCTTTGAGATTGTCCTGATTCCAACCGTAAGTTCCCGCACATGATATCTCACAATCAAGGCGACTAGCGCCTGTTGTGAAACTCCGCGAAATATCACCGAAGGAAATATCAGAGTCATATTGAGTTGCGCATCCTGACAATGTTACAAAAATGATGAAAAAAAACGCTGGGAACATTTTAGCTCTGTAAGTTCTCAGCATAAATCACTCCTAATTTGGGGATCAATAGTCAAGACTTCTTTGGGTGATGTGCACCAAAATTATACTACTTAATAAGTTTGCTTTAACTAAGTTGATTTTTCAAATTTGATTTTTTTTTAAATTTTCATTCTTTGTGCACTACAAACGAGGGGGATTATATTTTGGATTTCAGATGCTTTTGTTCCCGTAAAATAGCTTGGTAAATCCCCGCGCATATTGTTGTATGGATAAACACAAAGGTTGCGATAAAGTAGTTTTTGATTTAATTTTAATAGTATTCATGAAGTCTCTCAAAAGAGTCAAAAAAATGCCCAAGGTAACTACTATCCTATTGATTTTTACACTACTGATCCCAACTTTATCAATGGGCAAAACGAAATATTATCCTCCTGAAATATCAAATATAAATTCACATTTTCATCAAATGACCGATGTTGTTCGTAATTGTAACGAGTTAACCCTTCCTACTCACACCAACATGGGCGTTGTGAGGTGCAAAAAAAAAGTGACAGATGACACTGGAATTATTATTTCAAAAATGGAGGTTAACTGGCTGCGTAAAGGAGTCCATAAAAAAAAACAAATTATTGAAGACCATGTCTTTGAAAGTGGGATTAAAATCTTTTTAAAGAATGAAGAATTAAGCTACGCTTCCATACATCTTGCTGAACACAAAACCGGTCCACAAACCCAATCATTCCGCTGGATTGTGAATGATGTTAATCCACGTCTCATTTTTACTCCGGATGGGAAGATATTGAAAGCCACATCGGAGGTCATGAAGAATAGATTTGGCTTCGAATATGATAATAATAAGGTTACTAAAGTCTTTCAAGATATGCCGGCGAGTGAATTCCTATCGGTAAACGACTATATAACGTCGATTTACGTGCGCAAGCGCCCGTTCGGACCAATAATAGACACGTTTGTTTGGTCAGATGTAACCAGCACGAAAGAAGCGATCCGTCAATTTATTTCTAACCAAGAGCCCGATTCATATTTTGACTTTTTGGGTTTTAATGAAAAAGGAAACTGGCGAATCAAACACCGAATAGCCAAGGTTATAGCGGAACCCGACTATAAAGTACTTCGAAAAGGGTCACAACTTCCGTCGTGTAAAACTGAAAAAGCTTCTGCATGTTGGGATGCAATCAGGCTTCCCAGCAGTTACTACTTTGGGGAAACACTCGCTGGTCGTCCTCACGGATTTGGTACAGAGTTTATGTCAAACGGAGACTACTATTCCGGAGAGTTTGCTAGTGGGAGAATAGTTGGCGTGGGCACTTATGTTTTTTTTGATGGTGGAATCTTCAGTGGATCGTTTTCTCAGTACTCTGCAGGAAGACCTCAAAAACGATTTGGATCGCACCAGTATACCAACGGGGATGAATATGTTGGACCCTTCTTGGATAATGTACCCCACGGATTGGGTACATATTACCATGCAGATTCACGAGTTTGGACCGGCACATTCGGCAAGGGGGCAAAAACTCAAAACGGATATGTGTTTGCAAATACGGATGATTTTCAGGATGAGGAGACTAAATTAGCACAACAAATTCAAAGTCATCTTAAAAAAAACAAATACCTTAGTGGTGCAGTAGATGGTATATTAGGACCTAAAACTGAGAACGCGTTTTACGAGTTTGATAAAGACTGGAGTGGGGATTCGGAACCTGTGAAACTTAACCATTACGTCCTTAAAAAAGCAGCGCTGTTAAAATTAAAGAATGCTAACTTAAAAATTACTGAGCGCTCTTGTGCGGAAGTATCTACTCAACAATTTGGTTTTTGTTTAAAAGCAAATTAATCAACAGCAATGGCACGCTTTTCGAATCTTATAAAAGATTAATTATCCTTGAACTTGACCTTTAATCTTTTAAAAAAGAAATTTGAATATTTTGTCCTGATTCATCCAAGCTCTTCAGTAAAATTGTTTCACTCGTATCATGTTGAAAAGACATTCCTCCGGGTTCCGATAGTGACATTCCTCTTTGTGTTTTGAAACGAAACTGCTTCGATGACGTAAATTGAACTCGAATATTCTGATTTTTCAGGGGTATCTCAGACACTAACGCAGAGATATTAATAGGCGTCCAAAAATCTTTTGATAAAAAAACTTGTTGACTCGAGACTAGTATTGGTTCAACCTGGGGCACAACTTGAGCCAGATAGTTGGTATTTTCATCAACATCGCTAATATTTATCAGTGCAATAAAAAAAACAATTAAACACACCCCTATGGCAAAGTCGATTACTTTTAAACGCCGGACTGGTTCTTTATCTGACCAAACAAATAGTTTTCCATCGGCGACCAGATTGCTTTTGTGTCCTCTAAGTTGAGTTTTAGCTTTTTCAGTCTCTGATTTTGAGGCGCCAATTGATATTAGGGCATCTATTGATTGAGGACGATTACGCGGAAGCGGAGCCATACCTTTATCAATCATTTTAAGGAAACTCGTCGGAAAAGAAGTCAAATCTTTATCTCCGGCTAGCGGAGTACACTTGTCTGAAAGCACTCTAGAGGGCGCATCGGGAGGTGAGCTACCCTTTATTACCCGATAAAATGAGGCAGCGAGAGAATAGATATCAGTGTATGGGCCATGCTCGGTATCTGATGCATACTGCTCCACCGGAGAATAATATGGTGTAACTAGAGCCACTGTTCGATTAGCGGTCTCTCTGCGTGCAGAACCAAAATCGATAATCACGGGTTTATCGTCGATTTTATTAATAAGTATATTATCTGGCTTGATATCTCTATGAAGAAAACCTTTTGCATGGATGACTTTTAAGCCCTCACAAATCATTGCAAAAACATCAATAAGTTGGGATGGAGTTTTCACATGCTTTGACCAATGATCTATCGGAGAGCCAGCTATATAGTCCATCACAAGGTACGCTGTATTGTTTTCTCTATAATAACCAAGCACCGAAACTAAGTAAGGAGAACTAAACTGAACAAGTGTTCTTCCCTCGTCTAAAAAACGTTCTAGTCCCCAACGATAATCATCAGTCTTGTCCCTTCTTGGTACGACGGTTGGTTTATTTTGAACTCGTTGACAAAACTCGTCTGGAAAATACTCTTTTATCGCTACTTTTTTCTTGAGATTAACATCGGCTGCAAGATAAGTGACACCAAACCCTCCGATTCCGAGCACTTTAATAATTTTATAACCACTCACGACTGTCCCGGGAGATAAATTCATATATTTTCTTTAGAGGCTAACATTAATCGTCATTGTCCGGCATCAATCATAATAAGGGTTGTATTGTCCTGATTTTTTACCTTCTTGAAACGTACTGCATCCATTATGCACAAATTGATAGATGCTAAATCGTATCCGTTAAGTTCTCTCAATATGCTACTAATTTGTTCATGTCTAAGAGAATCAAGACCATCACTAGCTAAACCAATGTATTTATAATCGTCAAGATTAATTCCTTGGTTCTGAATCTGATATAATTCAAGCTCTCTCCCCTGCAGTGCAGACCTCAGCTGATTTTTTTGCTTTTTGTATTGATTACTTAATTGATCTAGTTCACCCGCCGCTACCATTGCGTCTAAAACGGGCTTCATCGAATGATCGTCATTTAATCGATGAATTACATAATTTTTGTCAACCCCAAACAAAATGCTGTCACCGACACTAACCCAATACAGTTTTCTTCCATTAAAGATGGCAAGGATTAGCGTGGTGCCAAAACCTCTATATGTAGGATTTTTGAACAGGAGCTTTTGTAACTCATCATTAACAGATACTAATGTTGCTTCTAGCGTAGAGACCGTGAAATCAATATTCTTATCATATTTTTCTTTAATTGCATCAATTACAGTTTGACTTGCGACTGCTCCGCCAACATGACCGCCCATTCCATCCGCCAAAACATATACATGAAAATTCTCATTGTTCCAACAAATCCCATAAGAATCCTCTTGCTCCTCTCTGGCACCGATAGACTGGGAAGCACAAAACATCCGATTCATATATTAGTCACACAAATACTTACCAGCTAAATTCAGCATCACAAAGCGCCACAAAACGAAATGATGTTTGTCCGATATTAAAGATCATCCCAGATTTCATTAACATCCGCTCAAGCAAAGGCTGATCCTTTAAATAAACCAGAGATTTTCCATCTCCTGGTAGTAAAAAAAAATTTTTATTCCTTGCATCATATGCAATCGAAAAACAATTACCTCGAGAAATTTCTTGATCATTAAACTCTATTGGAACACGAACATCCACTCCCCTTCCCACAGAATTCATTCCAATACCTAAGGTGAGTACGCTGCCTTGGCCGGGACCATCAATAGCGACTAACCAACCCGTGGGCGGATCTTCCATTAAATTATTATCCAAAGTCTCTTGCACTTCATTTTTTTCACCTTGGCCCTCAGCAGGACGTGTTTTACTACCGGGACGATAGATACGAGTTTTCTCATGATCTAATGGCACGGGTTCAGGGTCAACATTCACTGTCGCACCAACTATTTGAGTTTTATCGTCATCGAAGCTTTGAGCGGCTGCACGCTCTGCGATTGCCCTGAAATGACTATCATCTAATTTTTTTGTTTTTTCTGAATCTGCTACCATTGTTGAGCTCCTCCTTGAGAGTTCTTGAATGTTTTATTCATACCAACTTTTTTGAAATTTTTAAGATATCTAGCAAAGTGCAAGCATATTTGCCGAAAAGGACCGAAGAATCCTCTGACACCTCTTGCTGAGTAACCAAGTCAACACCCATTTTTGTTACAAGTCGCGTACCGTTTTTACTTGCGCGGTCAACAAGTAAAATTTTGTTTACGTTATTAACTATTATTAAAGCATGCTCTAGGGAAACTGTCTCGTCTGAGATACTAAAGTCATTTTTGGCGCTTCTTCCTACAGTTATCACAAGAGGTGCATCACTCTCAGTGTTGAGTCGTTTCGGCAGCCTACCAATACCTTGATTAGTGTTGGTAATGGATGGTGAGTCATAATTATTAATGCCCTCCTCTCCTTTCTTAAGTAAGAGGAAGAGAAGTACAAAATTTATTAACGGCACAAAAGACAGTAGCTGCCACCAACCACTTCGGTTTATGTCATGTAATCTTCGTGTAGTGACTGACACGATGGGTGACAAAGTTATAATAAAAATCGCTAATGTGAGCTCTGGCGCTCCAGTCAGGGTCACCAAAGCGACCGCAATACAAACAAATAAGTAGAAAAACCAATACTCTCGCCTACTCGCACGACCCTCGAATTCGGCATACTTAAAAAAACATGTTTTTACTGCATCAAAAAAACTCACCATTAAGACCCTTCAATTGAGAACCAACTTAATCTTTTCTGCCAGCGTAATCTCGTCTCCCACATGTAACCTTGTAAGTACAAACGGTGCTTGCGGTGCGCCGTTCACGCGAGTTCCATTGGTAGAATTACAATCTTCTAAATGTAGATCACCATTAACCAATGAAAACTTGCAATGGACACGCGATATTTTCGAAAAGGGTATCTGAAAAGCGGCAAATTGAGTATTTCTGCCCACAAAAATTCCAAACGGACTGCTCAGGCTATGAAGCGACAGTGTAATATTTATAGGCCTTCCGTTTTGATCAAACCCCGAGAGTGAATAGTCGTTATTAGATGGATCTCGTTTAATCGGTTTTATAGGATTATCTGTAATCTCATCAATTCTGTGAGCCGAGCTTAAATTTGGGGGTGAAATTGTGTGAGAATTTTTTCTCGAAAGTAAGATTAAAAACAGTGCAGTAACCACGGAGAGCACAGCAATGTTTTTCCAGTCTTGCACACTGATATTTTCGATATAAACCGTGGCATCATTTTCTAATTTTTTTTCTATTCCGCGATTGCTATTTTCAGATAATTGCTCCGCTTTTTGAGTATTCGTTGCAGTTACGTCGGAAGAGCAGCTATCAACGATCTCAACACCTCTTATGCGTCCCATCAGAGCGTCAATTAACTCCGCCGACGCCAAGGCAAACATATCTTTTTCCTCAGCGGCGGTAATTAGTGTGTTAACTCCTATCACAATTCCACATTCGTTTAAAAGCGGTCCTCCGCTATTACCCATTCTGATTTCCGCGGTGTGTTGAATGTACTCCCTCGCACCGCCTTGGCCGGAAAATTGTCTCGATAAAATACCTCGAGTGATTGTAGAGTCTAAATTCCTGTCGCCCTCAGACACACCAAATATGTCGTAATTATTCAATTGCGTGCCCGGAAATCCCAAGGCGAACACTTCTTCTCCCTTTTTTAATTTTTCTCCCCAAATTTGCAAATATGATACATGGGAAGAAGGGTTGGCTTTTAAAATGGCAAGGTCTTTTGCTTTGCTCGACCAGACTAAATTTATCTCAAAAAAATCATACAACTTTCCAGCCGCTATGAAGCGTTCACCCGACGAAATCACATGCTGATTAGTGATGATATAGCCGTCCTTCGTAACAAAGAATCCAGAGCCATGTCCAATAATTTCCTCCCCTTTGATTGCAAAGAGAATCAAGGTTGCATTATCGGCTCTTTCAACATCGGAAAACGATGTAACGCTGACAGACACCAAAAAACATAAATATAAGCTGATCCGATTCATTCAAGAAAGTTCTGCGAAACTCACCGTAAGCAGCGTTTCAGCTAATTGTAAAGAATCGTTATGCCGCAGCTGATGCTGATTTCCAACCTGTAATCTTAGGTCATTTAAAATACTTCCATTTGCAGATCCAAGATCTTCGAGCACCAACACTCCGTCGACTACTGAAAGTTTAATGTGAGATCGAGAAATTGAAGGCACGTCTAATACGAAGTCACAATCAACTGCACTTCTCCCTAAAACGACTCCTTTGTCGCGACACAAAATATCAGCTGGGATTTTGATCGCTATATTTTCCCCTCTCATAACAACATCATATTCGAAGGAGGCCTTAGTTTTAGGGGCCTCGCCTTCAACGGGGGCAGGTTTCCTAGTCTGGCGCTTCGCGGTAAAGAAAAGAACAAGGCTCAAGCTAAGCACCCCACCTAGCACATAAATAATTTGAGTTTTAAATGCGTCGGCTTCTTCAGATTCTTTCAGCGCTGCCTCCGTCTCTTCTATTTTTCTCTCTTTCTTAACTAATTCGCCTTCCACTTCAGCAATACGGTTGTCTAACTGCAGAGCTTCGTCATTAAATTTTTCAATTTCTTTTTGTGCAGTTTCCAGTTCTTTTCTAACAGCCTGAACATCTCCAGTTTTTTGCGCTATCTCTGTTTCGAGTTGCTGCTTTAACCGTGCTACGTTCCCCTCGGCATTTTTTCTATCAATTTCATTTTTTTGTCGCTCTTTTTCTAATCGATCCGCCATTATTCGCGATTTATCTGATTCACTAGGGCAATCAGAATCAACGATTCTGGTCATGCCACTCAAAGCATCGCTTAATAAATCCACGCCAATTGCCGACGTTAATGTTTTACTAACCGACTTATCAACAATGCCCATTAGGTCACCACAATTATTAAACACAACTGCCCCGTTAATCGGCAACAATTCAGGGGCGATGGATAAATCGATGTAGCCGGGGGAAACGTTTCTTTGCTTTGAAATAGCATTACTCACAACACCCTGTTGATCTACCGCAACATCTTTGGATTTAGAAACAACAAAAACCAATCTCTCTTCAAGACTCGGTGAATTTGCTAATGCCGCAGGAATGAACTCAGCAGTTGGAACACGCAATAAAGCCCAATTCATCTCCTCATCGTCCTTGAGTTTTTCTGCCGGTAAGCCATTGACCACTAGCTTTATGTCGGAATCTACCCCCTTGAGTGCGCTGAAAGTGGTGATAACATGTGTCTTTGAGACGGCAACCCCGTTAACTTGAGTTAACTTAGAATACCTAGTTTTTTTGTACCCAATAGACACTACAGATTCCGCAACATCGTCGAGTATATAATCTCTTGTTTTACCAAATATTGAATCACCACCTATCAAAGGCGTTGTTGTAATTAAGTCTGCATCAGTAATCTGCGTTGCCTCAAAAGTCTCCTTCAGCGGTTTGTCTGAAATCGCTAACTCAGCTTCCGGCATTTCATTAGAGCAAATTGCAAGCAAAGGGAAAAAAAATAGGAAAACCAAAGGTAATTGCTTTAATTTATTTCGCACTTCTCAGTCTCCAAAATGTGGTTTAAAAATCTTTCAGATTCGAACAAATGATAGTATGGGCTTTTTTAGAATTAGTCCATCACCGTCTAAAGAATAGCTTGTCAAAACTTTTAAATCATTCTTGCTGTTTCTAAATAATTTACATCGAGATGAGGTTTTGTTTTAACAAGTTGTTATGTATTAAAAACGCGAAATCCATTCGATCATTACAGTATTACATTGAGCGGTTCCGGAGGCACCGTTGGTGCTTATGGATACACGCCATATTTAGATTTTAACGAGAATGTTCTTGTTCAAGCTGGCACGAAAAATGATAAAGAGGGCTCATGGTGGACGAAAGCTGATTTGAGAGTATCTCAAGAACTTCCAGGTCTTCTAGAAGGACAGAAAGCAAGAGCATTCATCGTAATTAATAATGTGACGAATTTCCTAAATGATGATTGGGGCGTCCTTGAAAAGCCAAACTTTCCATTCGGTGTTACAGAAGATGATGTGGCTGCTGGAATTGCGGAAGTAAGAATAGGTGGCGCTTCACTTTGGGAAATTAGAATGGGAGTTAATTTTAAGTTCTAGACTACGTGTATAGCTAGAGAGGACAGCTTAAACGAGGTGTAACTCAGAAAGCATGATGTTTTTCGATTAAATCACCTTTTTTTAAAGGTGATTTTTTTTGCCTGAAGTGATGAGATCAGAAGAGGCTCTATCTAACTTTGAAAGATTTATAACCTGCAGTCATACGAGAAATCTATGACTATCCTAACTTTGCATAGTAATGCAAATGTATCCAGACCACTTATAAGTGTGACTAATTACTATTTTTAAATTAAGGGTTATCGTCGGAATCAATCCACCAGGGTCTTTTATTAGGCATTGCAGGATTTTTGTCAAAGACTCCATCAAGAAGAATGTTGGCGATAAAAGGTCCGTCTTCATTCATGGTTACCCAAACAAAGTGATCAAACTCTCCATATTGTAAACCTCTTAAATTAGAGATTCCCCCTGTAGTGGCCAGGGAAATTT